>ULMJ01005270.1_pt1 | contig 50415 bp, 39 predicted proteins | sample 1951641 | NCBI WGS metagenome assembly ULMJ01 (sample SAMEA4835550, study PRJEB28245) | human gut metagenome | biome: gut microbiome; material: fecal sample | place: Denmark | collected 2008 | reverse complement strand
TTTTTTCTTTAAGAAATATTTGGTCTTTATATAAGCGGTATAATTTTAAGAGTTTAAGTAGTATGCGTTTCTTATCAACTGTCGATAAATTTAAGTTTATGTTAATTAGTAGACTGCAATAATATATGAATGCACTTGTTACTAATCCTTTGGTATCTATAGTAATTCCGGTATATAACAGAGAACTATACATAGAAGATGCTATAAGATCTGCTATAAATCAATCTTATGTTAATATAGAAGTTATAATTGTTGATAATTGTAGTACAGATTCAACGTGGGAAATTTTGAATACATGGGTTGGAAAAGATCATAGAATTAAAATATATCAGAATAAAACTAATATTGGCCCTGTTTTAAATTGGAACGAATGTTTTAAGCACGTTTCAGGAGAATATATAAAAATATTATGGTCGGATGACTGGATTTCACATAAGTTCGTTGAGAAATGCTTATCCGTTTTTGAGAAGAATACGGCTTTTGTTTTGTCAGGTTATCAAATAGTTGCTAAAAGGAGGGTTTTATCAGAGGTAGTATTTAAAAAAAATATATATTCAGTTCTTGAGTATCTGAATAATATTTTATTGTATAATAGAGAGGGTTTCCCTGTATCTCCGGGCTGTGCAATGTTTAGAACAAAGGATATATTAGCCAGTTTTATTGTTGATATTCCGAATGCTGATGGTTTAGATTCAAAGAAAAATGGAGCAGGAAATGATTTACTTTTATTTTTAAATACGGCTATTAATTATACAAATGTGTCGACTATACAGGGGGTTGATAGCTATTTTAGGGCTCATGCGGAATCGTTCAGTACTGCTGATAAATTGGATATATATTATGAATGGTCAAAAGTTCTTTTTATAAAGAATTACTTTCATAAGACCTTTTATGAAGATGCAAAAAAAATATACTATTTAAAAAGAGCTCTTACTGATAAAAGATATTTTAATTTAGCATGTACTTTAAATTTTAGTGCCTCTTTTTTTAAAGCTTTGTTCTTTTGGATCAAATGTAGTTTGAAAATAGGATAAGTAGATTACTATGTTAGGGGAAGGAGATATATCTTTAAATTTTATTTTTGGTATATTTTAAGATTGGAGGAAGACTTGAGATTTCTCAGGTGGCTTATAAATTTTATTTAGGGAAGCTCTCTTCTTATAATTTATTTAATTTTTCTATGTTGTATAAGCAGTATGAATTATTGTATGAAGCTGGGAAAGAAAAGTAATCCCTTAGTTACCATTATTACAGTTTGTTATAATGCCGAAACTACTATTGAAAAAACAATTCTTAATGTAATTAATCAGACTTATGCTGATATAGAATATATTATAATTGATGGGGGAAGTAACGATGGAACGATAGAGATAATAAATAAATATGCAAATAAAATATCATATTGGATGAGTGAACCAGATAGGGGGATATATGATGCTATGAATAAAGGAATAAAGCTGGCTAAAGGTGATTGGGTTAGTTTTATGAACAGTGGTGATTCATTTTATTCATTAGATACTGTAGAAGATGTTGTGCTATTTATCAAGGAGGAGTATGATGTTATTTATGGAAGTGTGAATGTTGTGTGTGATTCGTTTTCGAAGATTATACATCCTAAAATGAAAGCTTCTAAAAAAAATCCAATGCCTTTTAATCATCAGTCTGTTTTTGTAAAAACAGTTCTATTACAAAAATATCCTTTTGATTTATCTTTCAAATATGCTGCTGATTACGATTTCTTTTGCCGGATATTCGATTTTTCCAAATATGTTTTTTTTGATAAAGTTATAGCAACGTATGACATTAGTGGGGTTTCTTCTGTAAACGGTATAGGAGTTAATAGAGAAAGGATAAAAGCTAATCCATGCTTTTATAATTATTATATACAGATGCTCTGTGTTCGTAATTATATAATAAGAAAAATATTGATTTCTTTGAAAATGGATAAAATGTTAAATCTATTAAGAAAATGTGTGTATTGAATACGAAAACAAAAACAATTGGTGTCATTGTTACTGTTTATAATAAAGAAAAATATTTGAATCGTGCTTTAGATTCTCTATTGGAACAGTCTGATTATCCTGAAGAATTGATTATTGTTGATGATTGTAGTGCGGATTATTCTAAAGAAATAGTAATGCAACTATTTCCTCTTCTAAAAGCGAAGATTTCTCTCTGCACATTTATTGATTTATCTGTTAATGTAGGTGCAGCAGAGGCGCGTAATGTGGCATTGAGGAAAATTAATACAGATTATGTCGTGTTTTTAGATGCCGATGATAGATATGATAGTAGTTATATTCGTAATTTGAGAAGTATTCTGTTGACATTTGAAGATGTTTCCATGATTGCGTCTAAAGTACATTTAGATAGCTCTTGTGTTGAATATCCTTCAAATCGAGTTTTAAAATATTTATCTTTTATACCACCATTTTTCTTAGTCCAAGAGCCTTTTAAAGCTTTGGCAATTGAGAGTTTATTTGTAGGAGGTGGGAATCTCTGTTTTAAAAAAGATAATATGCCTAAGGAGCTTTTTGATCCTAATGAACGTAACTTTGAAGAGTGGGATTTTTATTATCGGATACTGAAGATAACACAGGATAAAAAAGAATTATTTGTATATAATCCTAATGTTAGTTATTACTATAATGATGTAGATGAATTATCTTTGTCTCGCAAATATATAACTTCTTACAAGGATATTACTATCCCTAAATTGATAACAAGATTAAATTTGTCAGAGGAGCGTCCATATAGAGCGTTATTAATTTCGATATGGTTCTATAATTCAGTGTACCGTTTGAAATCATATAAATCAAAATACTTATTTATGTTATCGAATATTAAGTTATTGAGAAAATCGGCTCGTAATCGCTATATTTTAGGAGTCTTTCTTAAACTATTTATACCTGATGTCTTTTTAATGAAGATAGTAAAGGAATATAAAAAATATCGATTTACGAGATGCTGACTATTATCTCTCTAATCTTCTCTTATGTATATTTTAAAATAGATGTTACAGAGAAGAAAGTACTTGCTATTCCTTCTATTCTTTTTATTATACTTTATGCACTAAGTTTTGATTTACAATCATGGCATGATTTAACGAATATAACTTTTCTTTTTACTCGTCCTCATTTTGCTTTTGAAAACTATATTCTTTTTGGAGGTACACTTCTTTCTTTTGCTATAGCAATTGCATCTGTTGATTATGTAAAAGTTAAAGTGCGGAAGAATAAAATGGTTTATTCAATAAGTAAGATGCGTAAGTTATATTATATTTTTTCTTTTTTTTCATTATGTGCTTTTATTATAAATATGCTTCGTGTCTTTCGAGGAGGTGGAATAGAACTCATGTTTATTGCGCCAAGGGCATATGAATATTTGTTTGGAGATAGCTTTATTGTCAATTATATTTATTTTTTAAATGCTCCAGCACTATGTCTCTTTGTATATTTAAAGCATAATGGTGAAAAGTTGTCTGGAGGATTTATTCTGAATATATTGCTTGTCCTGATCTCTTTTTTTCATGGTATAAAATTTACAATATTTGATACAATATTGTATCCTACTTGCTTTTATTATATGCTAAAGGATAGGGTATCTTTAAAACCTTTAATTTATATCTCATTGATACTTTTAGGAGTATTTTCATTATTTTCTATATTTGTACGAGGAGGAGATGATAAATCTCCACTTCTTTCAATAGCTTCATATATATTTCCAAATTTTTATAATTTGGCTTATAGTATTGAAGTGGAACCAATACAATTTGGTCATATTACCCCTTTATTTTTACCTGATAAATTTTTTGATCCCACTACTGAAATAACCATAGGAAATCCTGTTTCAGGTTTTGTATTAAATGATTCATATAATATGTATACAGTGTTGCATACATTATTTTCCGCTTTCAATTTTATGGGACCTTTGTTCTTTATCCCTTTGTTTATACTTCAATATATTGTATATAAAAGGAGAAATGATTCCATAATATACCTCTTTTTAGCTACATATATGTTTTTCTGTATGTTGTTTTATTTTTATTTTTATGCTTATATGAAATTTAAGAATGTATATTATGTGTTAGTTTTTTGTTTAATTCATTCTCTCTGTAAAAAGAGAACTAATATTATATAGCGAGAGTATGAAAAAGATTCTTTTTATGGGAAATACCGCTTGGAGTATGTATAATTTTAGACGCGTGGTATTTTCTGATTTGATCTCTCTTGGTTACATTATTTATATTGTAGCTCCTTTGGATGTAAAATTCCAAAAAGAATTGGAGAAGTTAGGGTGTAAGTTTATCTCTTTAGATATAAAAGCTAAAGGAACTAATCCTTTTAGGGATTTTATTTTAATTTTTCAGATAAAAAAGATTTTGGAAAAGATTCAACCTGACTTTTGTTTTTTTTACACTATAAAACCTAATATTTATGGGAGTATTGCAGCTTCAATGTTGCGCATCCCACATATTGCAATTATTACGGGATTAGGTTATACTTTTATTAATCATAATCTAATATCGTATATTGCTAAGTGTTTATATAAAATAGCTTTGGTTAAGGCTAAAGAAGTATGGTTTCTAAATCAAGATGATAAAGAGACTTTTGTTTCAAAAAAGATTGTAAAAGGAACTAAAGTGCAGCTGTTGCCAGGAGAAGGTATTGATTTAAACCGTTTTAGTAAGAAACCTATGGTGCCGGGTGTTTCTTTTTTATTGATGGCTCGTATGTTGTGGGATAAAGGTATCGGAGAGTTTGTAGAAGCTGCCAAATTTATAAAGCAAAGATATCCTGATACAAGGTTCTGCTTATTGGGGTTTATTGGAGTTGATAATCCCACTGCAATTCCTAAAGAACAGATAGAAGAATGGTGTTCTATGGGGCTTGTTGAGTATTTGGGAGTAACTTCAGATGTTAGACCTTTTATAGAGAACTGTTCTTGTGTCGTATTGCCTTCATATCGGGAAGGAGTTCCAGTATCCTTACTTGAAGGAGCTGCTATGGGACGCCCTTTGATAACTACGGATGTTGCAGGATGTAAGGAAGCTGTAGAAGATACTGTAAATGGCTATTTATGTAAAGTCAAGGATGTTGAGACATTAGTTTCTGCAATGGAGAAGATTATTTTAATGAGTATGGAACAAAGAGTTATCATGGGAGAAGCTGGGCGTGTAAAAATGCAGTGTGAGTTCGATATAAAATTAGTAACTGAGAGATATATTAATACTTTACATTATTATTTAGGATTCTAGTCAATGATTCTCTCTTCTTTGGTACATACCGATTTTCAGCCTTATTTACTACTTAATACGGATACATGGGCTTTACCTGGGGATAAGGCGTTGGATTTATTGGCTTATCTTGAACACCAAGGTGTCAGGCAGATCTACTGTGTACCTCCGGTAAAGGTGGAAAATGAAGGGAATGCTTCTTCTTTTCTGAAAGAAGCCTTTCAATATTTACAGCAGCAATACTCCGGTAATATCTCTCTGCGTTTGTCGGCAAGATATCGTTTGGATGAAGGCTTTCCGGCTTTGTTGGAGAAGGGAGATTTGTTGGCGATAGGAGGGGGAAAGGAGTTACTGGTAGATGTATCTCCTTTAAAACAGCCGGAAGGACTCAGTGAGATGATTCATGCCATCTGCCGGTCGGGTTATATCCCTGTTCTGATGCAACCGGAACGTTCACTTTATTGGGGAACGGAAGACTATCTGCACTTGCGGGAATCGGGATGCAGGCTGATGCTGAATCTATATTCCTTGTTCGGTTACAATGGTGACGGAGCGTTGAATTACAGCCGTATGTTGTTGAAAAAGGGTTGGTATACATATCTCTGTTCGGGCAGGGAGGATACAAAGGTGATGCGATACAGTGAATCGTTTTCGATGGAGGATGATGATGATTTGGCGATGAAATTGCAGGAGATAGAAAAAAACAGCAGGCTGTTGTGGTCTGCTATGGAAAACGGGTAACGGCGGTTATTCGTGTTTTAGGCGGCAGCCGGGATTACTGTAACAGGTGATTCCGGCTGTTTTTATATAATATCTTTGAATCTGTTGAGAAGTCAATATTACTGATATGTAATGTTCCAAGCATTTATGAAAGTTACTTTAGGACGACTACTTTGGAATATTATTGATGTTTTAATGGCGGTTAGTTTGATAATTCTGATTGTATATCCGTATAAAAATAAAAGATTGTGATAACTTCTGTATTTTTCCCTTAAAAGTATACTGCATATTTGAATATTTGCAGTATATTTGCAAGGAATAGTTATAGGGAATATGTGCATTGAAGACCAACTTAAAAAAAATGGCTTTGTCTCTACACAAGGTTTGACTGACTGGCAGGAACAGCAATTGCAGGCCTCAGTTCGCAAAGGAGAGGCTATGCGCTTAAAAAATGGCGTATACGCTCATATTGACGCATTGGCAGGTACAATGGTGGATATTCGCCTGATTGTTCCTAATGGCATTCTCTGTCTTTGGTCGGCATGGTCGGTTTATAATCTCACTACTCAGATTCCGAATGCTTACTATGTGGCCATTAAGCGTAGTCGAAAAGTAGTTCTGCCTGAATATCCCGAATTTCAACTGATATATCAATCTGACAAATTACTATCTATCGGTGCTACTCGGAAAGAAATACAAGGATACGATGTGCCGATCTTTGATGTGGAACGTTCGGTTTGTGATGTGGTCAAGTATCGAAATAAAGTGGGAATTGATGTGATGGCAGAAGTCCTTCAAGCCTATCTGAAACGTCCCGATAAGAATATATCTCTATTGATGGATTATGCCTCTAAACTAAGAATACGTAATACACTTAATCATTATCTTGAGGCATGGCTATAAAAGAAATATATAACTATGGGGACTCAGTGAAAGCTAGGTTGTTGAATATTTCACGGAGAAATGGACAAAGCTATCAAATGCTTGTAACCCGATACCTCCAAGAGCGTTTGCTCTATCGTTTATCAATCAGCCGTTTTTATGACCATTTCTTTTTGAAAGGTGGAGCATTGCTATATGCTCATGAGCGTTTTTTGGCGAGGCCAACATTGGATATTGACTTCATGGGGTATCACATCGACAATAACAAAGAAAATATAAAAAAGATATTTGCAGAAATTTGCTCCATCTCTTACGAACAAGATGGTGTAATATTTTACATTGATACACTGCGTACTGATGAGATTGCAATTGAGAAGAAATATCCGGGTGTAAGATTGACGTTGACAGCCTCTCTTGATACGATTCGCCAGTATGTTTCTATGGATATAGGATTTGGAGATGTGATAACTCCCAGTCCATCTGAATTGGATTATCCGAACTTACTTGACGGATTCCCCAATACTGACATCATGGCTTATTCTTTGGAGACAGTTGTGGCAGAGAAATTTCAGACTATGATTTCAAGAGCAGAAACAAATAGTCGAATGAAAGATTTTTATGATCTCTATACGATCTTGCAAGGAGGAAAATATAATGCGGAAATATTAGATGAAGCTATAAAGGCAACATTCAAGAATCGCCAAACTAACTACATGGAAAATCACGTTGCATTTAGTCTTGCCTTTGCAAAGAACTCGAATTTGAACATAAGGTGGAATGCATTCATGAAGAAACTTAAGATTCCAACTCAACTTACTTTTTTTGAAGTAATGGATTACCTCCAAGTCAAACTAAAACCTTATTGGGAAAATTTGAAATAATATTGAGAAGTTCTGTACTCACCCTGCCATAATAGTAGGAAGGCTGCAACATCTAAAAGTAATATCTTATTGGCAGGATCAGGAACTGATAGAGAAGGTCGATTTGGATAGTGCCGTTAAGTGATTGCGCTATCTGGCAATTCCGGTCCCATCACGATTGGGACCGGAGAATTAGGAATAACCGAATAATATGTGTATATTTGCCGTTACTAACATTGGGTTTATACTGAAATCTTCTTTGTGCGTGATTGTTTTCCGCTTTATTCTGCGGCTTATGGCATTCCCCAATCGACATCATTATTTGCTGCTTTGTTCAGGATAAAAGCATCGCGCCTATGTGCTGCTGGCATTCGGCGTAGCGTATGATCTGGATATAATGATGAAATCGTTTGTTTATTGGTGTGTGTGACATAAAACTGCCTATCCGGCAATCAACATGTAAAAGAACAGGCAGTATTGATTCAGACATAAAATTATTGAATGGTAAAAAAAATAACAACAAGTAAACGTGACCGGGAGAAGCTAAAGGAGCAGAAACGTAAGGAGAAGCAACAACGTAAAGAGGAACGCCAAAGCAGCGGTCCAAGTTCTTTTGAGGATATGATTGCTTATGTAGACCAATTCGGTGTTTTGCATTCAGTGCCGCAGGAACGGATTGAGGAAGAAGTAGATGCATCTCATATCGAGGTTTCTGTACCTAAACAAGAGAATGTGGAAGTGGCTCCTCACATGGGGCGTATCGAGTATTTTAATGCTGCGAAAGGCTATGGTTTTGTGAAAGATACGGATAATGGCGAAAAGTATTTCTTCCATATCTCTTCTGCCCCAGCAACAATTGCTGAAGGTGATAGAGTGACATTTGAAATAGAGCGCGGTATGCGTGGAATGAACGCTGTACGAATATCAATAGTGACTGAATAGCAAAGTGGCTTCCGAAATAAGTAATTATCACGGATAATAATAATGGATATGGCCCCAATAATTGATAACTCAATTATTGGGGCCATATTGGTAAGTGATTGTTACTTTTCGTTTTTATTTCAGCTTTTGTATATTTAAGGCCATATTGATCGAATATCTTGAACACATCTTTTTATCTCAGGATAGGTGAAATAAAGATCGGCATTTAGGAGCTTCTTTTTAAATGTATCTTTTCTTTGATAAATAGTTGCTATTTTGTCATATTCGCCCGCTTCTGACAGACGTTTTTTTTCGTTTCTTTTCAATATATTGCATATTTCTTCTCCTAATTTTGTAATCAAATCGTATAGATTATGTCCACGAATATATAAGTAGGTATTTTCTTCTGTAAGTCCCAGGCGTTTGTATTTGGCTTTCTCTACTGCTTCATCATAATTGGGATAAATACTTTTTAAATAGGATATTTGGGGAGTAACTCTTTTATGAAGAGTGGTAATAATATAGTCTCCATTGTCATCTATTCTATTGTTGCTGTAGGGGAATGATAGTAATTTGAAAAAGTCAGTATTGGGTAATTTCCTTTCCTTTTGTCTGTGATCATATAAGAAAAGAAGAAATAACGGATAAATCTCTTTTGAGTATGCCAACAAAAACTTATTAAAGTCAAAAATGCTATTTGTAAATCCGCAGGTCAATATAGGTAACGCAGCTAAACGATCTGTGAAACAAAGATGATTTTCGAAAGAATAAGTATAAGTCTGTAGTATGTAATGCTTGGCATCTATATCTGGTTCTTGCATTAAATAGTGTAAATCACTGTCTATGGCAATCGCCATCTTACTGTCGAGGAAATCTTTGAAAATAAGACAAGTGGAACTTCCCGTAGCTTTATTTCCAGATTGGGAGCGGCTGTAGGGAATAAAATAAAAATTGTATTGAGGACATGCCTCTTTAAATATTTTATTCCAAAATATAATATCGTTTTTATCTTCCAGATGGATGACAGCTTTACATCCATTCAACAACAGTGAGGCTTTGTAGTTTTGTGCTACAGTTGCATAATAAGCTTTTTTGCTTGGTGTCATTTCTCTTTTTATATCGGTTTGACGATATCCTCCATAAATACTAATTTATCTCCCCATCCATCGGCAAAGATACTCGGTGAATGAGTTGAAAGAATGATCTGGCAATTTTTATTTAGAATTTGTATAGCTTCAATTAATTGTCTTTGCCATTCGATGTGAAGGGATAGTTCCGGTTCGTCCATTAACAGAATGAACGGTTTGTCTTCCTTTAAAAATACCTTGAGCAATATGAGTAACAATTGTTTTTCTCCTGAGGATAGCTGTTCCGGTTCTATTTCCTCTTCTTGGTTTAAAAACGTGAAAACCATTTTGTTTTTTGAATTGATACTGATCTGTTTTTGGGTACTTGCAAAAAAACTATTGATTATTTTAAATAACATCGAGATTCGTTCTTGTATCTCTTCTGACTGTTCAGGGTAGTTAAGGATTTTTGAACGATAGTCGATGAAATTGAAAACGTTTTTATTTAGCGGATAAATAGTCATATCCAATTCTTGCATAAGAGAAGATTGAGTACTTTTCTTAGCTGTCGGTATGTCGAATGTATTGATGTATTCGATGTCTAAAAGCCAGTCTTTTTGAAATTCTATGCTAAAATCTTTTTTGTCTGCATGATATAATATGCTACCTCCTGTATCAAACCGAATAAAGATATCTGTTTTAAGCTTATTGAGCTCTTTGATATCACTTGTAAGTAGCAAGTAGATAAATCGGAGAAAGGTAGATTTGCCACTTCCATTGGGACCGACGAGGATATTGACTTTGGGATCTACGTGATTCCATTCGATGTCCTGTTTTCCCCACATCTTTTTAATTTGTATCTGCGAAATCTTCATTGCTTCTGTTTTATAATTACTTACTGTTTATCAGCTTGATTTTAATAAAGGCTGTCATTGCAAAGATAACCAATCTCTTTTAATATTTGTTCAGTAGAAACTTTTTTTCATAAGTCGCCCCACTGAGCGACTTATGAAAAAAGGAAAATTTATTTTTCCGCAGCCTCTTCTTGGGTTTTCTGTTCCATTTTTCTTTTCACAAATTCGATTTTCAGGTTGGCTTCTTCTTTCTCTTGCTGAATCTGACGTATGGATGAAAGTAATTTGGCCAACTCGTAAGTACCGACGAGTGCTTCACGGTCGGAAGGAGTCATGGTAATGGAGAATTTCCGTTCGCCGAGATACTCGACACGGATATTTTTCTTATCGCGGTTCATGTAGAGGAAACTGAGGACGTTGCCGTCTTCTCCCATTTTGTAGTCGGCCTTCTCGATTTTTTCTCCCAGATCTGTAGTCTCGTAGCTGTCGTTGGACGCAGGGGTTTCAGCGAAACTTCCGTCTGGTGCTATCACTTTGACTGCTACGTGGTGGATATTGCTTGGACCGCAATAGATGGATGTCAGTGTCATTACTCCCTGTTCGTTCACCTGGAAGCGGAGGAAGGAACGATGCAGATTTTTCTCTACGGTTTGGGTAGGCCAAAAGTAGTTACCGATTTTTTGATATTCTTCGTTTTTCTCGAAAGTATATTTATTCTTGATAGCTTCGAACTCTTGCTGTTTGACTTGTAGCATGCTATCCAGATATATAAGGCTTTCTTGCTGTTCTTTCAGTTCTACCTGTTGCATCAGTTTGATACCTTCTTTACGGGTATCGAATGCCTTTGGATACAGAATTTTAATACTGTCGATCTGCAACTTGGCTTCGTTGTAGTCGTTGCGTTCAAAAGCTGCGCGGGCAGCTGCAAGCTTTTCACCCGCTTTCTTCTCGATGTTGTCACCACAAGCAGTCAGCAGTGACAATGTACATGCCAGGACAATCAGTTTTTTCATTTTGTTGTTCTTTACTTAGAAAGGGCAAAAATACAAATTTAGACTGAAGAGTGGAGAGTGAAGAGCGAAAAGTTGTACCTTTGCGGCCTAATTAACTGTAAGGTGTTAGTAACAGACTACCACCTTCAATCACTGTAAAAAAGAAAAATGAAGATGATAGAGTTGACTCAGGAGGAATTGAAGCAGCATTTCAGTGAACCCATTTTCGGACAGATCTCGGAGACGGCCGATATGTTGGAATTGGAATGTTATGTGGTGGGCGGATATGTCCGCGACATTTTTCTGCAGCGTCCCTCTAAAGATATAGATGTTGTTGTGGTGGGGAGTGGCATTGCTATGGCCGAGGCGTTGGGTAAACGTCTGGGACGGGGTGCGCATGTTTCTGTTTTTAAGAATTTCGGCACGGCACAAGTGAAATATCACGGAACGGAGGTGGAATTCGTAGGAGCACGGAAGGAATCGTATCAGCGGGATTCACGCAAGCCGATTGTGGAGGATGGAACGTTGGAAGACGATCAGAACCGCCGGGATTTTACGATCAATGCTCTGGCTGTCTGCCTGAATAAGGAGCGGTTTGGGGAACTGGTCGATCCGTTTGGAGGCATGAATGATTTGAAGGAAAAGGTCATTCGTACTCCTCTCGATCCAGACATAACGTTCAGTGACGACCCCTTGCGCATGATGCGCTGTATCCGTTTTGCTACCCAACTGAATTTTTACATCGATGATGATACATTTGAGTCTCTTTGCCGTAACCGGGAACGGATTGAGATTATTTCACGTGAGCGCATTGCGGACGAGCTGAATAAAATAATGCTTTCACCTATCCCTTCCAAAGGTTTTATCGATTTGGACAGAAGTGGGTTGTTGGCGTTGATTTTTCCGGAATTAGTGGCTTTACAAGGGGTGGAGACCCGGAACGGGCGTGCCCATAAGGATAATTTTTATCATACGCTGGAAGTGCTCGACAATATCAGCAAGGTGACAGATAATCTTTGGTTACGTTGGGCTGCCTTGTTGCATGATATCGCCAAACCGGTGACTAAACGCTGGGAACCGAAGGCGGGATGGACTTTTCATAATCATAATTTCATAGGCGAAAAGATGATTCCGAATATCTTCAGGAGGATGAAGTTGCCGATGAACGAGAAAATGAAGTATGTGCAAAAGATGGTGAGCCTGCATATGCGCCCCATCGTGATAGCGGATGATGTGGTGACGGATTCGGCCGTGCGTCGTCTGCTTTTCGAAGCCGGAGATGACATAGACGACCTGATGACACTTTGTGAGGCGGATATTACTTCAAAGAATACGGAACGTAAACAGCGCTTTCTAAATAATTTCCAGCTGGTTCGCCGGAAGTTGAAAGATTTGGAAGAGAAAGACCGTGTCCGTAACTTTCAGCCGCCTGTGAGTGGGGAAGAGATTATGGAGGTGTTTAATCTGGGACCCTGCAAGGAAGTGGGGTCGTTAAAAAGTGCTATAAAAGATGCTATTTTGGACGGAGTGATTCCCAATGAATACGAGGCTGCTTATTCATTTATGCTTCAAAAAGCTAAGAAAATGGGATTGAATCCCGTACGAAACGTGGATGAATAAATGCAATAAGTTTTTGTCTTTTTCGATTTCCGACTAATCACGTAAGGAAAGGGAATGTATGCTATAGAGCAGGTTTGTAACGGAAAACCGTTACAAACCTGCTCTTTTTCTACAGTCTTTCTGTCTATTCTTTTTTCATTTCTATGTATTAACAACTAAACTTTACGGGAAATGAAAAAAAAGGAGTTTCTGTTTGTGATAGATTGCAGAATTAATGCTTATTTTGCAAAACACTATTAAACATAAACTAAATCATTTTAAGGTATGAATAGGATGAAATGTGGATTTTACACTTACAGAGGGATTGCTTTTTGTTTTGTCACCGCGATGTTCTGCGGACAAGCAATGGCACAAGTTGTAGAAAAAAGGGGGTTTGATTCTCAGAAAAAGATTAATGCGTTTGATAACACGACTTTTTGTACTGCTTATTTGTCTGACGGATCGTTGTATACCATGCGCGATATCGCGATTAATGATTTACGCAAAATTGAGCGTATCGTATTTAATCCGACGGGAAGTTCTATCGCCGTGTTGAGAGCGAAGAATCCGGTAAGCATTTACTCTTTTCGTGACAGGAATAAGAAGCTTTTCGAATTGAAAGAGAAACGTAAAAAATTGAAAGCCAAACCGCTGCCGGTATCCATGTGTTATGCTACCGATGCCCGTAGTTTCGTTGTAGGTAACTCGTTAGGGGAAATCGTTATTTATGATACGAAAGAATATATGCCATTGGCTTATATCCAGGGAGATGCTCCGGCTACTGCACTGGCTATGAGTTCGAACAATTATTTTATTGCAGCAGGGACAGGACAGACGATTAATATCTGGAACTTCCAGACAAAGGAGTTGAGAAAAGCGATTCCTATGTCGGCAGTTGTCAAAGAACTGACTTTCTCTCCGGATGCTTCGTTGCTGGCAGTAACCACGGAGGATAATCACCTGACCATTATCGATACGAAAAACTGGGATAAGGTGGACATCTTCGATAAGTTGGGGGGAACGCTTAGTTCTCCGTCATTCCATCCCGAAGGAAAATACATCAGTGTGGTAAAAGATGGGAAGAATATCGAGATCATCAACTTGAAGAATGGTGTCATAGAGCAGGAGATTGTAGATCCTATAGGCGGTGTTACCGGTGGACGCTTCTTTAAGAACAATCAGAATAGCGAGGTATTCATGCTAACCAATCGTACGAAGCAAATGGTCTTCTGGGATGCGAACGGGCTGAACCCATTCTATGGAAAGATTATGGGTAAGGAAGTAGACGCCAAGATGAATGAATGGGTGAAGATGATGCAGGGAGAATCGATGGAGGATTATGCTATCCGTGTGAACGATGAAACCCGTGTTAAACAGCAGCAGTTGTTTGCTCAGGAAGTTGCTACGGCATTGGCGGGTGACCGTATCTCAATGGATAATCCTTTTGTGGATGGATATGATGCTGCTAATAATATGTTGAATATCGGTTTTAAGGGGTTGCCGTCTATCGGATTGGAAGTTCCGGCTAACGAGGCAGGGGACTTTGAGGAAGGTAAAATGAAATTCTCGAATGCCGTATATGTGCTGAATGATAAAGATGAATTTGAGCTGGCCTATGTGGAGGTTACCAACGAAACGACCAACAAGGTTTATATCTATGACAATATCGGACGGACAAAGTTGACTGCTTTGGAAGCGGATGAAAACTTTGTCCCTCTGGAAATCATGCAGCAGGCTACCCGTGAGGAAGCACAATTGGCCGAAATAAAGGAACAGGTGATCGAAGAGAAAAAGCAGGATAAACTGATTACCGATAACACACAGATCAATGTGAAGACAGAGGTTATTCCGGGTGTGGATGCTAACGGCAAAAAAATTCTCAATTATAAAGTGGGTTATCAGTATGAGGTGATCAATAAAGAGTTTTCTGCTAAGGAAGACTTCCCGTCCGGTGGTTATAACATTGAACGCTCAAATGCCGCCATGTCTTTGATGAAGATTATCAAGAATGCTTTTGAAGGCGATTTCTCCAAATATTTATCAGAGGGTAAGCAGGTGAAAGTGATTATTACCGGTTCGGCCGATGCGGCTCCGATTCGTGGACGCCTGGCTTATGACGGACGGTACGGAGAGTTCGTGGACGAGCCATATTACAAAGATGGCAATCTCGACAATATCACGGTGACCAAGGCTGCCGGAATCACACAGAACGAACAGCTGGCACTGATGCGTGCTGCCGGTGTGAAGAGTTATATCGAAAAGAATGTGACAACATTAGGTAATACGAAGAACGACTACGAATATCATGTGGAAGTAGCTAAAGAACGTGGTGGAGAATTCCGCAAGATCAATGTAGAGTTTGTAATTATGGATGCATTTCAACAATAAACGATGAAAAGATTTTTTTTACTGACAATCATTCTCACTGTTGTTATGGCCGGTAAAGTGGGGGCGCAGGATGCGTCCTCCGCTTCTAAGCGTGCCAACCAACAGTATGTGCTTTTTGAAAGCGAGCGCGATAAAGGAACGAATGTAACGGCTATGTATGACTATCTGCTGGACAGTTACGCGAATTTCATGAAGGTTGTGGAGGCACCGAATAACGGTCAGTATATAGGGGGAGCAAAGAATAGGCTAAAGGCATTGTATCCTTATCTGCTGAACGGAGCGGTATATTATTCGGAACAGAAACAGCCGGCTAAAGCATTGGATTTTGCCGCTGCATATATCGATATGCCGCAGATGCAGTTGTTCCGCAGTGAATTGTTGCCGAAAGATAACCGTTATGCTTCGGTGGTTTACTATGCAGCGGTATCGGCCTTTAATCTGGAGAAGAACGAACAGGCGCTGAGGTATTTTCAGGAGTATCTTAATACCGGTACGGAAGCTCAGCAGAAGGACTGTTATGTTTATATGAACATGATTTATCAGAAGCAGAAGAAATATGCGGATCAGGAACGCGTGCTGGAACAGGCTATTGCCAAATATCCGGTGTCACTCGATTTCTTGTATAATCTGGTGAATGTACATATCGCCACCAATAATATGGAAAAGTTGATTGGTGCGATTGACCGCATTCTGGCTGTGGATCCGAATAATGATAAGGTATTGCCTATCAAGGCGCGCATTCTGGAACGGCAGGGAAAGAATGTGGAGGCACTGGATATCTACAAACGCTTGTATGCACTTCATCCCGAGAGTTTTGAATTGATGACCGGTGTGGCACGCGCCAACTTCAATTGTGCTACGGAGATCGTAAACAATGGGGCTACCATTGCCAATGATACTGAATATGCATTGGTACGTCAGCGCGCATCGGGCTATCTGATGGATGCTAAAGATCTTTTCCTGAAGATATTGCAGAAAGATCCTTCTTCCAAATTGTATATGCAGGGACTGGCAGGCGTATATCAGTATATGGATATGAAACCGGAATATGAAGTGCTTTCTAAGATAGTTCAGGACGGAGCTTCTTATACCGCTTTTCCGTCCCGGCTGGCTGCTTACAAAGAGACGTTGAAGAAGACTGAAAATATAGCTCAGGAGCAGGAGTCTGTTCCGGTACCTGTGGAACCGGCCATGTTGGTAATCAAGATGGATCAGTTTACGGATGCCAATAATAATAAGGTAATTGATGCCGGAGAGAGTTTCGCTTTGCAGTTTACCATTGAGAACCAAGGTAAAGGAGATGCGTATAATATACGTATCCGTTTGGCTGAGCAGCAGGGATATGATCAGTATTTCGACGGTCCGCGTGAGTTGGACGGAGGCAATATTCCGGCCGGGAAGTCCAAACAGTATACATTCCGTTATCTTGCAAAGAAAGAGTTGCCCACGAGCCTGGCTAAGATCAACATTTATGCATTCGAAGCGAATGGATTTGATGCCGATCCTTCGGAGCTGATTGTGAATACTCAGGAATATGCAATGCCTCGTTTGCGCATTGCCGACCATCAGTTCTTTGCGTCTGAGGGTACATCTATTACTTTGGGTAAAAACGGAAAGCTGACGGTTGCCTTGCAAAACTTTGGAACACAGACTGCGCGTAAGGTGAAGGTGAATTTCACATTGCCGAAGAACATATTTACTACCGATTCTCCGGAAATGACAATTGATAGTATTGCTCCGGGGGATGTGGCTGTGCTCGATTACGGCTTCCTGGTGAACAAGCGTTTTGATGAAGATTCCGTGGCCGTAATGTTGGCGGTAACGGAGTCTACCCGTTCAACTTTCCTGAACGAGGCTTATAAAGTGAAAGTGGGAGATTACCTGTCTTCTGCCGCTTCTATCAATCTGAGTGGAAATGTGGCTGCACGGAAGGTGAATGTGAAAGACTTTTCGCTGAGTTTCAAGAGTGAGTTGATGGAGGATGTCCCTGTGGGAGCTGTGAACCGCCACCGTTATGCTTTGATTATCGGTAATGAGGATTATAGTATGACCGGTGCCAATGCCGAAATTAATGTGCCTTATGCCGTAAACGATGCTGTGCTGTTCCGTGAATATTGCGTACGTACCTTTGGGGTACCCGACGGGCAGATCAAGGTGGTGCCGAATGCTACTGCCGGTATGATGCACGAACAACTTGACTGGTTGGTGAACATGGCAAGCACCGATCCGCAAGCCGAACTGATATTCTATTATTCCGGTCATGGAAATAATGACGAGGCTACTAAGGAGCCTTATTTACTTCCGGTGGATATTACAGGTAAGAATATCCGTCTGGGTATTTCATTGTCCGGACTGTATAAAAAATTGGCTACTTATCCGGTGAAGGGGGCTTATGTATTCCTCGATGCTTGCTTTAGCGGTGGTTATAAGAGTGCTGCTCCGCTATTGGCACAGAAGGGCGTGCGTGTTGTTCCGAAAGTGGGATTGCCGCAAGGAAACACATTGAGTTTTTCGTCCAGCAGTGGCGATCAGACTTCAAGTGTTTACCATGAAAAGAAGCAGGGATATTATACGTATTTCCTGATAAAGACGATCCGTGACGCTAAAGGTAACCTTTCCATGAAAGAGCTGTTCGAAAGAACCAGTGTTGCAGTGAAACGTGCTACTGCCTTGATCGATAAAATTCAGGAGCCGCAATGTATGGTTTCTCCTACATGGGTGGGATGGGAAAACATTAAGTTGGAGACTCCGGTAACAGAAATTCCTTAGTAAAGTTAATAGTGATATGAAAAAGACGGCTGTGGTGTGGAAAGCACAACAGTCGTCTTTTGGGTATCTATTGGGATTTGTTTTTATTGCAACTCAATAATCTCTTCGTTACAGATAGTAAGTTTCTCTACACCCTCTTGTGTTACTGTCCACGAGTTTTCGATACCTACGGGACCTACACCCGGAATTACAATCTTAGGTTCGAGAGCGAAGACCATTCCCGGTTCCAGTTCTTGTTTCATACGGGGGGCAAGCACCGGAGCTTCATTAATTTCCAGACCGATACCATGACCTATGAATTTTGCTTGCTGGCCGATACCCATGAACTTGTCGGCAAAACCGGCTTTGGTCACTATATCGATGGCTGTATTATATAAATCCTCGCATACAACTCCGGGCTGGGCCATAGATGATACGGCGTCCTGTATGTCGAGACAGACCTGATGGGCTGTATACGCTTCATCACTCAACTTACCAATGGAGAATACGCGGCTCATATCGCCCATATATCCGTTAAAGTTTCCTCCGAGGTCTACCATCACACTTTGACCTTCTTTTAGCAGGCTTCTGTTGAGCCCTCCCGGGAGAGCCGGATCCAGTCCTTCACCTCCTAAGGCGAAATCGTATGGAGAAGGGAAAGCGGCGTTGTCTCCGGTCAGTACACTGCCCATAAAGATTTCCATGCTCTGACCGAACACGCGGAAGATTCCCAGGTTACCTTGCAGACGCATCAACCTTTCTATTTCGATTGAAAATTCCAGATCGGTCATTCCCGGACGGTAAACAGAAGGAATCTGTTCGTAAGCTTTGGCGTGAGCTACACCCGAACGGCGGAATAATTCCACTTCTACAGGAGTCTTGATGCTACGCGCTTCGCGGATTAACGGAGTTCCGTTTACAATTTCCGACTCTGGGAAAACAGCGGCAAGGCGATTGTACTCTGTATATGACAGTTCGTCGCCTTCCAGCATCAGTTTCTGAGGGGCAGGCAATCCGCTTTCTTTAATCAGATCAAGAATCTGTTCCGGTTTTCGGATAGGGAAGACGTGTTCGCCGGTAATATTGTTGGGGCGTTTGATGAATAACAAGGCCGGTGAGTGGAGAGGTAAGTAGAGGTATCCGCTGACAACACGGCCATACGTATAGAGCAAGTTTACATTACAAGTGATGAGAGCGGCATCAATGTTTTGTTGAGCCATCAGCACGCGAATTTTATCGCGGCGCATCTTTAATTCGGGTTGTAACATTTCGTAACAATTATTTGGTTTCGAAATGCAAAGTTAGGCTATTTTAGTTGAAAATGAAACCTTTTCAGAAAAAAGTAGCGTTACCCACATCCTGTCTCAGGAAATGAGTAACGCAATTCACAAATACAACTAAACAAAGCTTTTTAGATGATTCCTTGTCCCATCATGGCATGAGCCACTTTCATGAAGCCTGCAATGTTGGCACCTTTCACATAATTGATATATCCGTCAGGTTCTGTACCATACTTCACACACTGTGCATGGATACCATGCATGATGGTATGGAGTTTCTCGTCGACTTCTGCTGCACTCCAGCTCAAGTGCATGGCATTTTGTGACATCTCCAGCCCGGACGTTGCTACACCACCTGCATTGACTGCTTTACCCGGTGCATACATCGTTTTGTGTTCGATGAAAAGATCGATGGCTTCGGGTGTACAACCCATGTTGGAGATCTCTCCGACACAAAGAACATTGTTATTAATAAGATTTTTGGCATCTTCGCCGTTTAATTCGTTTTGAGTGGCACAAGGAAGGGCTATATCGGCTTTCACTTCCCAAGGACGTTTACCGGCTACGAAAGTAGATCCCGGGAATTCGTCAGCATACGGAGCTACGATATCGTTGCCCGAAGCACGGAGTTCAAGCATATAATCGATCTTTTCTCCACTGATGCCGTTCGGATCATAGATGTAACCATCCGGGCCGGAGATTGTAACAACCTTTGCTCCCAACTCGGTAGCTTTGGTAGCAGCTCCCCAAGCAACATTTCCGAATCCGGAGATAGCTACAGTCTTGCCTTTTATATCGATACCTTTGGTCTGCAACATTTGGTTGACGAAGTACAAACCTCCGAATCCGGTAGCTTCCGGACGGATCAGTGAACCGCCAAACTCAAGTCCTTTTCCGGTGAAGGTTCCTGTAAATTCACGGGTTAGTTTCTTATACATACCGAACATGTAGCCTACTTCACGTCCTCCTACACCGATGTCACCGGCCGGTACGTCCATATCCGGGCCCAGATGGCGCCACAATTCAAGCATAAATGCCTGGCAGAAACGCATGATTTCAGCATCACTCTTGCCACGTGGAGAGAAGTCGGAGCCGCCCTTACCACCACCCATCGGCAGAGTAGTCAAGGCATTCTTAAAGGTCTGTTCAAATCCGAGGAATTTCAGGATAGACAGGTTGACAGAAGCGTGGAAACGGATACCGCCTTTATACGGGCCGATAGCGTTGTTGAACTGAACACGATATCCCAGGTTGGTTTGTACTTCACCTTTATCATCTACCCATGTCACGCGGAACGTAAAGATACGGTCCGGCTCTACCAGTCTTTCGATGATTTTGGCTTTTTCAAACTCAGGGTGCTGATTGTATATATCTTCGATAGAGAGAAGCACTTCTTTTACAGCTTGAAGATATTCTGATTCGCCGGGATGTTTAGCCTCTAAAGAGGACATGATTTTTTCGATGTTCATAATAGTATGTTTTAATAGGTTGATTCTGATAAAATGTCACTTTATTGTATCGCAAATATAGGAAAACTTTTCTAATGTTATTTGATTGTATGGAATATTTTGATTAAATAATGATAAAATGATAGAAAGAGCATTGGGAAATAGATGTCAGTTTTTCATTTTCATTCCCAGATTATACATGATAAATGCATAAACGTCTGCTTGCTCTTTTAATAACTTTGTTGTGGCTTTGTTGAAGCCGTGTCCGGCCTTGTGATCGATACGTATGAGAGTAGGATTGGTCCCATCATTTTCTGCTTGTAAAGTTGCGGCAAACTTGAACGAGTGTGCAGGGACAACACGATCGTCGTGATCGGCTGTGGTGATTAATGTTGCAGGATATCTTGTGCCCGACTTCAGATTGTGCAGCGGAGAATAGCTCAATAAGTAATCAAACATTTCTTTACTGTCGCTACTTGTGCCATAGTCTGTGCTCCATGATGCGCCTATGGTGAATTTATGATAACGGAGCATATCCATCACACCCACCTGAGATACGGCTACGCGGAATAGCTCAGGCCGTTGTGTCATGCAGGCACCCACGAGTAATCCTCCGTTCGATGCACCGGTAATGGCTATTTTGTTCGGATTAGTGTATTTTTCTTTAATGAGATATTCGGCGGCACTGATAAAGTCGTCGAAAACATTCTGTTTTTGCATTTTGACTCCCGCCTTGTGCCATGAATCACCATATTCGTTACCGCCTCGTAAATTGACCTGTATATAGATACCTCCGTTCTCGAGGAACGGGATACGTTCGATGGCGAAGGAAGGAGTGAGGGTGAGGCCAAAGCCACCATAACCATAAAGAAGTACAGGATTGTTTCCATCTTTCTTTAATCCTTTCTTATAAGTCAGAAACATTGGGATTTGCACACTGTCTTTACTGGTGAAGAATATTTGTTCCGTCACAAAGTCGTTTGCATTAAACTTTATTTTCGGAGCATAATATAGTGTATACTCTTTTTTATCAATGTCATATTGGTAAATTGTGTTCGGGGTGGTGAAAGAAGTGAAGAGGAAAAAACATTTTTTATCCTCTTTTTCCCCGCAAAAGAAGACGGTACCCAGTGAAGGAAGCTTGATCTCTTGTAGTTGTTTCCCATTTAAATTGTAGACATAGGCCCGGTCTGAAGCATCTTTATTATAGGTGAGAAACAATTTTCCACCAATTATTTCTGCTTTGGATAATACGGCATCGGATTCTGGAATCAGTTCTTTCCAGTTTTTCAACGTGGGACTGTTGATATCAGCCACCATGATACGTCTTTTCGGAGCTTTGTAGTTGGTAAAAATATAAATTTTATTATCAATGATGCCTATTGGGCTATATCGATAGCCCGCATTGGCCAGTTGTACCAGAGGTGCGTCTGTTTGGGTGAGATCTTTCATTAAAAGGCCGTTGTTTATGAAAAGAAAACGTCCGTCATCACTTGTGTGTCCGGAATGATTGCACTCCGGATAATATGGGTTTTGATAGATCGGTTTGTCTTTTGCTTGTGGTGTCTTTAGTTTATGATAATAAATCATGGAGTTTCCGTTTACGCTTGACAACTCTTTATCTTTTGGTGGAGCGTCATAAGCACTATAATAAAAGCCTTTTTCATCCCAAGCCACTTCCTGAAACTTTACCCATTGAATGTGATCGTCCAGAAATTTCCCGGTTGTGGTGTCCATGATATATAGATCTTGCCAATCGGAACCGTTGCGTGAGATGCCACAGGCAGCATATTTACCGTTCTTGGAGAATGATATTCTACTGAGTGATACAGTACCGTCGTCAGACCATCGGTTAGGGTTTAAAAAAATGCGTGGATTATTACTCAAAGAGTCTTGTATATACATCACGTTTTGATTTTGTAACCCATTGTTTTTAGTGAAATAGTACTTATTTCCTTTCTTGACCGGTAATCCAATTCTTTCATAGTCAGACAGGGTGGTTATTCGTTTTAATAATTTCCGATGGAAAGGGATGGCTTCCAGGTACTTGGCAGTGACTTTGTTTTGTGCTTCTATCCATGCGGCGGTTGCGTCGGAAGTGTCATTCTCTAACCAACGATACGGATCGGGAATTTTTGTGTCGAAATATATGTCTATGCTGTCTACCTTTTTTGTTGCAGGGTAAACCGGTTTTCGGGGGCGTATGCATGATGTGGCTGCTATACCTATTATAATTAATAAGGATATTGCTTTCATGTTTTTCAATTGGTTACGGTTAGTAAATTCACAAATATACAGAGTGTTTATTACAAAACAAATAGTTTGGTCATTTTCTGTTTTCGGATTTCTCGACTTTGATGTTTCGGTTTGTTTTCAAATCGGAAATGGGAAGATAATCTGTGCCTATATTGGAAGTTGGCAATAAAGTGAATTGCTTTTTCTTGCTTTTCCCAATAAAAACAGCGACTTTTGTCTGTTGAATTTTAAAACTACGGGAAACCCATGCTCAGCAAATTTAAATTAAACCAGCTCTATTTTAAAGATACTCAGTTTGCCAATCTGATGACAAGGCGAATCTTTAATGTTTTATTGATAGCCAATCCTTACGATGCTTTTATGCTGGAGGATGACGGACGTATCGATGAAAAGATTTTCAATGAATACACCTCGCTTTCGCTCCGTTATCCCCCTCGTTTTTCGCAAGTTTCTACCGAGGAAGAGGCGTTGAGACAGCTTGGGAGTGTATCGTTTGATTTGGTGATTTGCATGCCGGGTACGGGAGACAACGATAGTTTTGATATCGGACGTCATATCAAGGAGAAGTACGAACAGATACCGATCGTTATCCTGACACCGTTCAGTCACGGCATTACCAAACGGATAGCGAACGAGGACCTGAGTGCATTCGACTACGTGTTTTGTTGGTTGGGAAATACTGATTTGCTGGTGTCCATCATCAAGCTGATCGAAGACAAGATGAACCTGGAGCATGACGTGAAAGAGGTGGGCGTGCAGTTGATTCTGCTGGTAGAAGACAGTATCCGTTTCTATTCATCCGTGCTTCCCAATCTTTATAAATTTGTGTTGAAGCAGAGTCAGGAGTTCTCTACCGAGGCTTTGAATGCCCATCAACGTACACTCCGTATGCGCGGGCGTCCCAAAATAGTATTGGCCCGTACTTATGAGGAGGCAATGGATATATACGATAAGTATACCAATAATATACTGGGAGTCATCACCGATGTCCGCTTTCCCCGTGTGGAGAAAGGAGAGAAGGACGGCATGGCAGGAATCAAGCTTTGTGCGGAAGTCAGGAAGAAAGATCCGTTCGTACCCTTGATCATCCAGTCGTCCGAGACAGAGAACGCTGCCTATGCGGCTAAGTATGGAGCTACGTTCATTGATAAGAATTCCAAGAAAATGGATGTCGATCTTCGCCGGATTGTTTCCGATAATTTCGGTTTTGGCGACTTCGTGTTCCGTAATCCTGAGACGGGTGTCGAGATAGCCCGGGTTCGGAACCTGAAAGAGTTGCAGAATATTCTTTTTGCCGTTCCTGCCGAATCGTTCCTTTATCACATCAGTCGCAATCATGTTTCACGTTGGCTGTATTCACGTGCTATGTTTCCGGTTGCGGAATTCCTTCGTCCCATCACCTGGCATAGTCTGCAAGATGTGGATGCGCATCGTAAAATCATCTTTGAGGCCATTGTTAAATACCGAAAAATGAAAAATCAGGGAGTGGTAGCTGTATTCAAACGCGACCGCTTCGACCGTTATTCAAACTTTGCCCGTATCGGAGACGGTTCGTTGGGAGGAAAGGGGCGTGGACTGGCGTTTATTGACAATATGGTGAAGCGTCATCCGGAATTTGAAGAATTTGAGAATGCACGTGTGGCTATTCCGAAAACAGTGGTGCTTTGTACCGATGTATTCGACGAGTTTATGGATAGCAATAATCTGTATCAGATTGCCCTTTCCGATGCTGATGACGATACGATTCTGAAATACTTCCTGAAAGCGAAGTTGCCCGACCGTCTGGTTGAAGACTTCTTTACTTTCTTCGATGTGGTGAAGTCTCCTATCGCCATTCGTTCTTCTTCCTTGCTTGAGGACTCCCACTATCAGCCTTTTGCAGGAATCTATAATACCTATATGATTCCTTATCTGGATGATAAATATGAGATGCTCCGTATGCTGTCCGATGCCATTAAAGGCGTATATGCGTCTGTTTATTTCCGCGACAGTAAGGCATATATGCAGGCCACTTCGAATGTGATCGATCAGGAAAAGATGGCCGTTATTCTGCAACAAGTGGTCGGCAATCAGTACGGAGACCGTTATTATCCTTCGATGTCCGGTGTAGCCCGATCTCTCAATTACTATCCCATTGGCGACGAGAAAGCTGAAGAAGGTACGGTAAACCTGGCTCTCGGTTTGGGCAAGTATATCGTGGACGGAGGTATGACTTTACGTTTCTCGCCTGCCCATCCTTCAAAGGTGTTGCAAACCAGTGAACTGGATATTGCCTTGAAAGAGACGCAGACCCGTTTTTACGCTCTCGATCTGAAAAATGCCGGTGATAACTTTTCGATTGATGATGGATTCAATCTTCTGAAGTTGCATGTGAAAGAAGCCGAAAAAGACGGTTCGTTACGGTATATAGCTTCTACTTATGATCCGTATGACCAGGTGATTCGTGACGGTTTATATCCCGGTGGGCGTAAAGTGATTACGTTTGCCAACATCTTGCAGCACGATGTATTTCCGTTGGCACGCATCCTGCGCTGGGTACTTCGTTATGGGCAGCAGGAGATGCGCCGTCCGGTAGAGATCGAATTTGCAGTGACACTCAATCATGACCGTGATAAGACCGGTACGTTCTATCTGCTTCAGGTACGTCCCATTGTAGACAGTAAAGATATGCTGGATGAAGATCTTACTACTATTCCGGACGAAGATGTGCTGCTCCGTTCCAATAACTCCTTGGGGCATGGCATTATGAACGAAATACATGATATCGTATATGTCAAGACTGATCATTACAGTGCATCGAACAATCAGAATATAGCTTGGGAAATAGAGAAACTTAACCAGCAGTTCCTGAATGAAGGCAAGAACTATGTACTTGTCGGACCCGGACGATGGGGAAGCAGTGACACTTGGTTAGGTATCCCGGTGAAGTGGCCGCATATTTCTGCTGCGCGTGTCATTGTGGAAGCCGGACTGACCAATTACCGGGTAGACCCCAGTCAGGGGACGCATTTCTTCCAGAATCTGACCTCCTTTGGTGTAGGTTATTTCACCATCAATGCGTTTATGAATGATGGAATATACAACCAGGAGTTTCTGAATGCGCAACCTGCCGTATTTGAGACTGAATATCTTCGTCACATACACTTTGAGAGGCCGATTGTTGTGAAAATGGATGGTAAAAAGAAACTTGGAGTGGTTCTTATGCCGGAGAAATAATAAAATAATATTGTATAAAAAAAGTCCTGTTTTTCATAAGAAAGGCGGGACTTTCTTGTTTTAGCCCATTTCTGTGGTCTGTTTTTATGATTAAACAACTATTTGTGGTCCTTTTTTCAGATTTTGTAAGGAATCGAAGGTTGTGTATTTATTATAATAAAAGAAAACTATAATTTTGCCTGCGGTTTTTACAACTTATGAATAATATTTAGTAGTTATCATTATGAAAAGACTCTCTTTTATGGTTAGTATGGCGATGCTAATTTCATGTATTGCCTCGTGTGATTCCGGCAGTGATGCTGTTTCATACGGTGTTGGTTCTTTAAGTCTTGGGCTTTCAGCCAATCCTTCTTTTGCAGAGAAAACCCGTTCCGTCAGCGAAGCGGAATACAAAAAAGTCGATAACTATCAAGTTACGGTCAACGAGGGCGACGGTACCTCTTTATACGATGGCCTGTACAAGGATATGCCTTTGTCTATCGATCTGACTGCCGGCAAAAAATATACGGTGAAAGCCTTCTACGGTGATAATGTAGATGCAGGTTTCGATAAACTGTATGTGGAAGGCAGCCAGGAGTTCACTGTCAGTGAAGGCGAACAAAAGAATGTTATTTTGTACTGTAAGCCGGCTAATGTTAAAGTATCAGTCGTTTATACGGAGGATTTTCTAAAATATTATTCGGATTGTACTGTCTCCCTTTCTACTTCACACCTGACTGCTCCTTTTGAAGTAAATATGAAAAAAGACTCCGGTAAGGATGCTTATCTGAAAGCAAATGCCGATGGTGAGAATGTATCTATCACTGTAGGAGGTTTCAAAGATAAAGAAGGCAATGCGGTGGTGATGGAAGCTTTGGTTGCCGAGAAAAAAGTAGCTCCCAAAACGCATCTTACTATTACAGTAGATCCGGAGGTGATTACTATTTCTACGGGTACTGCATCGTTGGACGTAACCGTGGATACCGGTACGGAAGATAAGGATGTGAATATTGAGATTCCGGAAGAGTATTGGCCGGGTAATGCAAGTAAGTAAATATAAAAGATTGGTATATATGAATGCGATAAGAAACATATATGCAGTGCTGGCATTGATAGCACTTTGTTTGAGTTCCTGCGAGATGAAAAATGAGCTGGAAGGCAAATATAATTTGAAGAATGACGAAGGACTTCTGACATTGGATCTGGTGAACAAGACGCAGGCTACGCCTTCTACAAAAGCTGAAAGTACGTCACTTACTGATGAACTGGATGTGAATACCTATAAAGTAGAGATTGTTGATAATGCCACTGAGGCTGTGGTTCGTTCGTTTGCCAGCTATGCGAAGCTGAAAGAGGTCTTGCCGTTGGTCGTTCCGGTAGGAAACTATAAGATTGTGGCTAAAAGCGGTGTTTTGCAAGATGCTTCGCGTACTCCTTATTTTGAAGGAAGTTCTTCTATTGAAGTGAAGCAGGGAATGGAATCTAAGGCGGAAGTTCTCTGTAAATCGGCAACGGTAAAGGTCAGTTTGAATGTATCGGACGAGTTTCTCAGTATGTTTGCCGACGATTATGTGTTCACCGTTTCAAATGGGATTGGCGGAGTTATTTATGTGAAGAAGGAAGATTTAGGTTCAATTTATCTCAGCATTCCCAATGGAGCCACTTCGATCAAAATTGTGGCAAAAGTAACTGAGAAGGAAACAGGTAGAGACATTGAAACTATTTATACTGTGACCAAACCCGATGAAGAAGGCTTGGAGGGAGGTGATTCTTTTAATGTTACAGTGAAACCTGTAGAAGAGGGTGAGGACCCGGAAGATCCGGATGTGACCCCTTCTGATCCGAAATTGGGGATACAGTTGGATATTGACTTGACAATGGACGAGACCGGCATAACAGTGAAAGTACCAACTGAACTGATCGAAGAATCGAAACCGGAGGAGCCGGATCAGCCGACAGAACCGGATCAGCCGGCAGAAGACGGACCGGAGATTATCGGAGCAGATGAAGTGGTAGAAGTGGATGCAAGTGGAGATACACCAACCGTTCAATTGACTATAAAGGCTTCTGCCGGTATAAAAAACTTATATGTGACCATAGATTCTCAATCGGAAGCTTTTATGGAAATAATTAATGGGATGGGGCTAGGAGAAACTTTCGACTTGGTTAATCCTGGTGATCTGGAGGAAATATTAGGAGGAGATGGAGTAGATCAAGGTGGAGATGGATTAGGATTAATTGATCCATCAGATCCAATTGAAGGTAAGCAAGAATTTGTTTTTGATATTTCTGGGTTCATGACAATGCTTCCAGCTTTTGGTAACTATCAACACTATTTTACAATAAAGATAGTTGATGAAAAGAACAATACAATAGAGAAAAAACTGACCGTTGAAATAATAAATGCAAATGTATAAGAAGAATTGTATATATTTACTCTTTCTTGTCTTGATTGCATCTTGTCAACAAGAAGAGTTTAGTGATGGGAAGACTGGTTATCTTCAGTTTTCAGTGGAGAAAGATAAGAGTACTATTTTAGTTCCGACTACAAGAACGGCCGAATTACCAATCGCTTTGCAAATTATAGATAAAAATGGCGTGGTGGTAGAGGAAACTGATGATTGGCATAATTGGACCTCTGAACCGTTGGAATTGCCATTAGGAACTTACACAGTCGAAGCTTTTTCAAAAGACGTAAATGCCTCAGTTGCCGGATTTGAAGAACCTTATTATTTTGGGCAGACAGAAGTTACAGTTGTTCCTAAGGTTAATCAGAATGTGAATATTGAGTGTAGTTTAGCTAATGTAAAAGTGACAGTCAATTATAGTGCTGATGTGAAAAAGTATTTTTCTAAATTGGATTGTACAGTAAGTAATGCTTCTGGAAAATTAATTTTTGGGAAAGAAGAGAATCGTTCTGGTTATTTTGTTGTTGGTGATTTAAAGATATCGTTAGCTTTAACAAATGCAGATGGGCGTTCTTTTGTATTCGAATCTAATCCTATATCAGGAGTACAAGCTCGTCAGCATTATCGTATCAACTATACAATGAAATCAAATGGTGCAATAGGAGGTGTTTCTGTTACCCTAGATCCTACTACAAAAGAATATAAGGTTAATATTGCTATTCCGAAAGAAAGTAATCCTATTGTTAATATTTGGTCGGATTTTGCAGATGTATCTCTTGCTGCTTCCGATGATATTATCACAAAAGAGTGTAAGTATCGTGTTTCGGGAACTGAAGAATGGAGTATTATTCCTGATGCTCAAGTGACATTAGTAGATAAGAAACTATATGCACGCATAGAAGGATTACAGCCTGCGAAAGAATATGATTTTTGCTTTGCTACCAATGGTGTTGATGGGAAAATAGCTAAAGCGATGACTGAAGCACAAAGTCCTTTAATAAATGGAAATTTCGATGAATGGAATAAGAATAATAAGACTTGGTTTCCTGGAACTGTTGGAGAAGCGTCTGCGAAAAATTCATATTGGGATACAGGTAATGTGGGGGCTTCTTCTATGAGTAAGAATCCGACTTTACCCGAAGAAGATGACGTGCATACAGCTGGAGGTAAAGCAGCTAATTTAGTATCTCAATGGGTAGGAGCATTAGGACAAGGGAAATTTGCTGCAGGTAATATTTATATCGGACGATATATGCAGACCTATATGGATTTTAATAATTATGGTGCACGTATTCGTTTTGGTCGTGAATTTTCATCTCGTCCTGTGCAACTGAAAGGTTGGTATAAATATACCCGTGGAACGCAGATTGATAATGGAAATTATCAAAATCTAAAAGATGAACTTAATGCTTCTGGCGGTGATAAATGTGCTATTTACATTGCATTGACTGACAATGACGGCTTGATCGATTCAGATGGGGTTAAAACTGCTTATGAAATTGATAATCATGCTTCTGCAGATCAACCAGACAAGTTTATCTATAAGTATACCATTGATTTCTCCGATAACAATAAAGGTATCATTGCCTACGGTTCCATTACCGATGAAGAGTCCAAAGGTTCTTTCGATGAAAGCGGAAATGTAGTCTGGAAGCAGTTTACGATTGATCTGCAATATCGTGATTTGACCCGTAAACCCAAATATATTATCGTTGTTGCTTCTGCAAGTAAATATGGTGACTTCTTTACCGGCAGCGAAAGCAGTGTCATGTTGATTGATGATTTTGAATTGGTGTACGGTACACCTGTTACCGCCAACTAATCCATAGCGAATGAAAAAAATAATTATATTTCTACTTCTTCTTTGTCCGGTACTGGTCCAGGCAAAGAAGAAGTTTGACCGTGGAATCGTGAAGAGTGTGTTTGTCCCGAAAGGGCAATGGTTTATGGGTTCTACAGTTTCGTATTCGGAGCAGAGTGCTGATCAATACCAGTTTTTGGTATTGGCAAATATCGATGCCAAAGGTTATACATTCCGTTTGAGTCCCTTCGGAGGATACTTCTTTGCCGACAATATGGCAGCGGGAGGCAGGTTCACTTACTCTCGTACCTACTTCAATATAGGAAACGTAGACATTAATCTGGGCGATGATCTTTCGTTCCACATCAAAGACGATATGTATCTGGAGCATAACTATTCCGCATCCGGATTTCTGCGTACCTATATGGGGCTGGGCAGCAGCAAAGTGTTCGGTTTCTTCAATGAAGTGCGTCTGACTTATGCTTACGGGCAAGGGAAACACTCCAATGGTACGGGTAACGACTTGACGGGATACTATCAGCGTTCTCACACGTTTGAGATCGGTGCGGCTCCCGGATTGGCGGCATTCGTATCCGATTTTGCTTCGGTAGAAGTTTCGGTAGGAGTGATGGGATTCAGTTATAAATGGGTCGATCAGATACACAATCAGGTAAACAAGGCGTCCCGTCATAGTGCAAGTGGTAATTTCAAGATAGACTTATTCTCGATTAATCTCGGAATGACGATGTATTTCTAATTTAAGCAGTGTTTTGAGAAATGAAGAGTTTACAAATTTATCTATTCCTGTTTCTGTCGGTCTTTGCTCTGGGTGCTTGCATACAGAATGACATTCCTTACCCTTACATCAAAGGCGAAATTACAGTTTTCGAAGTAGAAGGGCAGATCGGTGATGCCGAGATAAACAAGAACAGCCGCACCATCGCAGTGGAAGTAGGTGATGAAGTCGATATAGAAGAATTGCGTATTACCAGGTTCGTTGTGAACGAAGAAGCCACTTACAGCGTAGACGAACAATACTGTGTCAGCCCCAATAAATTTCCTTCGGCCGGCTTTTCTGCTTTAGCCGACTTGCCGGCAGGAGCAGATACACGGGTCGATTTCAGTAAGACCGTTCCTGTTCTGCTGCGTACCTATCAGGATTATCAGTGGATGATAACCGTCCGTCAGACCATCGAGCGGGTAGTCGAAGTCGAGAACCAGGCCTTGCCTGCCATCATCGATGATAAGAATCACACGGTATTGGTGTATGTCTCGCAGAAACAGGATTTGTCTGCTGTCAAGATAACAAAGATGATTCTGGGAGGCAGTAAGGCCACCATCACCCCCGATCCGTCCACCGTAACCAATTTCCGCAGACCGCAAGAGTTTGTTGTCAGCCGTTTCGATAAAGAAGAGCTATGGACGGTCGATGTGGTGCGTCCCACATCGACAGGTACTACGGGCAGTGCCGATGTATGGGCCACACGTGCCACTCTGAATGGGGGCATGAAGCAGGGAACCACTCCCCGTGTGGAATACAGGAAGAAGTCGGAAGATACCTGGAGCGTTGTACCCGAGGCAGATGTGAAACTGGAAAGTGGTACTACTTTCAGTACGACACTGACCGGGTTGCAAGATGGCACCGACTACGTTTGGCGGGTAGTAGTCGAAGAAATTCCCAGTACGGAAGCCGCGTTTACAACCGAAAAGATACAAGAAATACCTAACTTAAACTTCGATACCTGGTCGCAGAATCCCACAGGAACCTTTAAGAAGAGTTGGTATCCGAACTCTGACGGAGCAAATTCCTATTGGGCGACTGGAAACGACGGAGTGACCTCTTCGTTGGCAGGCAGCCGTGATTCGAGCACCCGCCCTGAAGAGAAAGAGGCGGTAAGCGGGAAAGCCGCTTATATGGTTACTTTGGGCAGTGTGCCATTGGTAGGGGTTGCTGCCGGCAACTTGTTCATCGGTGATTATAAAACTAATGCTCAAAGCCCCAAGGATAGTCCTAAGTTTGGACGTTCGTTTACGGGAGCCCGTCCCACCGGATTGAAAGGATGGTATAAATATACTTCTAAGCCGGTTGATTATGTAGGCAATCCGGATAACTTGAAAAACGATGAATGCCATATCTATCTCCGTTTGTGGGACGATAAAGATAACGAGATCGGTTACGGAGAGTTTGTCGGAAAGGAGACAGTGACCAAGTACACTCAGTTCCGGTTCGATGTGACTTACTCCAATAAAACGGCGAAGCCCGCCAAGATAACGATTGTTGCCACTTCGAGCCATTACGGAGGCGACTTTACCGGAATGAAAGTGACCGGTTCGGTAGGTGTAGGTAGTGAACTGTGGGTAGATGAATTTGAATTATTGTATGAATAAGAAAGGGAGTTATGCATAAATCTGTTTTATCTTTAGTGTGTTGTTTGTTCTTTTTCCTGTCGTGTCAGGAAGAAATAGAAACGATGCCTAACGGCAGTTTGAATATCGTATTGACGGATGAAGCGGCGGTTACCCGGACTTTGCCGGAGGCTTTGTCAGATGAATTGCGGCAACAGTTCACGATTGAGTTGCTGCGTGACAGAGAAGGGACAATCGTGCCCGAATACAAAGGTGCATTGAAAGATTTCGGAGATCAAAGGGTATTCAAGGTAGGCAGTTATCAACTAAAGGCTTATCTTGGAGAGAATCCGGCATTAGAGTTGGATGCACCCTATTATTATGGAGAAGTCCAAGACATCGCTATCAAGAAAGGTAAGGCAACAACGGTAAGCGTTGGCTGTAAAGTAGCCAATGCGCTGGCTACTTTTGAGATTGTGAATCGGGAAGCTTTCGATAAACGCCTGAAAGATTATTACGTAGAAGTTACCGTAGGTAGTGAGTCGGTTACGTGGAAACCGGGAGATGTCACGCATCCTTACTTCAAAGCCGGAGGCCGGGTGACGATGGCATTGATCGGTACTTCTATAGAAACAGGGCAGGAGGGAAGTTATGCTTTGAATCCGATTGAGACAGTGAAAGCGGGCGTTAAGTATAATTATAAGCTCTCCATGAAAGCTTCCAATGTTGGTTTTGAGGTCACTACGGAAGCCCGGCAGGAACCTGTCACTATCAATGAAACCGTACCCGACAGTTGGTTGCCGAAAGCTAAGGTCTTCAGTGAGGATTTCGATGAAAATCATGTGCTGACTTATACGGAAACAGCGGACGCTTTGTCGAGAGCCGGCGTTTCGTATACTGCTTTGCGTCCGATTCAGGATGTGGAGTTTGCCCTCAACTTTGCGGATAAGCATTTGGAACATCTGAATAAGACATATCTGCTGTCGGAGCTTTCCGAAGAAGATCGGCGGGCTTTGGCTGCTGTGAATATTGTGTTGCCCGACCTGGCAGCAGGAAGTACTGAGGGAGTTATCGACTTTGCGGGAGTGACTCCCGGCATGTTGACTCACGATGGAGGACAGGATACGGATAATATAATAGCCGTTCGCGTAAAAGCAAATGACCGTTGGAGTGATGCCGGGATGTATACCATCCGGACTGTGAAACCCGTCTTTAAGGTTGGTTATTATCCGGGTAATGTTTGGACGAAAGAGTTTACTTTGAATACACTTACTGCCGATAGTGTGAAAACCGGTAACTTGGATAAGTTTACCGATATTGCTTACGAATTTAGTGCGGATGGTAATAGTTGGGAGGCGATGCCCGGAGATTTGCGAAAGGCAGGGCTGAGTCCGGGAACCTCTTATTACGTGAGAGCGAAGTATAGGGGAGAAGTGCCGGGAGAGAAAGTGGAGGTGAAAACGTATGAGGCGCTATCCATACTCAATTCTGATTTTAATGCTGGATATGATGTTACATATCCCAAGAGTGAGAATCCGTTATACACATTTAAAGGTGATTGGATTGGTACGCGAAATCCTTTGACCTGTCATACTGATGGAGCTAACGCATTCTATGTATCTAAATCAAGTACGCTTCCGGTAGTTGATGGTGAACGTAATGTTGCTCATATGATGACATTAGGATGGGGAGCAGGAAACACTTGTTCTTTCGGTAATAAAGACTATTGGCTTGGAAATAGTGTTATTAATCATATCAGTGCGGGTATCGTTTGCGTAGGAGATTATAAGGCTGCTGGAGATGTAGTTAATGGTAAAGCGGCTTATATTCGTCCAACGTCTATGAGTTTTGTGTACAAAGCTGCCCCATATAAAGATGATGAGTATTTGATTGAAGCCTATTTGGAAAATATTACAGGAGAAGTAGAAACCATAATTGGCAAAGCTTATTTGAAATCCGGTACTGCATATTCATCCTATCAAACTCAAACCTTGAATTTTGAGTATAATAATGAATATAGAAACTTGCCGATCTCTCATGTGAAGATTATATTTAAGGCCGGTACTAAAGAAGATCGTGATCACTTGGAAGATAAGTTTAGGGATGCAAAAGTTCCATATGGTGATGCTTATATCATAGGTTCACAGTTCTGGCTCGATTCATTCACTTTACATTACGACAAATAAATATGAAAACCTATATATACCTCTTTCTCCTTTTGCTTGCTACAGCCTCTTGTAGCGAGCAAACTACTCCCGATCACTCCGTCGGTTATCTCCGCATAGAAAACATCACCCTCACTTGTGATACCGAAACGCTTCCCATCACTCGTGCCGTTGATGCCGGACTTAAACTTGAAATCTGGCAAGGTTCTGAGTGTGTCCGTAGTTACGATCCGGGAGCTGCGGAACTTTCCAAAAGAATCGTTCTTCCGGTTGGTGAATATACCCTGAAGGCCTTTACTCCCGATCAGACCGAGGCGCCGGACAATGAATCGGGCACACCCACTTACAGCGTCGACTACCCTTTCGCCATTGTATCAGAGGATGTAACTCTGATTTCGGTGAAAGCGCCCCAAATTAATATCGGGGTTGGCGTTGAGTATTCGGATGAATTTATGGCAAACTTTACAGACTTCTCCATTACCGTAAGTAGTCCTACAGGACGTCAGGCAAGCTTGGCAGGTAATGTGACAGACCTTCTTTATTTTAATGTCCCGACCGGTGGAACCCATTTAAGTTATACGCTTACCGCCACCAATGCCGATGGAGAAACAATGACTTCCGAAGTGCGTCCCATCCTTCAGGAATCGGGAGCGGAACTTACTTCCGGAAATTATAAAGTCCGGATCGGCCTGGTTCAGTAAGGAAGGTCGATGAAAAGCAGTCCGGTTACTCCTAAACTTCCTTAAACCTCCAAACTTTCTTCTTCCGGATTTGTCATATTGCCAATCTTTAAAACGTAGAAAGTATGAATAGAGACAGGCAATTGAAGAAGGACATGGAGAGCCGGGAAGTGCAGATCCATGAAGAATATGAAAAGAACAGGCATCTGATGTCTGAGGACAAAGTAAAGGAAAAAGCTGCTGCATCAGGCAGTGCTGGCGATATCCATTCCGGCAAAGGAACGGGAAAGAAAAAATAGTGTAAAACAGGAACCGTTGCGAAATCCCTTTTTCACTACAGAGTACACAGAGGGCATGGAGGTTTTATTTATTAATAAGCCTTTGTGCCCTTTGTATGCTTTGTGGCAGGTAAAACGTTTTGTTCTCTATTATCCTATTCAACTATCAAAAAGGTGTGAAATACCTCTTTCCTCTGACTCTCCCAATTTTTTTTCCGGATGAACCGGAGGGAAAAGAAGCATATCAAGGAACTTCCGGAGGCGAAGAACCGGTCTTTTGAGTCGGTAGAGCCTTGATTTTCCGGAAAACAAGTAAGCATTTACCCCAAAACAAGTAAGCATTTGCTTCGAAAGACGGTTACATTTTCCCAATTTGCTTACTTCTTTTTTAAATATCTCCTAATGTTTTGGCAGATTACATATATTGTTATGCAAATCGGGCGATAAGAGGACGTGTTTTCTTCCCGTTGCTCGCCGGGAAGTATCCTGTGCGAAGTGTGTAAAGGAATGGTATTTTACTCTAACAAGGAGATTACGGCGGATAATACTCCTTTATTGTTTCTATTTGATAACAAATCAGCTGAATGACCTGTTAAAACGATAATCGGGGAATCGTCTGTGAGCCGTTTTTCCGAACTTCATCAGAGACGTGTCCGAAAGAACGGGATATAGAGCCATTGGATTATCATTTTGACATTTTGCTTTCCCCCTTCGGATACTTCTTTGTCAATATACTCAACGTATCATATAATATGCAAATATGATGTTTTTTTATTTAATGATAGGTTAGCGGAAACAGATATATGTATGCAATGTCATGTGGAATGCATCCGGATCGAAGAATTGTCCGGAGAAACGGGTGAGGGATACCCGCCCCGATGGAACTTGCACATAATAATTAGGGTGTAGCCATCCGGGACGGATAGCTACACCCTAACCCCGGTATGGCTACACCCTAAGCGTCGGATGGCTACACCCATTTATATGGAGAGATATGTTTGCGGAATTACTTTCCGCTGTTATTTTGCTGTTCCAGACTTTGAATCCGTTTTTCAAGCGCGGCATATTTTTCATCTTTCTCTTTGAGAAGACGCTCGTAGAGTTCGGTGATTTTATCAATCGGATTGAAGCTGTTAGTTGTGGCATCCTGTCCTTTATAACCCGTAATGGGCACTGAGCTATCTTTATTGTCATGCACATTATTTGTGATATTCTCAAATACCACAGAAGGTGCATCCTCTTCCAGCGTTTTCAGATATTCCACCGGCCACATTCAGCGCCCTTGCGAATCTATTTAGCATTTCATCCTCAATCACCCGCATTTTCTCGTATTTGGATACATTCGGTTGTGTCATGTTTACGAGTGCTGCCAATGCGTCCTGCTTGATGTTTTTCTCGATCCGGGTGCGCCTTATGTTATGTCCGTGATGGACATTTACATTCTGTATTTCTTCTTCTGTTTCCATGTTCTTTTTGCTTTTTGAACAACGATTTCCGTTAAAATGTTCCGTTCGAAGCAAATATACGAAAAAATGGAATAAGATGAATAAAATGAATATTACTTTGCTCAAAAATAGAATATAAGGAATGTGTATATGCTTGCAGAATCAACTATTTTGCGCTTATTTTACGGCTATTGAAATAACAACAATCCTATTTACACACTATGATCGGACTACTGACAACTAAAGAAATTGATTTCCTCACCAAACTGGCTGAACTTTTGAAAGAATACTGCGCCGTAATTTCCCACGGTCATTGTGGTGAAGTGCATATTCTTGCTTATCACGGTGACAACGAAGATGCGGAAAAATATCCCATTATATTTGAGGATAGCTTTGATGAAAATGAGATTTATGATCTGTTGCGCAAAAACAGAAAACGGATCGGGGAGATTATCGAACGTGAAGTAGCTGAGGCTGTTCCCGAAGGAGAACTATCTCAGCCGGACGATCAGGCCGGATCAATGGCAGACCATTTTCACTAAAGATAGTAAGGGATATGAAATGCATTTAGAGGCATAATATGGAGAAGGGTACAGCTTCACCTGTTTGTATATTAATGTGCTGTCACATGGTTTTAAGGAAGGGGCGGGACTTATGAATTAACAGTCCCGCCCCTTCACGGTGTGAATAAAAAGTAATGAAATCTTGCTTTACCGGAAAGCTGTGACTTCATTTACATCAACGGAAAATCTGCCATTGAAGGCCATCATATTCTCGAAACGTACTTTAGTACATTCCACCGGTTTTTTAAAGCTTATATGAGCAGTTCCATCCATGACCTTACGGTCGAATACTCCATGGTTCACCCAATTTCCGTCCGGTGTTTCAACCATCACTCTACAGGACTTAAGCATATACGAGCCACTTGTCGATTTGTTGGTGTCCAGCCTGAACCCTTTGAGTAACTGTTTTTCCGGCAGAATAATCGTCAGATAATTGTGGGCGTTGGAGGTATACCAGTTGTTGGCTGTAAAGTTACCATCGTTTAGCGAACCTAATTTCTCCGGTCGTATATCCGATTTAAACCCGATTTCTTTGTTGAAGCCTTCTCCTTCGATCTTTTTATTGCTTGAATCGATATTGTCCAGGCGTATAGAAAGATTTAGTTTCACAAAGTATGCCGAGCGGGTCCGGGCGATTGCCAAATGTTCATGCGATCCTTCCATCGTCAGCTTTATTGCCATCACATAACCCGATAGGTTGTTTAACTTCTCAACATCCTTAATCGTTAGTTTCACCGTTGTTTCCAGTTCGCCGGCTTTCAGCACACCGCCTTCAAAGGTGCAGTTTTCGCTCGGAAAAAGAGGTATTCCCTCCGCCATCTCTGGAAAATCGGTTACCAGTTTGTCTTCTTTCATAAGATTGACTTTGATATCTTCTTTGTAAGGCTTCGTCACTTTTACTTTGAACGAAAGTTCGTTCTTTCCCACCAGTGTGGTATTTACCAGGTCGTTGATTGCCTCCAACTGTGTATAAGGATTGCCGTAATATCCCAGGTACACCAGATCTGTGAACGGATCGATGCCGAGTTGCTCACGGATATCTTCTTCGATATACTTATTGTCCATTTGCCAACTTGTATCCTGATCTACGATCTGTATTTCGTCTTTACTGCACGATGCTGACAAAATGAGTAATAGAACCCATAAAATGCTTTGGGCGGATTTTATTTTTCTTTTCATTTTGAATTCCTTTTATTCTTGATTTACAATTACTAATTCATCTGCCGGGAATTTAACGTTTTCCACATATTCAATGCGGGCTTTCGTGGTTACATTCTCCGTACCGGCGGGAGCTTTCAGGTCTTTGGTCTCCATCTCTTTGCTCAGTGGCAGATACGAAATAAGATGCGGGGTTGCAGGGTCCATCGGGAGGTATAAGTAATCGTTGATTTCCGACTCTGTCAGCGCCTTGTCCCATAAACGTATCTCGCGAAGATAGTCGTTACGGTAACCGGAGTTTCCGACTATGATCATGCTGTTTTCACCAAAGGTGATGGCGCTGTTCTCGAAAACCTTCTGGACTTTTCCGTTGACATAGACTGTCGTTTTCTTATCCTTGTGCACATAGGTGATATGCAACCATTTACCCGCTTGCAGGGGTATTTGAGTCCATGTGTCGTCCCCGTCGCGTCCGTTTTTCACTTGTATACCGGCGGTAGATGAAATACGGGTATAGAATTCTCCTCCTGTTCCATTGCTTAGATAGGCTGTGGTCAGGTTGCTGCGGGTCAGGCTTGAATAGATGGCACTCATTTGAATGGTCCATTCAGCCTTTGTGTGCATTCCGGCAGGTTTTATCCGGATGCCTTCTCCACCACTGACTCTGGCTACCGACGAAAGGATGGAGCGATTCAGGAGCAAGACCGCACTGCGTTGTGAGGGAATCAGCGAATATTTGGAAGCCCCCGTGATACTAAGAGGAATTGCATATTTCTTATTGGCGGGGAAATCCTTGGAATCCAGTTGTCCCACTTTCACCATTATTTTTGCTGAAAAGTCACCGGCAGGTACCCGTATGCCTTCGGAGCCGGATAGCTCGTTTCCCTCTGCATCTGCCAGTTTAAAAGCGGAGGGAGGCAGGGGCTCATACGAGGCTCCGTTGGCTTTGTTGTATTTGTCCAAAGCCTCTTTATCATAACTCACTTGTATGGTCACCGGACTTTGGCTGATATTGGCCAGCCGGGGAGTCAGATAAGTTGTTCCGCCATCGGGCTCTAAAGTGAAGTTGACGATGCCTTTATTATCGGGTGTTTCCATGTATACTGCGTTTTCCGAGCCTGAACCTTCTCCGTCGGCATAGTCACAGGCAGAAAAGAACGGGCAAAGTATGCCGATCGCAATAAACATATATTTGTAAGATACGTTACATTTCATGTTTCAAACTGTTTTTAGGTTAATTATTTTACGGGAGGATTCATGATCGATATTGCTTTTCTGATATTAACATAAGCTTCGTCTTCAAATGCGTCTTCGTTAATATGAAAAACTCCGATTCCTCCCACATTGCCTTGTTTGGAAGCCACATAACCGGCGTATGTGCCCGGAAATCTGCTTCGTGCACCGGGCTTGTTCTGAAAGCTTTCCGTAAATACGAGCTGTTCGGGTTTGATATTCAACCGGTTTTGGATGTCGTTGGTCCATCTCTCGAAACTGGAAGCCGATCCGCTGTAAGATTGAACGACAAAACGGTCGAAATACTGTGCCGCACGCGGGTCCAGCCAATGGATAGAGCCGTTCAGATGAAACAGTTTGTCCGGTCCCAGCAGCTCGCGCATGGTCTTCATAAACAAGATTTCTTTCTCTTTATTATAATCGCGTGAGCAAGAAGTCAAATTACCGCAATGGTTGCCTGGCTTGAACGGCGATGCGTACGAGGGTTCATAGTCATAGTCGAATCCGTCGTAACCATATTTATTGATTGTATCTACGATGGCTTGCGCATACTCTTTGATGGCTTGTGTGTCGTCGGCGGGCCATTGGTCGCGCCCCCATTTTATCTGGTCACCTATGTCTTCTATAATCCAGCCGATAATGACTTTGGTTCCTTTGGCCTGCACACTCCGCAGCTCTTTGATTTTTTCTTCGCTCAAAGAGTGCCAGTTTCCCCATATCGAAACAACATCCATACTGTCCGGTAAAAGAGACAGCCGGGGATATTTCCCCGCTCCGTCCGGTTGCCAGGCATTGAACCACCCGAACATAATGGGGTGTTTGGTGCTTTTGTAAGCTCTCAGGTTTTCCAGATATTTTTCGTAGGCAACTTCATTCTCTTTATGTCTTTTATCTTCTTCAGCCCATTTTACGGAGTCCCGTTTGGAATAAAGATCGCCCACGGCTTCGTTTTCCACATCAAGTTTCTCCGGTGAGGTCCAGTCATCGCATGCGGCAAAGCTTACTAAGAGTGCCGTTCCGATAAATGCAAAAATGGTATTTCTCATATTCATGTTTCTTTAATTTTCAGGTTCATTACTATTTGCTTTTTTTGTCCCACCACACTTTAGCGGCGGCATTGTCTGCTCCTCCTAAATGCTGGTTGATGGCATTGTGCAGGTTTTCGCTGTTTTGTTCATACTCGGTGCGGGGATAGGGCATTCTTCTTACACCTCCCACATCGTATCCGTTTCCGATCAATACCGCGGAGTTCGTTTTGTTTTCGGCAACGACTATTTGGCGGGGATATCCGGTACGTCTCCACTCTGTCCACGCTTCCTGTCCGTTGGGGAAGATGGCGAGATATTTTTGAGTGATGATACGTTCCAGCTTCTCTTCTTCCGTAGCTCCGTTTTCCCAGCGGATAGTGATGCTGCTTGGAGCGTTTGCACTTAACTCACCATTGGCGGTGTCGGTATAATTGGCCGGTTTACGGGTGTGATCCTTCAGATAGTTCTCGGCCGATGAACTGCTCAGCCCATTTTCGCTGAACGACATACGGATGCCTGCGTTGTAGAAGTCACCGGCACTGCCGCCCATGTCGAATCCAGCCAATGCTCCTTCGGCTTTCAGAAAGCATACCTCAGACGCTTTCATCCAATAGAGGGGATCGTCTTCATGCACGTTGGGGCGTGTGAACCCGTTGTAAGCGTCTCCGGACTTGGCGATTCCGCACCGTACGGCCTTGAAGCCATTGTTGTTGACAAAGTATACGGAAGCACGGGCGTCATTATATCCTGCCAGATAAGAATAGATGGTGGCTCCCATGCGGGTGTCATTGTATTCTTCATTAATCACTTTCAGCGGATTCTTCATTTGCAGGCCGGCCCCTTTACCCATCTGGGCTGCCAGTTCTTTGCTGTCGATCATGCCTGCGGGATGTTTCACGGCTTTCTCCGCATATTCTTTGGCAAGTCCTGCATCGGCAAAGCGGACACGGATGGCCAGGCGAAGCATAAGCGAATTGGCAAAGCGCATCCATTTATTGACATTGCCGTTATAAACAATGTCGAAGGCAGGCAATACTTCTTTGCTCTTATTCGAGTAATCGTCCAAGGTTTGGACAGCCTCTTCCAGCTCTTTCAGAAAAGAGCGGTATACGCTTTCCTGGGAGTCGTATGCCACTTTAAAAGAACCTTTGCCCACTTGTGAGTAGGGAATCGGGCCAAACATATCCGTAGTGCGGTGCAGAGCCGCGATCTTAATGATCTGGGCTAAGGCATAAATCTCGTCATTTCTTGTTCCTTCATCCTGCGAGATGCGTTTTATCTGCATCCATGGCGAATAAACATCCGTCACCATAAAAGAATACACATAGTTCACCCAGTTTTCGTACATGAAGTAGTTGGTGAAGTTCTTGCTGCCGTTAAATTTGTTGTCGCGGGGAGACATGTATCCCGCCCAGGCATCACCGGCCAGATTTACTCCGATCTGATAGCGGTTTACCGGTTCTGTGCTTTCTGAAGCGGTGCCGACGGGGATTACACTTTTCTCGAGATTAGGCAGGTAGGCCCCGTAAATAACTCCGTCCATCTTTTCGTCTTCTTTTGTCGGGAGCAACGGGTTCCGGTTGATATCTTCGGATATACACGAGGTGCATAGTGTTGAACCCAAGAGGGCTATGACCGATAGTGTTCTACACATATTCTTTATTTTATTTAATTTCATAGTGTTGCATTTTTTAAAGGTTATAATTCAATCTTTACGCTAAATCCCACACTACGCAAACTGGGTGGCATAAAGACATCTCCCCGGTTATAGGTACCTGTCGAAGAGGTCATTTCCGGATCGAATGGAGCTTTATTATAGATCATCCACAAATTGCGTCCGATGGCGGAAACCGTCAGCCGGTTGATCACATTACCGAACCATTTGCCCGGCAGTGTATAGCTCAGGCTGGCTTCTTGAAGGCGGATGTTGGTCGCTTTATACGCGTAATATGCCATCAGTTGTTCGCCACCGATGGTCGTATAATATTTTTCCGCATCATATTGTGTTCCGTTCACCCATACACCACCGTTCTGACGCGCTTTATAAGTGTCTTTCGATACACCGTAGTCGTCGAGGAAGGCTTGGGTGGAAGAAGTTACGATACCTCCGAAGCGTCCGTTGAACAACAGGTCCAGAGTAAGGTTGTTCCAGGTTACATTATGTCTCCAGCCTATTGAAAAATCGGGGTTGACCGATCCTATCTTGATACGTTGTGAGCGGTCTACTTTATACCCTCCTTCTTCTTCGATCAGTTTACCGTCTTTGCCTCTGGCAAGGATACCTTTTACGTATACATCCCCGATTGCGTCCTTCTCCCGCAGGTAAACTCCTCCTTTATCCTGCAGGGTCAGTTCGGTGATGCTGAACAGCGAGCCGTCCGCCGGGTTCCTGTAGTCATGCACCATCTTCATGATTTTATTTCGGTTGGCTGTGTAAGTCAGATTGGTGGCATATCCCACTTTTCCGAACCGGTCGTTATACCCCAATGACAGTTCGATACCTTTGTTGCGTACCTTACCTGCCTGTACATAGAAACCCGAATATCCCGAAGCAGGAGACATACTGGAGAGGAAGGTCTGATTATAGGTATCTGTCAGATAAACCGTGGCGTCGATATTGATTTTATTGTTGAAAAGTCTCAGGTTAGTTCCCAACTCATACGATTTGGTTTGTTCTGCCTTAAAGTTCGGGAAAGGGTAAATCGATATCGGATTGATGACTCCGCCTTTCATGGGATCGGTGACGGTTCCGGGAGTCAATCCGGTATAATTGATCGGTCCTCCTACTTCAGCGAATGAAGCTCTCATCTTCCAGAATGAAATGAATTTAGGCAGACTTACCATCTCAGAGATTACGCCCGACACTCCGACGGAAGGATAGAAATAGGTGGGCTGGTCGGAGTTGACTAACTGGGAAGCCCATTCCTGTCGTCCGGTAAGTGTGAGGTAAAGCATGCTCTTATATCCTAGCTCGGTGCTTACAAAGACCGAATTGTTACGTGTATGGGTGTGCGATTGCGAACCGGGTCCGGAAGCCGGATCGAAGTTATAGGCAGAGAACAGGTTGGGGACGGTAAACAGTTTTCCTCCGATGCCCATGCCGGTGGTCAGGTGATCTTCATAACTGAATCCGGCATTTGCCGTCAGGTTGAAGTTACCGAAATTCTTGTTCACATTCAGCATAATATCCGCATAGGTCTGCTGATATTCTTCCATGCTCCGGTTGTAGGCTCCTTTGTCCGATTGGGCATGCAGCTTGATTGTCGAAGCGTGTAATTTGCGCTCGGAAGTAGTGTTGGTGTTATCCACACGTATACGTCCTGCTATGTTCAGCCAACTGAGAATATCGTATTTTACATTGGCATAAAACATGTAACGTTTCTTTTTGGAAACAAACATTTCGCGGTTCACAATCCAGTACGGGTTTTCCAGATTCAGGCCCTGATCGCCATAAGACCATTCCTGTATGGGGAACTTGCGGTTGGTGTCATATCGTTCGTACACTTTGACCGCTTCAAAATCTTCACCCCGCGGAAAGAGATACAGAGGTACCAGCGGATTAAAGTAACGTCCTGCCGACAGCATGTTCTGGTCACCTTGCAGAACATAACTGGCTCCCAGGTCAAGATGGAGTTTGTCATTCAGCATACTCGCAGTGTTGCGCAATGTGAAGTTATAACGATAGTATTCGTTGTTGGGAATGATGCCGGTGGAGTTTGTTGTTGCCACCGATACAAACGTTTGATTATTTTTGTTTCCTACTGAAAAATTGGCGGCATTCATGATATTGGCGCCTGTCTTGAAGAAGTCTTTCGGGCGGAACGTTGAAGGCTGTTGCAGCATCTCACCCCAACTCTTGTATGATCCTTTTGCATTACCGTATCGGTTTTGAAATTCCGGCATTACGTAAGGAGTCATAAACTCCGTATTGTTGGAGATTGAGATTTTCAGTTTGCCTTCCTGACCTTTTTTAGTGTTGATCAGGATAACACCGTTGGCTGCCGATGAACCATATAAGGCCGCAGCGGCGGGACCTGTCAGTATCGATAAACTCTCGATGTCTTCCGGGTTGAAATCGGAAATGCCTTCACCTCCTCCCGGAGTACTGTAATCATTATTGATTTCACCTTTTGAGGGGTTGCCGATGGGCATACCGTCCACTACATAGAGCACATTATTGTTTCCTACAATGGACTTGGCCCCGCGCATGACTACGCGGGTTGCTCCGCCGATGCCCGAGGAGCTCCGGTTTATGGACACACCCGCTACTTTTCCGGTTAATCCGTTTACGAAGTTGGCATCTTTCACACTGTTGATAGCATCCGACTTTACCTGCTGAACACTGTAACTCAGCGCTTTCTCTGCACGTTTGATACCCAGTGCGGTGACGACAACCTCGTCCAGCGCTTTGGCGTCTTCGTCCAATACGACAGTCAGTGAAGAAGCATCACCCACTGTAATATATTTGGTGGTATAGCCCACATAGGAGAATTCAATTACATTTCCTTTGGCAGCCAGGATGGAAAACCGGCCGTCAAGACCGGTGACGGTTCCGGTAGGGCTGTCTTTGAAAGAGACATTGACCCCGATCAAAGGATCTCCTTTTTCATCTTTTACTATACCCGACAGCTTTTTGTGTTCAACTTCCACTTTTGATTGCGGAATAATCATGATATATTTGTCTTTGATTTTGTAGGAAAGACCCGTTCCGGACAGGATAGAAGTCAGCGTCTTATCCAGAGATTCAGCATTAATATTCAGGTTAACGCGTTTGGTTTTCTCAAGTTTGGATTCGTTGAAAGCAATCAGATAATCAGATTGTTTCTCAACTTCCCGCAATGCTTCCTGCAACGTGATATTCTTTTTTTTGATCGTTATTTTTACGTTGTTTTGAGCAAAGGCAGCTGTTTGTAGAATAAAACAGCTAAAAATTATAAAAAAAATAGACTTTAATCGATAAAAATTCATAGATTTGAACGAATTTTAGTGTTAAATCATAATATTTATTTCCCAAAAAGTAAAGCATAAGCTTTAACGCTAAGAATTCAGATTTCATATCCGGAATTAGGTGGCCGCCTCTTTCCGGATACTTTTTTACATGCTAAATAGTTGTTTTTAAGGTTAAACAAATAAATATACTAAATCATTTTATTTTTTTGCATCCCGTTTAATGTAACATATATTCCCCTTCAGTTCATGGTTGAATCCTCCCACGACTTCCTGCATGATATTCAGGATATCTTCTAAAGTGGATTTCTCACGGAAACGGAAGTTGAATTTATCATCATTAAATAAATTGGCGTTATACTGGAAGGTGACCGCGTAGCGTCTTTCCAGTTCGTTCAGGATTGCCGACATAGTAACTCCTCTGAATACGTACATCCCTTTTTGCCAGGCCGTAACGTCTTCAATATTTGCTTCGGCAAGCTTGCTTTTTCCCGTGCTCTTATGGTAAGTGACCTGTTGTCCGGGAGTGACAATATAACTCTCTTTTCCATTGTCGCATTCCACTTTTATTTTTCCATGAATTAGGGTTGCAATCATTTCGTTCTCTTCCGGATAAGCGGCGACATTGAACTCGGTTCCCAAGGCTGTCACTGCCATGGTGCCCGATCTGACTATAAAAGGCTGGCCGGTGTTTTTCTTTACTTTGAAGTTGGCCTCACCGATTAAGTAAACCGTGCGGGTTTCACCTTTGAACTTTTCAGGATAAAGGAGGATGCTGCCTGAGTTAGTTTCCACTATACTGCCGTCCGGAAGCCGGAGGGTGCTCAGGCGCCCGTCCGGTGTTATGTTCTCAATTAGGGGAGCCTCCGTGAAGTGCTGTTTGGTCATTTGAAAAGTAACCGAAACAGACACGATCAACAACGCTATGGCAGCCGCGTAATATGCAAAACGGATGCGTGGCTGATGTCTGCCTCCGGAGTTGGCTCCGACTTTGGTATATACTGATGCGAGAGAGTCCCAGGTGGTCTGGTCGACCTTTCCTTCCGTTTCGTTCCATAAGTCGTGCAGGGCCGTTTCCTTTTCCTCGGTATGTTCCTGGTCGAGCAACCATTGATGGATCTCTCCGGTGACTTTTTTGTCGGGATCGGAAGCTGCAAACAAACGGATGATTCTCTGAATATAATTCTTCATTTTTATAGCCTTTATATAGATAAGACAATTAGTTGTGGCTGATTACTCAACCGATGTAGAAAAAAAATAGGGTGAGGAGCACTTTTTTCAAGTCGATTAATGCCAAATAGATGTGACGCTCTACCGTACGAACTGAAATATTCAGTTCATCGGCAATTTCCTGATTGCTTTTTTCTTGTGTGCGGCTCATCCGGAAGATCTTTCTTCTCTGTTCGGGCATATTGGCAATCGTGAGTTTCATCAGAAGTTCGCTTTCCCTGGCATAAAGTTGATCGTGAATGTCGGCTTCGGATATAGACAGATCCTCTTTTGTATATTGCTCCTGATAGGTCTGTTCGATTGATTTATGTTTTAGAAAGTTATAAATATGATTGCGGACCATAGTGTAAATGTAGCTGTTCCAAGTTTCCTGGTTTTCCCAAATCTCAGGATGGGTCCATAATTTTGCGAATATATCTTGGGCAATATCTTCTGCATCTTCTTCTGATTTCAACAATTTCCATGCAAACGCTTTGACTTTTGGGTAAGTCATAATGAAAAACTGCTCAAATTTCTTCTTCTTAGGCTCGTTATTTAAAATCATTTAGTAGAATATAAGGCTGATTGTGATTTTTTCAAAAATAAGGCTTTGGTTTTTAAAATTCCAAAAGTAAATGGTTTAAAACAAACAAGCAAATTTTTAATGAACTAAAAAAAGAGATTACTTTTTCGTTTTATGAAAGATTGGGACGATTGTTTTTATTTTTTTGATGTCAATAAGTTCTTTTATAGCAAACTGTCCGGACTGTCTGTTTAAATAGTCTGTTAATATTATTTTTTTGTTGCTGAACGATTAATGGAATGCGGAGGTGATGTTGAATAAGGAGATATTTTATTTTGCTGTTCCGGAGCTTGAGTACATTTTTTAGTATCCCATCTTTGTGCTCTTTCTCTTCAAGCACTTGCATTGACAGTTTGAAATGAAAATCCCCGTACTCCTGTTACAGAGATACGGGGACTTCTACTATGACATTATGATTGAATTCTTTGCTGATTATAAGATTCCCTGTGCCATCATTGCTTTGGCAACCTTCATAAATCCGGCTACGTTAGCACCCTTCACATAGTTTACGTATCCGTCCGGTTCTGTACCGTATTGTACGCAAGCTTCATGGATATTCTTCATGATGCTCTTCAGCTTTTCGTCTACCTCTTCAGAGCTCCAGCTCAGTTTGATAGAGTTCTGGGTCATTTCCAATCCTGAAACGGATACACCACCCGCATTGGCTGCTTTACCCGGAGCATACAGGATCTTGGCATCCTGGAACACTTTGATAGCTTCCGGAGTAGAAGGCATGTTGGCACCTTCGGATACTGCCATGACACCGTTGGCAACCAGTTTGCGTGCATCGTCACCGTTAAGTTCGTTCTGAGTGGCCGAAGGCAATGCGATATCGCCTTTCTCACCCCAGGGACGGGCTCCTTCAACGTATTTACATCCGTAAGTTTCGGCATATTCGCGGATGCGTCCGCGGTAGAGGTTCTTCAGCTCCATGATGTAGTCCAGTTTAGCGCGGTCGATACCGTCCGGATCGTAGATGTAACCATCGGAATCGGACATGGTAACCACTTTACCGCCCAGTTCCAACACTTTTTCGGCGGTATACTGAGCCACGTTACCCGAACCAGAGATCAGACAAACTTTACCTTTCAGGTCAGTTCCTTTTGTCTTCAGCATTTCCATCAGGAAGTAGATGTTACCATAACCTGTAGCTTCCGGACGGATCAGTGAACCGCCGAACTCGCGACCTTTACCGGTGAATGTTCCGGTGAACTCGTGAGAGAGCTTTTTGTACATACCGAACATGAAACCTACTTCGCGGCCACCCACACCGATGTCACCGGCAGGTACGTCGGTTTCAGGACCGATATGGCGCCACAGTTCAAGCATGAAGGCCTGAGTGAAACGCATTACTTCGGCATTTGACTTTCCGCGCGGAGAGAAGTCCGAGCCACCTTTACCGCCACCCATCGGCAGGGTAGTCAGTGAGTTTTTAAAGGTTTGCTCGAAAGCAAGGAATTTAAGAATACCAAGGTTTACAGAAGCATGGAAGCGGATACCTCCTTTGTACGGGCCGATGGCGTTGTTGTGCTGAACACGGTACCCCATGTTGGTCTGCACGTTGCCTTTATCGTCTACCCAAGTCACACGGAACTGGTATACTCTGTCTGGAATGCAAAGACGTTCAATCAGATTGGCTTTGTCGAATTCAGGATGTTGGTTGTATTCTTCTTCAATCGTAGAAAGAACTTCTTCTACTGCCTGATGATACTCCGGTTCGTTGGGGAACCTTCTCTTCAAATCTTCTAATACCTTAGCTGCATTCATAATTCTTTTTTCTTTTAATATGATTGTTTTTAAATTCTATCGTCTCTCTGTTGATGACGTTGCAAAAGTAAACATAAAAATCGAACTAACAAGCATTTTATAAAGAAAAACGGCATAAAACATCAAAATTGATATTTTATGCCGCAAAAAAGGAATAAAAAGATATTATTTATTCTTTTTAAGTGATTTGTAGACGGGAATAAAGACTAATGCTGCCGAAATGATAAGCATAAGTATGGTAGGACCGTCAATACGTTCGGCGTATACCAATACTATGTAACAAAGCGCCACCCAAAGCAGAATGATACAAACTATTTGTGATTTGGATAAAGGACGTTTCATTTATTAGCTTTTTTCT
>ULMJ01001303.1_pt1 | contig 50834 bp, 43 predicted proteins | sample 1951641 | NCBI WGS metagenome assembly ULMJ01 (sample SAMEA4835550, study PRJEB28245) | human gut metagenome | biome: gut microbiome; material: fecal sample | place: Denmark | collected 2008 | reverse complement strand
ATGGAACCTTGTTCCCTTGTCAACTTGTCCCCTTGTCAACTTGTTACCTCGTCAACTGATTCATAACCGCTCAGTAATGAATGAAAGTTATACCCCAATTACAGATAGTATAACCCTTATTACAGACACCTTATTATTCTGAAAAAATAATTCATATCTTTGCTGCTGTTCAAATACTTAGGATTATGGAAAAGGTTATAAATCTGGATAATGTGGACCAGTACAATCATTTGTACGGACTTGAAACATTGCACCCTTTGGTAAGTGTTGTCGACCTTACGAAAGCGACGAAAGCGGTCAATCAAATACAAATGCATTATGGTGTTTACGCACTTTTTTTGAAGCTGGCAAAGACTTGTGATATTAAGTACGGCCGTCAGTCTTATGACTATCAGGAAGGTACTATTGTCTGTTTTGCACCCGGACAGACGATTAGTGTGAGTACGGTTGGTGACCAAATCAGCCAGCCCGTTTACGGTCTCGTCTTTCATCCCGATTTGATTCACGGGACTGCACTTGGGAAAACGATAAAGAACTATACCTTCTTCTCTTATGCAGTGCATGAGGCTTTGCACCTGTCCGACCAGGAGAAAGAAACCGTGATGGACTGCCTGAAGAAAATCAGCATCGAATTGGAGCATCCTATAGACAAGCACAGCAAGTCATTGATTGCAATGAACATAGAACTCTTGCTCAACTATTGCATGCGTTTCTATGAGCGCCAGTTCATCACCCGCAGCAATGCAAACAAAGATGCCTTGACGAAGTTCGAACAACTGTTGGATGAATATTTCCAGAGTGGTCTTCCGATGCAGGAGGGGTTGCCGTCAGTGAAATATTTCGCAGACAGGATTTATCTTTCTCCCAATTACTTTGGTGATATGATTAAGAAGGAAACCGGGAAAACGCCCCAGGAACATATACAGACAAAGGTAATCGAACTGGCTAAAGAGCACATCCTCGGAGCGGAAGAAACCATCAGCGAGATTGCTTACAGGCTGGGATTTCAGTATCCGCAGCACCTGAACCGCCTGTTTAAGAAGCGCGTAGGCTGCACCCCGAACGAATACCGACTGCAAAATTCATAGCTTTGAAAAAGGATATATTGAACATAGAGACCGTACATCAGTGTAATTGTTGCCTGGGCAACAAGACACTGCATCCGCTGGTGAGTGCTATTGACTTATCCAAAGCCAACGTGATGCAACGTACCATCAAGTTCGACTTTTACACCCTGTTATTGCTGGAAAGTGAATGTTGCGACTATATCTATGGACGTAAATACTACGACTATTCCAATGCCACCATGTTGTTTCTGGCTCCGGGAGCATCTATCGATATGAATGACGGGAAGGTTCTTCCCCAAAAAGGTTGGCTGCTGGCATTCCATCCGGACTTTCTGTGTAATACCTCTCTGGAGCTGCACGTCAGGCATTGTCCGTTCTTCTCTTACAGTCCCAATGAAGCGTTGCATCTGTCGTTGCGTGAGAAAACGAAAGCTGTGGAGTGTTTCTGCAATATAGAGCAGGAACTAAAGCATGCGATAGACTGCCATAGCAAGGTGTTGATTTCAAGATATATAGAATTGTTGCTGGATTATTGCTCCCGCTTCTACGAACGCCAGTTCATTACGCGGAATGAGGCGAATAAGACAATATTGTGCAAAATGGATACGCTGCTGGATGAATATATCCGCTCCGGGCAGTTGAAGACCAAGATATTGCCGACAGTGAAGTATTGTGCAAATCTACTTCACTTGTCGCCATGCTATTTCATGGACCTGTTGAAGTTTGAAACGGGGAAGAACCTGGATGAATATTTCCAGTTGAAAAGGATAGAGATAGCCAAGAGAATGTTGTCCGCTAATGGGAATACCGTTAGTTCGGTTGCCGAAATATTGGGCTTTTCAAGCGTGCAATATTTCAGCAACCTGTTCCGGAAACTGGTAGGGGTAGCCCCTAATGAATACAGGCTTTCACAGAACTAAGTACTTTTGATGTTCTGCGATATCCACATCCCTATATCTTGTTTGCTAAGCGCTGCCGCCATGAGGTCGGGAAATTTATCGGGTGTACAGGCGAAAGTCGGTACACCGATATTTGCCAGAAACTCCGCATGGCTCTTGTCGTAAGAGGGGGCGCCGTCGTCATTCAGTGCAGGCAAAACGATGAGTTGCACACCACTGTTCACTAAAGATACGAACTTCTTGCGCATTTCCCGGGCATCGCCACCTTCATACAAGTCGGTAACCAGCACCAGTACCGTATCCTGCGGACGGGTAATCACTCCCTGGCAATAGGTCAGGGCACGGGCGATGTCCGTACCTCCACCCAACTGCACGCCAAAAAGCAGATCTACCGGGTCTTGCAAATCATCGGTCAGGTCTACAACTGCCGTATCAAATACTACCATCCGCGTGCTTACTGCCGGAATGGAAGCCAGCACCGATCCGAATATTCCGGAATAAATCACCGATGTTCCCATTGAACCGCTCTGGTCCAGACAGAGAATGATGTCTTTCATCGCTTTCCGCTTCCTGCCGTAACCGATGCGCACTTCCGGGATAATCGTCTTATATTCCGGCTGATAATTTTTCAGGTTCTTGGTGATGGTGGTTTTCCAGTCTATTTCGTTATAGCGTGGATTTCTCCGGCGGGCGGAACGGTTGAGTGCTCCCGTCACAGCCTGTTGGGTAGGGGCGGAGAGTTTGCGCAACAGTTCATCCACTACTTTGCGGACTACCTGCCGTGCCATTTCCTTGTTCTTTTCCGGGATTACACGGCTGAGCGACATTAGTGTAGCTACCAGATGCACATCCGGCACTACGGTTTCCAGCATTTCCTTTTCCGTCAGCAGTGAGGTGATGTTCAGCCGTTTGATGGCATCGCGTTGTATAACTTGTACCACCGTCTGCGGGAAAAACTCGCGGATGTCTCCCAGCCAACGGCTTACTTTTGGGGCGGACGAGCCGAGTCCGCCGCGCCGGTCACTGTCGTATATGGCTTCCAGAGACTGGTCGATGCGTTGCTCTTCCTGCGTCAGCGTGATGCCTGTACCGTCGGCCTCGTTTCCACCCAATATCAGGCGCCATCTTTTCAGATATTCTTCTTCCATAGTTTACTCTTTACTTCGTTTCAATTCCTAATAATTGGCGGATCAGCGGGATTACTTTGGCTGCTTCCGCTTCATTGTGGGCGGAGACTGTGACCGTCTGCGTCTGTATGCCGCCTGCATTGCTTGCTTTGGCTTTTTCGCCCAGTTTGCGGCGTTCCGGTGGGGCGAACTCGCTGAATGTGCGTTTCAATATGGGGAGCAGTTCCATGAAAGTCTCCTTATCCTGCCCGCATACCCAGTTGTTTACAAGATTCCAAAGATTGTCATCCAACAACAGGATAGCTCCGGAAGAACGGAGAAATCCTTCGAACCAATATGCCATGTCTGCCGGAGCGTTGCCGACAGAAGAATAGTAACTGAGGGTGTTCTGTGCCTCCTCCGGTGAGATGTCCCCTTTGTCGTTCAGCAAGCGTGTAGCGTAACCGGACAGCAACGGATGCACATTGACGGAAGTGCGCACCTGGCGGATAAATTCAAGCCACATGGTGTTTAGTTCCGGATCGTTAAGGGTGGATACCGCATAGTCCGTAGACACCAGTTTGTTGAGAATATCCGCCGCCGCCTCTTCATCGACATTGATGCAGACCAGCACGCCTCCTGCAAGGATACGGGCAATCATGGCATGAAGCATATTACCTACTTTGGAGAAATCCAGATTGCGCACATTGCCATAACGGACAATGCTGACCAGATCGGGAACAGCTTCCATCATTTCGATAATATCGGTAGAGGCAGCCGAAAGACAGTCGAGTTGCATGGTCATGGCTTCCACTAAGTCCGGTAGATTGGCAGGGATTACCCGGTCAAGCAGCCGGGTGAGTTCCGGAATATGCCTTATCTCTGCGGTCTGTTTGAGCAGATACTTTTGGGTGGCTTCTTCCAGTGTATTTCCCCAGATGGCTTTTTCGATGATGCTGATGATCTGTTCCGGTTTGTGGTAAAGCGTCCATTTTTCCTTGAACGTACCTTTACCGTCGGAGCTGCCCGGGATGGCCCAATCTATTTCTAAAAGGTACAGGCGGTGGAAGAAGATACTTCTTTCCAAATCATTCGGTTTACGAAGGTCGAGCGTCAGTTCTTTGATTTCAGCGGTAAACGGAATGCGTAGCCGCTTTTGTGCCTTTTCCACATCTACCAGAAGGGGAACTTTGGGAACATTGTCCGGAACGCGCCCCAAACGGTCGCTGATGATAAGTTCCTCTTTGATGATTTGCAGGAGGATGTCGTCACCAAAGCCCATGACGGTGGTGATGGCTTCGTTGAACTCTGCCAGCGAAGGGGCGGGGAGGTTGCGCAAAGCAGCCGTCACCTGTGCCAGACGAACCGTTTCGATGACGTGGGCTACTGAAATATCCATATTCTTTTTGCGGAAAAGCGAGGCGGCCTGGCTGATCCAGAGAGTACCATCATCTTCAGGATGATGCCAGAGATAATGATACCAGCCGGGAGACTCTATTCCCGCTCCATACCCGCTGCGGAAGGAGAGGCGGTCGTAGGTCCAGGGTATCCAGGTACATTCCACTTTTACTTTGGCAAGTCCTTTCAGCAGTTCATTGTCTTCTTTCACTTTGGGCATGTTCTCAAGTGCAGGCACATGCCAGGCACCACAAACCACGGCGATACGTTCGAAGTTCTCTTTTTGTGCAGCACGTATCATTTTGCGCATCCAGGCTTCACGGAGCAGGTCGCGGGGAGAGGTCTGTTTGGGAAGTTCTTCACGTAGTGCGGTCACTGCTTCTTGCACTGCCAGGAATACGCCGGCACTGTCTTTGCGATGCTCGATGGTCGTTTCCCACCAGCATTCGCCATCCGTGTATCCGGCGGCTTCCGCCAGATAGTCGAAAGGGTCTCTGTATATATCGCCGGTTTCTTCTTCGGTTTCGGAGGCAGTTTCCTGTTTCTTTGCACTTATTTCCGCTTCTTGAATGCCTGTTTCCGTTTCAGCAATAACTTCCTGTGTCGTCTCTTGTCCTTCCGGTTCGTCCTGCGGCGTTTCTTCTTTTTCTTCTTTGGCAGGCTTTTGACTCAGCGCCATAGAGTGTGCTAGGGGCAGATCGAAGAAACGCAATGGCACTTCATTGCGCATTGTATAGCATATCGTCTGCCACTCCGGAGAGAACTCAGCGAACGGATAGAACACGGCATTCTGCGGCTGGTCGGGTTGATAGGCAAGCAGGGCAACAGGCGGTTCCATTTGCTCGTTCAATGCACATGGAAGCAATGCCTCAGCTTCTGCCGGACCTTCCAGAAGGATAAGGTCAGGCTTTAGCTCCTGCAAGTATTCCAGTACATTCCGGCACGAACCGGGACCGTGGTGTCTTATTCCTAATAAATGAATGGACATTTTTTGAGTCTTTTAGTTCATTAAGATTTTATTTGATTAGCAGATGATTTATGTAGTAACTTAATTGAGATACTCTTATCAAATCATATCTCTTGAAGCCCGGTAAATATCTTTCCATCCATCGCGGTTCTTCACAACCGTCTCCATATACTCCTGCCATACCACTTTATCCTGTACGGGGTCTTTCACCACTGCACCCAGAATACCCGAAACAAGGTCTTCGGCATGTATCTGTCCGTCTCCGAAATATCCCGCCATAGCCAGGCCATTGTTCACCACGGAGATAGCCTCAGCCGTACTCAGCGTTCCGCTTGGACTTTTCAGTTTCGTCTTTCCGTCATTGCTAGCCCCTTGGCGAAGTTCGCGGAAGATGGTAACCACCCGACGGATTTCTTCAAGTGCCGGTTTCTCTGCCGGAAGCTGCATCACCTTTTCAAAGCTTTCCACGCGGCGGCGTACAATGTCTATCTCTTCGTCAATCGTATCCGGTAAAGGAAGAATAACGGTATTGAAACGCCGTTTCAAGGCGCTCGACAGATCATTGACTCCTTTGTCGCGGTTGTTTGCTGTTGCAATGATATTGAAACCGCGTATCGCTTGTACTTCTTTATTCAACTCCGGAACCGGAAGTGTTTTCTCCGAAAGAATAGTGATCAGAGTATCCTGCACGTCAGAACCGATACGTGTCAACTCTTCGATACGTCCTATCTTACCTTCCTGCATAGCCTTCATAATTGGGGTTTGCACCAGTGCACCTTCACTGGGTCCTTCTGCCAGTAGTCGGGCATAGTTCCAACCGTAGCGGATGGCTTCTTCTCCAGTTCCGGCAGTACCTTGCACTATCAGTGTGGAGTTGCCGGAAATGGCAGCGGCAATATGCTCGCTCACCCAGCTTTTCGCCGTACCGGGAAGTCCGTATAGCAGCAATGCGCGGTCTGTTACCAGAGTAGCTACTGCAATCTCCATCAGGCGGCGGTTACCTATATATTTAGGTGAAACTTCAAATCCGTTCTTCAGTTTGCCACCCATCAGGTAGGTGACTACCGATTGCGGAGACATTTCCCAATTTTCGGGAACAGAGTTTGTTTCATTCTTTTTCAGTTCGTGCAGCTCTTCTGCGAATTGCTGTTCGGCATGTTGTCTAAGTAAGGTACTCATATCGTTTTTATATTATTTATTGTCATTGAATATGGTATTTATTTTCTCTTTCATTCTCATGTATTCAGCTATCAACCGACTGAATTTAGCTGCAAAGTGGTCCGATTCATGTGTCAGGGTATATTTCTCCAGTTGAGGATATATTTCCCGGGGTAAGTAGAGCGCCAGGCGTTCTGCGGTTTCTTTGGGAGTATAATAATAATCGCTTTGAAACAATCGCTGCAACACCCGTGCGGAGAACTTGGGTCCCCACTGTTTTCTGTCTTCATTATACCAGGAGTCAAGCACACTGAGGTTCTTGTTTGTGGTCTGGAAGTCGATTTCTTCCCGTTGTTCCGGTGTCAGCAATCCTATCAACGAAGCAAAATAATGTTCACTCGCATCTTCTTTCAACGTTTGGTAAGCCCATAAGTTATCATTGAAATTCACTATCGGCCGGCGCAGGTTGAAGTATTGACTGAACGGAGGCTTTTTTGCCAGTTTGGCGGCTGCCTTTTCCGGAGAACAATCGTATAATTCCGCCCAGAAACTGAGGGGTACACGTTCCGCAAGCTGACGCAGAAGAAATTCGTCGTCCTTCTCCATTTTATTGGGGCTGACTTCTTCCAGTCCTAATTTCTTTAGTTCCGGAGTAAAAGCGATTTTCTCATACGACCAGCCCAGCAGCATCTTGTGACGGAGTTTTCCACGCAGCAAGTCGCAGTATGTCTTTACCAGCTCGGAGTCGGGCAGACTGCACAACAGCCGGCGGGCGGTTTCTTTTACATTACTGCTTCGGTCGGTGGTGATAATTTCTTGTAGGAAAAGTTCATCCTTCTTGCTCAGGTTGATACGAAGGCACTGTATCAGTTCGTCACGGTGGGCGGCGGACTCGTTTTTCAATTCGGTTTGCAACAAGGCAAGTCCCTGTTCCGGGACTTCTTTTCTCAGGCGTTGCAACATTCGCTTCCGTTCTTCGTGCGAGGCGGTTTCCCAAGTCTCGTTTCCGGTGTCTCCCCAGTCGGGAAGTTCCATGTGCGAGAGTAGCCAGCGGCCACGGTTTCCCGTCAGTAAAGAGAGCAATGACTGTTCTTCGTGCTTGTCGGGGTTGTTGCGGTCGTAGGCTCGGGAGATTAGCGGGCGCAGATAGAAAGGCGGAATCAGCTTGTTGCACTGCACCGCTTTCCGGTAAGCATATAATAAGAGGTATCGGTTACGCTCGTTTACCATCTGGACAAGCATTTCGCCGACGGTGCGGTCAAAATAAGGCAGGCTGTCTTCCGGAGCCTCACTGATGGCAGTGGTTTCTTCGGCGGACTGCGGTTCTGTTCCGGCACGCTGATAGGCGAAGGTTAACGCTGCTATCTGATAGAAAGCGGCTTCCGCATCTTCGGCTTTTTCTTGAAGGAGGCGGAAGTTCTCTTCCAATGCTTCCGGGAAGCCGGACGGGGTGAATTCTTTGGTTGCAGTTCCCAGTAATGCTGCATTTATGATTGGCTCAGTTATGTTCATCTCTCCAAATATAACAGTTAGATTGATACCACATCGTGTTCAGTTCCCAGCAATTGGCATCCGCCAGCAGGAAAGCGGCAAAAGGCTTTCCGCCTGTGACGGCAAGGATGTCTGTTTTCGTTGTTTCCTGCATCTGCACGGGCATGCGTTCGTTGTTCACGTCCTGTATGTACAGTTGCTTTCCTTGTGTGGACAGCCTGATGTTCTCTACCAATATAGGTACGTTTTCGGCAAACGGATTGACTTGCAGCGTTTCCCTGTATCGGCTTGCGGCTTCCTGCAGGTTGCTGCAAAAATGCGGAATGTATGTCTCACCGGATAATTCGCACTCCTTGAACAGTGCGCGCAGGTTGCCTACTCCTTTGTAGAAACAGAGTTTGGCGTGATAGATGCTTCCGGGCACAAGGTTGTATTCGGGCAATGAGCCGGGAGTCGTGAAGCTGAGGTAAACGGCGAAACGGTTGCTTTGCTGGCCATGCAGCCAGTAGATATCATTGTTCAGTTCATTCACCTTTTGGCTCTTTTTGTGGAGTACTATCCATTGGTCTTCAACGGCTTCTCCCGCCAGCACCTCTTCTTTGGACTGCGGGTAGCCTATCTGGGTGCGGATTTCATTCTGCCAGTCTTCCGGTTGCTGTTCCAGGGTTTTATAGGCTTTCATCAGCAGATAGAGCTTTCCGAGTTGGTCGGTCAGTTTGTACTTCCAGGTTTCATCGTAAAAGTTGATTTCCTGAATGGTTCTCAACCGGTTGGCAAGTCCGGAAGCCTGTGCATCGATCATGCGGCGGGCAATACCGTCAAAAAGAGTATAAGCCCGTTCCGGTATGTTGATGAACCCGTTGCGCAACAAGTCCTTTATCCAGATTTCCAATTCGTCTATACCGTTCAGCACTTTGGTATGGCGCATGGCTTGCCGTTTGGCTTGCGCTGCTTCGTCTACGGGAGCATCGCTTTTGGCTTTCTGCTCTTTCTTTTCCGCTTTCTCTTCCCGTTTGGAAAGCCAGGCAGTCACCCAGTCCGGTTCGTCCGTTTCTTTGAATAAATCAGTTTGCGCGGCATACAAAAATAGAAGTCCCAACCCATGTTTGCATGGAAACTTCCGGCTTGGGCACGAACATTTGAATGCAACATTTTTTGTATCGACTACGGTCTGGTATGGAGTCTTTCCACTTCCTTGGCAGTGTCCCCAGATGGCGCGGTCGCTGTGTTCCAGCAACACCCATTTGGCTTTTGTCGCTAAGCCTTTTCCCGCTTTCACGGAAGCTGCATCCGGGGCTAATTGTATGATTTGTTCTTCTGTTAGGTTTAATAACATGATAATCTTAGTCAGCTATTAGTATATTTTTAGATTGCAAGTATAGCGTTTTTTTCTGTTTTTGCCATCGCAGTGGCAAAGTTTTGCCAATTAAATTTCATCAAAAAACTGATGTGTATCTGATTATAAATACATATATTTGCGATACATTCAACAAAGATAAATTTGAAGTGAGAATACCTATGAATACTGATTTTATAAACCTGACAACAGAAAACCTTGCCAGTGAGCATTTGTGCTGTATTATCCGTAGTAAAAAGCCTCATCCGGGTGTTGAAGCAAAGCGGCAATGGCTTGCAGAACGCTTGAAGGAAGGACATGTCTTCAGAAAGTTGAACATAAAAGGCTGCGTTTTCATAGAATATGCTCCTCTTGAAATGGCTTGGGTGCCTATCATTGGCAACAACTATTATTATGTGTATTGCCTGTGGGTTACGGGTGGCCCGAAAGGGAATGGGTATGGGCGCGCACTGATGGAGTATTGCTTGGCTGATGCCAAAGAAAAAGGTAAATCCGGTGTTTGTATGCTTGGAGCGAAGAAACAAAAATCCTGGCTTTCTGACCAGTCATTTGCAAGGAAGTTTGGCTTTGAGGTTGTTGATACTACCGATAATGGGTATGAACTGCTTGCACTTTCTTTTGATGGAACAACACCTGCGTTTGCTCCCAATGCTAAGAAACTGGAGATTGAAAACAAAGAGCTAACCATTTATTATGATATGCAATGCCCCTATATCTGTCAAAGCATTGAGAACGTAAAGCAGCATTGTGAAGTGAATGATGTTCCGGTTTCCTTCATTCAAGTGGATACGCTGCAAAAAGCAAAGGAATTGCCTTGTGTCTTCAATAACTGGGGCGCATTCTATAAAGGAAAGTTTGAAACAGTGAATTTGTTGTTGGATGTCAACTATTTAAAGAGAATACTCAAAAAATAAAAATAGATTCCCTTTTTTGATTATATTTGCCTCATAACTTTAAAAATACCACAGTTATGAGAAAAGTACAACTATTATTAGTTTGTTTAGTGCTTTCAGTGGCTGCTTCTGCTGCTGATAAAGTCGTTAAGTTACCAAAGCCCAATTTGAATCGTGCCGGTGCGGTGATGAAAGCATTATCCGAACGTCAGTCTACACGCGAATATGCTTCGAAGGCATTGAATCTTGCTGACTTGTCGGATTTGTTATGGGCTGCTAACGGAATCAATCGTCCGGAGTCCGGAAAGCGGACAGCTCCGTCGGCTTTGAATAAGCAGGATGTAGATGTGTATGTGATACTGCCCGAAGGGAGCTATTTGTATGACGCAAAAAATCATCAGTTAACTTTGGTTGCCGAAGGAGATTATCGTGATGCGGTTGCCGGCGGACAGGACTTTGTGAAAGCGGCTCCGTTATCCCTGGTATTAGTTAGTGATGTTTCCCGTTTTGGTGATGCTCAAAAAACACAGAATCAAGTAGTGGGAGCTATGGATGTTGGTATTGTTTCACAGAATATCTCTTTGTTCTGCTCTGCTGCCAAGTTGGCTACAGTGCCGCGTGGTTCGATGGATGCCACTCAGCTAAAGAAGGTTTTGAAACTGAAAGATGCCCAGATTCCTATGCTGAATCATCCTGTGGGCTACTTTAAATGATGGAATGAATAAAAGAAATGAGGAGCAAAGACAACTATTGTTGATTTTGCTCCTCATTTTTTTGTGAAGTGGGATATTTATCCACTCTATTTTTTAGCTTATTTATTTGTATCTTCAATGGTACAGATACTAACGCGGTTCCAATCCGGTTCCGTGAACATATCGCCCACTCCCTGACCTTCGGCTGTAATACGGTCGGGACTGATTTTGTACTTCTTCACTAGGATGGACTTCACTGCTTCAGCACGTGCATTGGCAATTCTTGCATTCACTTCGGCACTGCCTTCCGGAGAAGCGTATCCTTTAATGGTAACCACTGTATTCGTATATTTTTTCATATAAGAAGCTACGCGTTCAACGTTCGGTAATTGTGAAGCATCGACTGTAGACCTGCCTTGTCTGAACGTGATGATAGATTCCGGAATCAGGTTTGTCTTCTTCACTACAACAACTTTTGCTGCTTCATTGCGGCACTTGTCGAGTTCTTGTTTCAGCCCGCCGATTGTCTGGGTAGCATCATTTATCACGTTGTTTCTTTCATTTACCTGTTGGCGCAAGTTATTGATCGTACCGTTCAGTTCATTGATTTCGGCTGGGTCATATAGTTTTGCCAAAGTGAAGTGATGGCTTCCGTTGCTGCCACCGAAGTGATAGGCTACGCCTGCTGTCAGTTCAAATGCCGCATTGTTTGCATTGAAGCGGCTCCGGTTGTGGTCGCCTTGCATATCATATACCAGTGCCGGTTTCACTCCGATAGTCCACGCCTTGCTTTCGCCGAGGTTGAAGTTGAGGTTCAGTCCGAAACGACTGGACCAGGAATTCACATCTCCAGGGCCGTTCATGTAGTAGTGCAGCCATCCCGCACCGGCTACGGCTTCGACTTCGAATATGCGGGGAATGCCCGTATAGCCTGCGAACAGGTTCATCAGGTTGACTTTACCCAATAAGCTAAGGTCGGAAGCATCGAAGGCTGTTTTGCTATTCGAGGTGTTTATATATCCCATACCTTGAACACCCAGTCCGAAAACAGGAGTCAGTTGCTTAGTAAACTCAATTCCCAAAGCCGGACGAGCATTTTTGAAGAATGCACTGTGGGTTACAGGAGTTATCATGCCGGTTTTTAGCTCTACAGACCAGTTGTCTGTGAATTTGCTTCCTTGTACAGTAGTCTGGGCATTCGCTGTGAATGCTGCTGCTACAAAAACTGATAGAATAATTGATTTTTTCATAATTAAAATAATTAAATTTTATATATCCTGACTGGTTTATCTCCTTTCAGGAGTTAATAGTTTTGGTTTAAATTGTCGAAAAACAGGCGCTTGGCTTAAAATAAATAGAACTGACAGGATCTCTTTTTCATAATTCAGTTTTCTTTGATTTATAGTTAAGTCTGCTGTTTATTTACAACAACATTATTTTTGAAAAAATAGTTCGCTATCTCAAAATGGAATTAACAACTATTTATCATTCATCTCTTAATTTACTGGTGGAGTTGAGATGGTCTGAAAAATAAATTAGCCGTTTCTGTAACATTCTGAAGCCTCTTGTATCTAAAAGATAAATCTAAAAACGAATGATAATGAAAAAAGTGTTTTTTGTCATAGTGGTCGTTCTTGCTTCCTCTTTAGTTCATGCACAAGATTACTCCTTTTCAGCAATTAAATCAGGGACGGGAAAGCAAGCTATTGTATTTATTCCAGGGTTTGCTTGTTCGGGAGATGTCTGGAAGGAAACTGTTGAAGCGTTGAAGAAGGATTATACTTGCTATGTTTTGACGATGGCAGGCTTTGCAGGAGTTTCACCGGAAAAGAACCCTTCATTTGAGAGCTGGAAAATGCAGATAGCCCGGTTTATAAAAGAGAAGAATATAGAAAAGCCGATTCTTATTGGCCATAGTATGGGAGGTGGGTTGGCACTTGCAATTGCATCCGATTTTCCTTATCTTGCCGGGAAAATTGTAGTAGTGGATGCCTTGCCTTGTTTAATGGCTCTGACCAATCCGGAATTTAAGTCGTTTCCTGATAAGGATTGTTCGGAGATGATTAACCGGATCAGCGCGATGAATGAAGAAGAATTCGCCCGGATGCAAAGAATGAGTGCTGCAAGTCTTACTACCGATTCATCGAAATTCGATGAGATTGTAAATTGGGGATTGAAGTCCGACCGCGAAACATTCGCTAAGATGTATTGTGATTTCTCGAACACCGATTTGAGGGAACGGATAAAGAGCATAACAGTTCCTTCTTTGATTTTGCTGGAACCTCATTTCAAGAATATAGAAGCGGTTATAAAAGAACAATATAAAAAACTGTCTACAGTGCAGTTTGCATATGCTAATAAGGGGTTGCATTTCGTGATGTTTGATGATAAAGAGTGGTTTATGAATCAGATAAGTGAATTCATTAAAGAATAAAAAGTGGAATTTGAAGTAATATATAAGGAATACTGGGGCAAAATATTCCGTTTGTGTATGGGATACGTAAACGACTATAATTTAGCGCAGGATATGGCTCAGGACACATTTGTCAAAGTATGGCAACATCTGCCTGCTTTCAGGAATGAAGCCAATATCAGTACCTGGATATTCCGTATTGCAACCAACAATTGCCTTCGCCAATTGGAGCGGCAGCAACGAATCGTTTCAACCGAATTACCTGTTGATTTACCCGAGGAGGAAGTTGTAGATATCGAACCTCAGATCCGCATATTGTATAAGTCTATAGCCGAACTTCCAGAGATAGACCGTATCATTATTTCGCTGGAACTGGAAGATGTCAGGCAATCGGATATTGCACAAATCGTAGGATTGTCCGAGAGCAATATCCGAGTGAAACTCCATCGTATAAAAGCGTTGTTAACAAAGAAAATGAAAGAATATGGAAAATGATATAGATATACGGGAATTGTGGAACAGGCAGGTGGTGCCGGCTGTTGACCAGTCCGGCATACTTGGAAAAATAGAAAGTTTCAGAAAAAAGAGAATTAGGAGAACGGTCATCCTCAATGTGGTTTTATTGCTTACTATTCTCTTTATCATCTTTATCTGGGTGTACTTTAAACCGGAATTGATGAGTACCAAAATAGGAATAATACTATCGGTCCTTCCAATGGGAGCGGTTCTTGTTTTTAATAATGGTTTGACTTCATTATATAGGAAAATAGACGAAAAACAGTCGAATATGGATTACCTGAATGCTTTGCTTAAGGTCAGAAGCAGGGAGCATATCATGCAGACCAAACTGATGAATCTCTATTTCATTTTGTTGTCCGCAGGAATTGGACTCTATATGTATGAATATACTTTAAAAAGATCTTTCATATTCGGTGTGGCAGCATATTCTGTTGTACTTTTATGGATCGGTTTTAACTGGTTCTTTTTGCGGCCGAGAATGATTGAAAAGAATAAGCGAAAGATGGAAGACTTGATAAAACAAATAAAGAAACTCTTATGAATTTCAGAACCTGTATAACTTCTAATTCTCCGATACTAATGGAAGGAGCACTGGGAGAACGCCTCAAGCGTGAATATGGATTGGATATCAATGGCAATGTTGCTATGGCTGACCTGATTTATAACGAAAAAGGACGGATGGCACTGAAAAGCTTGTGGCGTGAATATATCAGTATTGCACACAAATATAGTTTGCCATTCATGGCTACTACTCCTACACGGAGGGCGAATAAGGAACGGGTTGTGAAGTCGGGATATGATGAGACTATTATCCTGGATAATGTGGATTTTCTTCGGAGAATTAAAGATACGTCAGACCTCGAAATGTACATGGGCGGTTTGATGGGATGCAAAGGAGATGCTTATACCGGTGCCGGTGCTTTGGGAACGGAAGAAGCTCACGATTTTCATTATTGGCAAGCGCAGTTATTCAAAAAGGGAAAAGTGGATTTCCTTTACGCAGGTATTATGCCTGTGCTGGCCGAAGCGGCAGGTATGGCGAAAGCGATGTCCGATACTGATATTCCATATATCATTAGCTTTACAATACAGAGAGACGGAAAACTCATTGGCGGACATACCATTGACTATGCTATACGTTTTATTGATGACAACGTGCCTCACAAGCCTGTATGCTATATGACGAATTGTGTGCATCCCTGTATTGTGTGCGAAGCCCTTTTACATGAATTCAATCAAACTGAAACAGTACGTACTCGTTTCATTGGCATTCAAGCCAACACCTCTGCCTTGTCTTACAGTGAGTTGGACGGTTCCTGCGACTTGAAGTGCTCTTCACCTCTTGACTTGGCGGAAAGTATGATGAAACTGAAATCAGAATATAATTTTAGGATATTTGGCGGTTGTTGCGGAACGGATAACAGGCATATGGAGGAAATTGCAAAAATACTTCAATAAGGAGCATTTATTGGTTGATTCAGAATGATTTATTGTGAATTACTTTATTCTGCTGCGGTAGAATTAAAGAAGAATCAGTAAATTTGTAGCAAAACCCATATGCATTATGCCTGAAACAATTCCTCAATTCTATAAGAGAATACAATGCTACGGCCCGAAGCCGGATGCCGTTTATTCCAAAGAGAAAGAATATTTCAATCTCTTCTTCCGGCAATGTAACTTCGGGACGGTGCAATTCAGTTATCGGGATTTCTATAAAGTGACTCTGATAGTGGGGACGGGAAAATTGTATTATGCCGATAAATGGATATTGGTGGACCGTCCTGCCTTGTTATTCTCTAATCCTTTGGTGCCTTATGCGTGGGAGTCAGTCAGTGAAGAACAGAAAGGAATGTTTTGCATATTTAATGAACAGTTTGTACGAACGGAAGAGAAGAACGGCTCTTTAGCAAATACACCTTTGTTCAGGCTGACGGGTGATAAGGTTTTCTTTTTGGATGAAGTGCAATTGGCGAATGTGCAAAACATATATGCCCGGATGCAGGAGGAACTACAATCTGACTATGCAGGCAAGTCCGATGTATTGCGGTGTTATCTGCATTTATTGATACATACGGCTGTGAAGATGCAGGATATCAATCAGTATGAATCGCATCCGAATGCTTCGCAACGCATTGCCGAATTGTTTCTTGAATTATTAGAAAGACAGTTTCCAGTAGATTACCCCCGTGCCGCACTGATTTTGCATACTCCTGCCGATTATGCCGACCGGTTGTCCGTACACGTCAACCATCTGAATAAGGCTATTAAAGAGACTACCGGAAAAACGACATCCGAACTGATTGCCGGAAGAGTCGTCAAAGAAGCTACCCAATATTTGTAGCATACCAATCGCTCCATATCTGAAATTGCATTCAGCCTGGGCTTTGAATCTATTTCCTATTTCAGTAAATTCTATCGTAAACATACCGATCAGTCACCGACCAAAGTGCGGGAACAGGCAACTATTTGATTTGTACAAATGATGCTTTGAATAGTGCTAATCCATCCGTGTGCTATCGCCTAATTTTGCATCGACTTAAATATTAGAATTATGAAGTATAGAAAGTTAGGTAAAACGGATGTGCAACTGTCCGCAATAGGGTTGGGTTGCATGGGGATGAGTGCTGCGTATGGAACGGCGGATGAGAAAGAGAGTATGGCAACGTTGTATCGTGCCCTGGAACTTGGCGTGAACTTTTGGGATACGGCGGATGTCTATGGCAACGGAGCCAATGAAGAACTGCTCTCTAAAGTGCTGTGCGAAAAGAGAAATCAAATTTTTATTGCGACGAAGTTCGGTTTCAGGTTGCGTAATGAGAAAGGCAGCGTGTTTGGTGGAGGCGAGAGCTATGTGGATGGCTCTCCCGCATATGTCAGGCAGGCGGTGGAGAAAAGCCTCAGACGGTTGAAGATTGAGACGATAGATTTGTACTATGCCCACCGGATAGATTCGTCTGTTCCTGTTGAGGAAACGGTAGGGGCGATGGCTGAACTGGTAAAAGAGGGCAAGGTCCGTTATCTGGGACTGAGCGAGTGTTCTCCCGAAACTTTGAGAAAAGCTAATGCCGTGCATCCCATTGCCGCCGTTGAGAGTGAGTATTCTTTGCTGACTCGTGATGTGGAAAAGGAAATAGTGCCATTGACGAAAGAACTGGAGATTACCCTGGTGTCTTTTTCACCTTTAGGCAGGGGACTGGTGACTAATACAATTCATGTAGAAGCTCTGGGAACGGATGATTACCGAAAGCATCTGCCCCGCTACAACGGTGAACATTGGGAAAACAATCAAAGGTTATCTGCCGGATTTGCGGAAATCGCAGCGGGGAAGGGGATTACTCCTGCACAGTTTGCCTTGGCCTGGGTGTTGGCACAAAGTGAGAATCTCATTCCTATACCGGGAACCAAACGCTCCCGGTATCTGGAAGAGAATGCAAAAGCTGCTGATGTGGATTTGTCTGCCGAAGATATTGCGGACATAGAACATCTGTTGAAGAAGTACCCCAATGTCGGCGACAGATACAATGAGCGTGAATTCAAGTTTGTAGGTAAATAAGCATCGGGGGTAATCTCCGGATATTTATTTCTTCTTCAAATTGAGAATCCATTCTGACATATCTTTCAGCACTTCTGGGCTTATAGTTTCTTCCAGTTGTCCGTATTCGTTGATAGTACAAGTCTTGCACGCTTGAAACAGATGGTTCAGACCGGGATATTCTTTAGTGGTGACTTGTTTGTTTCCGTTGGATTTCACCCACTGCTCCACTGCTCCGAGGTTCATGTCGGCGTCTACTTGCAGGTCTTTCTCTCCATTGAGAGCCAGGACGGGGCATTTGGTCTTCTTTAAGTCGGAAGTAGGGTCATATCTCATGAAATGCAAATACCAGGGGGAGAGCATTGAGTTCATTTGAGCCTCTGCCTGTTTCATGACATTGGGGTCTTGCAGTTGTCCGGGAGAAAGTGTTTGCGCAACATTGGCATACAATTCCTTCCGGATTTCTTCTGTACTCTTATCCTGGGTTAATAAAGCGTAGCGGGTGCGTAGCACGGGTTTAGTCAATTCCCATGCAGCATCCGGCATACCGCTGGATTTGGAAATCATCTCACTTTGTTTTAGTATCAGGCTGTCTCCCTGAATGGTGGCGCCTGCCAACGAAACGATGAAAGCCACTTCTTTATTCCGGGCAGCCAGCATAAAAGCTATGGTTCCTCCGGCACTGTGCCCGATGATTCCTATTTGTTTGGAATTTATTTCTTTCCTGCTTTTCAGATACTGGAAAGCAGCTTCCGCATCGCTGGCAAAATCTTCATTCGTGGCAGATGCATATACTCCTTTCGACTTGCCTACACCTCTGTCATCGCAGCGCAAAACGGCTATTCCGTTGCGGGTTAAGTAATCGGCAATCACTAAAAAAGGTTTGTGTCCCATGATTTCTTCATCCCTGTTTTGCGGGCCACTACCAGTCACTAATACTACTGCCGGAAATTTACTCCCTTGTTCAGGCAAAGTCAATGTTCCGGCAAGTGTGATGCCGACTTGCGGATTTTCAATGGTTATGTCTTCCACTTTGTAAGGGAAAGGGGGTTGAGGCTCTTGCGGACGGTTCATCTTGGCGGATTCTCCTTTTTCCAAATCTAATTTCAATGGGATGCCTTGTGTGAAGTTTCCATATATCTTGTTGTCCGCTCCGAGTTTTCCCTTATAAGAGGCATGTATATTGGGAATCTGAATCGTTAGTACCGAATCTTTGAAAAGGGTTGATTCTGTAGGAATACCCTTAACTCCCTGATCCGGACTGTCGCAGGTGGATGTATAACCTTGTTCCGTCTTTTGCAGATTGAAGCAAATGGTGAGTGAACCGGTAGGGAGTGATAATTTTCCGTTCCACGTACCTGAAATATCCTGGGAATAGATGCAAACAGGAACAAGTATTCCCATTAGTAATAAGGCAAACTGTTTCTTCATTAGAGTAATTTTTATATGTATTGATTGTCAAAGTTAGTAAAAGAAATGACAAGGAAATAAATATTCATTCTAAATATCACCGGCAGATGCGAAAAACATAATTTTAAATCAGGTGTGTAAGTGGAATTATGACAGGAATGAATATATTTGCGGGTTGTAATTTCATGGTAAGAGTTTATTCATAAATAAGAGATTATTAAATGAAGAAATCAATCCCCCGGTATACGTTTTATAAACATAAGTATGGGAGTGAACTTTTAGTGGATGTCGTGGAACTGAAATACGTGAAGCGGTTTCTGGCTAAAGGGGCTGTGCATACGTTGACTTATTATGATATTACTTTCATTACGGAAGGGGAGGGGAGATTCTCTATTGATAATCAGATATGTGAAGCAATTCCCGGCGATGTGTTCTTCTCCAAACCTGGCGAAATACGGAATTGGGATACGGCCCATATTGCAGATGGTTATGCGCTGATTTTTGAAGATGAGTTCTTGTCTTCCTTCTTCAAGGACTCTTTGTTTGTGCAACATCTCCCGTTCTTCAATCTGGAAAAGACAGCTTCTAAACTCCATTTGTCTGATGAACTTTATAAGCGCATGATGCAGCTTCTGCATGATATAAAGGCAGAAATCGGCTTGTACAGACAGAATGATGTGCATGTGCTGAGGGCATTGCTTTACGAAGCCCTTATGCTGCTGAACCGGGGCTATCTGAATATACTATCTCAGGTAGAGAAGGATAAGGAAGCCGGCAGCATTCACGTCAGCAGATTTGTAGAACTGGTCGGAGCGAACCTGAAAGAACAACATTCCGTCCGTTTTTATGCAGATAAGCTCTGTATTACTCCTAACTATCTGAATGAGATTGTAAATTCGGCAATGAACATCAGTGCCAAACAATACATCCTGAATAAGATTATGGATGAGGCCAAAAAGCAGCTTATCTACACCGATAATTCCATATCAGACATGGCGTTTGAACTTCATTTCTCCACTGTAGCTTATTTCGTCCGCTGTTTCCGGCAGTGTACGGGAGAGACGCCATTAGCTTACCGGAAACTATATAAACCGTGAAAAGTGCTATTTCTCCCTTTGTTTTTATTACATTGATTCTCTGTGCCGTGTTTATCTTTGCCGCAACAATAACTTATAAAAAAATGAGATGATGAGAGATGCAGAGAAAACAGTAGGAGGCATGATTGATAAGTTGAAAACCGCTTTCATTGGTTCGATAGATGCGGAAGGTTTTCCGAATATCAAAGCTATGTTGCAGCCCCGAAAAAGGGAAGGGATAAAAGTTATCTACCTGACCACGAACACTTCGTCGATGCGTGTTGCACAATACCGGAAGAATAATCATGCAAGTATTTACTTTTGTGATACAAGATTCTTCCGGGGAGTGATGTTGCGAGGCACAATGGAAGTACTGACCGACGGCGCCAGTAAGGAAATGATATGGCAGGACGGCGATACCATGTATTATCCGGAAGGTGTGACCGATCCCGACTATTGTGTCCTGAAATTTACGGTAATTTCCGGTAGATTTTATAGTAACTTTAAGTCGGAAAATTTTGTAGTTGACTAATAATCAGATGGCTTTATCTTCTTAATACTAAACTTGTCTTTTTTGTGTTACTCTTTGTCCATTTTGTGGCTATTGTCTCGGTTGATATAGCCTAATTTTGCACATAGTTTATTACTAACTATGTAATCTTAAGAATGTATTTATGAGACAAAAGTACTTAAAAGGTATTATGATTGTGGCTGTCACAATCGTATTCGGCAGCTTGGTGACAGGATGCATGGAAAAAGACGTGTATAATCCGGATGCAGGAAAACAACCTTTGCCTGATGCGGATGAATATTTCGGTTTTGAAACACGTGGTGATGTAAAACTTCTGGTGAACTATGATGTTCCGGGTTTTACTGCTCTTGTAGAAGTATATGACGAGAATCCTATGGAGATAGTAGAAGGTACGTCGGTGAAAAAAGAAGGAGTGGAGGCTATATTCAAAACTTATACGGATAACAACGGAAAGTATGAGGGGAAAATGAATATACCGACCTCGGTGGAGAAAATTTATTTATGTACAGAAACCTGGGGGTTGCCAAGATGTGTGGAAATGGAAATTAAAGACAATGCTGTTAGCCTTGATATGAGTGTGAATCAGTTAAGACCTTCTACGCGATCTTATTCCTTTAGTGAAGCAAAGCCTCCGTATACTATTGATAAGTCTAAGAATCTTTATTCACTGTGTAAATGGGGAGAGGGAGGAAATCTTACTTATATTTATAATAACAGTACTTTAAATAAAGATTACATTAATAAGGGTTATATTAAGTCTGTGAATCAGATTGGTGATGAGAATATTTCAGATGTAACAAACCGTCTGAAGAAATTCTTCAGTTCTTATAATGCAAAAGGGGATAACTCAGGATTGTTTGTAGCACCCGAGGTTACTAATATAAAGATAAAAGAGAAAACAAAATTGGATGTGGTATTCCTTGATCGGGATGCTTCTTTTGATAATACGTTTGGGTACTATTTTTATAAGAAATCAGATAGAGTAAATGTGAACAGTGTGAAGAAATATATTGTATTTCCAAATGTTTCCTTCTCAGCGTTTGGAGGTCAATTACCTATACTAAAGTGTGGAAATACAGTACGTTTACTCTATTATGATGATGCCGGTAATGCCACAGAAGAATTTCCGGAAGGATATATGGTAGGCTGGTTTCTCTATGCTGATGGATATAATGGCTACAAACATGATTATAATGTTGGAACAGATGAAATTAAAACAACCACTCTCCGTACTTCTAATGAGGCTGTTCAGAATTGGAATGGATTCGTTTCTGTGAAAGATGAGAAGAGCGGAAAAACGATTATAGGAGTTGAAGATGGAGCGAACCAAAGCTACTGTGACCTCTTATTCTATGTAGACGCCACTCCGGAAGGAAGTATTGATGATCCCGATAGACCTATTATTAAACCTGATGACGGTAAAGACGATCCGGAACCGGATCCGGTGGAACCTCTGAAAGGTACATTGGCCTTTGAAGATATCTGGCCTTCGGGCGGTGATTATGACATGAATGATGTAATAGTAGAATACAGGCGTGAAGTTGCCTTTAATACCAAGAATATGGTAACGAAGATAACCGATATATTTACTCCGGTACACGATGGCGCTACATTCTCAAATGCGTTCGCTTATCAGATAGATCCCGGACAATTTGGTAAAGTGACCTCAACGGGTGTAAAAGTAGAAAGTGAAACGTCGTCCATTATAGTGACACCTAATGCTAAGGAAAGTATCGGTAAGACTTATACAATAACCAGGGAATTTAATGCTTCATTTACGAAAGATGATTTGAAGGCTTATAATCCATATATCATTGTAAAATATGCTGAGGGACAAAAGGATAGGACAGAGGTGCATTTGCCTAAGTATAAAGCCACATCCTTAGCGAATCAGTCCCTTATCGGCACTAATCAAGATGCTTATTACATTGATCGTGAAGGGGAATATCCGTTTGCCATTGATATTCCTGTATTGGGCTTCAAGCCGGTGACAGAATCTCACCGTATTGACAGTGAATATCTTGATTTCTCGAAATGGGCAGAGTCAAAGGGTACTAAATATACAGACTGGTATAATAATTATTCCGGTCCCAAAAAATAATCTAATTGATGGGGATGGAGCAAACGGACAGCCTATGACTGAATAGTTTGCTCCATTTTTTTGTTTTAATGGTCTCAGCATATCTCTTTATTGAATTAAATTATTACCTTCGCTTTAATCAATGCCTGAATAGGCCCTATATATGAAAGGATTTCTGATTATAAAGAATATTATTCTTAGCAAGCAAACACTTCTTTTGGTTTATATTTTAGTTTGGGGCATGCAGGCGTATAGCTCTGATAATCTGTCTTCTGCTTTTCCGTATAATTATCGGTATAAAAGTTTTAAGAATATATATTTCCCAATAGAGTCTAATGTTGTAAATGTAATCTTTCAAGATGATACAGGATTGGTGTGGGTCGGTACCCAAAGCGGTCTATTCTCTTATAATGGATATCAGATTTATAAATTGGCAAGAGAAACCGATATAGAGTATGCCAATATCACTGCGATTGTACAAGTAAGTAAAGAATATCTTTGTATCGGGACTAACAAGGGGCTGCGATATCTTAATCTGTTTACTGAACAGTTTGAGAATCTGTATCCGGTCACTCAAGTGGTCAAATCTGTCCGCTCTTTGGCTGTTTGGGATAATAAACTTTGGATTGGAACTAATGATGAAGGATTACTGTACTATGATTTTCAGGATGAATCCATATTACATTTGCCATTAGATTCCGAAAAAAGTAAATCAATCGTTTATTCGTTTGAATCGGCCGATGGTAAGCTTTATATAGGTTCTTATGATGGATTAAGTTGCTATGACCCGGTAAAACAAGTAAGAGAGACAGTCATATTGCCTGAAAAGTTCCGGAAGTTAATGGTGAATTCATTGCTGTGGGATGAACAACGGAATTGTCTATGGATTGGGACAGAAGGATATCTGCTCAGCTATTGCCTTAATGACTCTCGTGTAGAAACGCCTCTTGCATTACCATCAAATACTTTTAAAACATTGGCATTTGATAACAAGAATAACATTGTGATGGGTACGGATAATGGCCTGTATATTTATAGCCGGGGTTTGGGAAAAGTGAATCATATACTTCATGATTTGCGAAACGAGCAGTCTTTGTGTAATAATGTAATTTCTTGTAGCTATATTGACAGAAATAATAATGTTTGGTTAGGGACTGACTATGGTATATCATTGATTGTTGATGATTCTGCTTTTCAGTTTATTCATATTTCTGAATTGACGGATGAGAGGAATGGCAATGATTTTACCCATATATATAAGGATAGCAAAGGAGGGTATTGGTTAGGAGGAACAAACGGACTTTTACTGTTTGACAAGAATGGTAAAGTGAAATGCTTTAATACTGAGAATCCGAAGAACTTGCTTCGGCATAACAAAATCAGATGTATATATGAAGATCGTGATCATATTGTATGGATTGCTACGGATGCCGGAGTGGCAAGATATGATAGGGAGAGGGAGAAGTTTGTACATTATAACATAGTGGACAGGTCGAATCGGAAGAAAGCAAATTGGGCGTATGATGTTTATGAGGATGAATATGGCAGCCTATGGATTGCGACTTATCTGGGCGGAATATTTATCGTTAACAAGCGGGAATTGCTTGCACACGATGATCGGGTTTTGTTTCGGGCGGAATGGAACTTGTCTGATTCATTGATTTCAACCAAAGTAAGTGAAATTGCTTATCAGATAGAGACTGATAAATATGGTTTCATCTGGGTTAATACTCAAAAAGGCTTAGCCCGGATAGACTGCAAAGCCCGTAAAATACATATATTAGACGTTTATCCGAATCGGATGATTTATGATGGAATTCAATCTATCTGGTATTCATCAAACAACGAGATTTATAAACTTAATGTCCTGACTTATACCAGTGAGAAAATAGGTGAATTAGCCAAGGGAAGCCAGGTACACTCATTTGTGTTGGAAAATACCAATATTTGGGTTTCGTGTACGGAAGGAGTCATGGCATGGGATATTGTCTCATCGCAGAGAACCGATATGGCATTTTCAGGAAGATATTACCAAGCCGGATTCTATGACAGGCAACATGATGTCATCTTATGGGGAGGATATGATGGAATATCTTATGTATCCACTCATGTCATAAAAAGTGAAAAGGGAGCTGCCCCGGTTATTGTAACAGCTGTCCGGAGCAATGATAGGCAACTATTGCCTATGGTGGATTATGCAGGGAGTAGTATCCGATATCAGAATAAGATAGAATTGCCACATGCGGAAAAGAATCTGACATTTGAGTTTTCCACATTAGCTTATTCTTCAGAATCAGAATTTTATTATCGTTTGGGAAACAGTAAACAATGGAGTAAATTAGAACCGGGACAGAATCATATTTCTTTTGCCAATTTACATGCCGGCACGTATAAGTTGTTCATGCGGAATGGGAACTCCGATAATCCTCAACTATCCCCGGTTACAGAGTTTGTTTTTACCATTCTTCCGCCATGGTATGCTTCGGTGATAGCGTATATTATATATACACTTATATTGGCAAGTATCGCTTTTATTATCATAAAATACATCCGAAGGAATATCAAATTGAAATATGAGCGTATAGAGAAAGAGAAAACATTAGAATTATCAAATCTGAAATTAGACTTCTTCATCCATATTTCTCATGAACTCAAGACTCCTTTAAGCCTAATCATAGCTCCTTTGAGTACTCTGATTACAGAAATTAAGAAGCCGGAACATAAAAAGCGGTTGGAGTCTGTATATGGACATGCGTTAAAATTAAATTCATTAATTCATGAAGTGCTTGATTTCAAGCAGGCTGATTATACTAGTGAGAATACTTTGATTCGCTCTAATATCGAATTATGTTCTTTTACAAAGAATATTTTGGATACTTTTTCTGCGACTTTTGTGTCGAAAAATATCAGGACAGTCTTCATATCCGATAAAGAGCAAATATGGATGAATCTGGATATGATAAAAATGGAATCTGTACTATCGAATATAATCACTAATGCTATTAAATTCATTCCTGCTGAAGGGGGGGAAATTGAAGTTACCATTATTCAGGCAGCAGAAATGGTTACTATACAAATTTCGGATACTGGCAGTGGCATAAAGCGTGAAGACCTTCCTTATATCTTTATTCGCTACTTTCAGAGTAAAAATAAAGATAGACGTAAAGATGGAAGTGGTATTGGTCTGTATATAGTTAAGAAGTTTATAGAACTACATGATGGTCATGTCAGCATTAGCAGTGTTGGTGACAATTGTGGAACTTTAGTTACCATAACCTTACCTTTATCCGGTGCAAATTGTATATCTTCCATACAGAATTGTTCTCAGGCGGATCAGCAATTGAGTTTGCTATCAGGAAAACCCATATTATTGATTGTTGATGATAACGTTGAAATGGTAACTTATCTAGTGGAAGCTTTTTCTAAAGAATACTGTTGCTTGTATGCTTTAAATGGAAAAGATGGGATAACTATTGCCTCAGAACACCATCCGGACATAATTCTTGTAGATCAGATAATGCCGGAAATGGATGGAATCGAATTTTGTAAGGTGATACGAAAAAAATTGCAAATAGCTTTAGTACCTATTGTGATGTTGACAGCGAAAGATGATAAAGATACTGAACTCAAAAGCATGAAAGCAGAAGTAGATGCGTTTATATCTAAACCGTTTGATATTGATAAATTGAAGCTACGGTTGGAACAGTTGTTTAAAACCCGGCGCAGGTTAGAGAAACGACTGAATATTGAAACAATTGGGGAACCTATACAGATACAGGAGAAAGAAATGGATACAGGGGAAGCATTTATAATCAAGCTTGTTTCCATCATGGAAGAAAACATGGAAAATACAGAATTCAATGTTTCTATGCTTTGCCAATTAGTGGAGATGGATAATAAACAATTGTACCGGAAGGTAAAGCAGTTGGCAGGAGTCACTCCTGTAGAGCTTATTCGTCGGATACGAATGAAGAAAGCAGCCGCGTTATTGTTGCAAAATAGGTTTTCTGTTTCAGAAGTTATGTATATGGTGGGATATTCAAATCCGTCTTATTTCTCGAAATGTTTTGTAGCCGAATATAAAGTTTCCCCAAGCCAATATGCTTCAGAACGGCAGAATACGGGGGATAAAACTTAAAGAACCTCAAATCTTTCCCGCTCTCCTGAAAGTAAGTTAATAATTTGAATGATAGAGTAGTAGTATATCATTAATTCTTCTTATGTTTGTGTTTGACACATGTGTCAAACTTTTAAGTCTGATTAAAAGATATATTATAAAAGCGGTATGTTGAAGATAGGTCTTGATGTTGGTTCTACAACAGCAAAGCTGGTTGTACTTGATGAAAATGAGAGCGTTGTATTTTCAAAATATGAAAGACATAATACGCGTGTCAGGGAAGTGGTCGTTGCTTTTCTGAAAGAACTGCTTTCCCGGATAGGGGATGAAAAAGTGATTGTCAGAATCACCGGTTCCATTGGGATGGGAATCTCTGAGAAATGTGCTCTGCTATTTGTGCAGGAAGTGGTTGCCGCAGCGAAAGCAATACAGAAAGGACATCCTCAGGTAGGCACTATGGTAGATATTGGCGGTGAAGATGCAAAGGTTGTTTTCTTCAGGAATGGCGAAGCTACGGATTTGCGTATGAATGGTAACTGTGCGGGAGGTACCGGAGCTTTCATTGACCAAATGGCAATTATATTGGGTGTGAATGTCTCCGAGTTGAATGCCCTTGCCATGAATGCAGACCGGGTATATCCGATAGCTTCACGTTGCGGTGTTTTCTGCAAAACGGATATTCAGAATCTTATAGTTAAGAATGTCAGCCGGGAAAATATTGCAGCTTCCATCTTTCGTGCGGTGGCGGTGCAGACTGTGACTACTCTGGCGCGCGGCTATGATATGCAGGTTCCAGTGCTGTTTTGTGGCGGTCCTTTAGCCTTTATTCCGGCACTGCGCAAGGCCTTTATAGATTATCTGTCCCTTGACGAAAAAGAAGTGATTTTACCGACTGACGGAACTCTGCTTCCGGCATTAGGCTCTGCCTTGTCCTGTACGGAGAAAGACCATAGTTTCCGACTTTCGGGCTTGATTGATGCTATTGATAAAAAGTTAGATGCCTCTTCGGGTAAGTTTGTAGGTCTGCAAGCTATCTTTGAGAATGAGGCGGAATACGAAAATTGGAAGGAAAGAATTGCCGGAAACAGGATTGTCAGGTCCAGGCTGATTGCCGGTGAACAAGATGTTTTCATGGGTATCGATTCCGGCTCTACGACTACCAAGATTGTGGTGATTGATGCGGAATCGAGACTACTGTATTCCTATTATAATACGAACGGTGGAAATGCCATTAAGACCGTTGAAGAAGGGTTGAAAGACCTGTATGACAAATGTTCGGACTGTGGAGTCGTGCTTAATATAAAAGGAAGCTGCTCTACCGGTTACGGTGAAGATTTGATGAAGTGCGCTTTCCAGCTTCATTCGGGCATTATCGAAACCATAGCCCACTATATGGCAGCGCAATATCTGGACAAGGACGTGTCTTTCATTCTGGATATTGGCGGTCAGGATATGAAAGCCATATTCGTAAATAAAGATGAAATAGACCGGATTGAGATAAATGAAGCGTGTTCATCGGGATGCGGCTCGTTTATGGAAACCTTTGCTAAATCATTGGGATATACGGTGCATGACTTCTCTTTAGCAGCTTGTCGTGCTAAAGCTCCATGTGATTTGGGGACACGATGCACGGTTTTCATGAATTCAAAAGTTAAGCAAGTGCTGCGTGATGGAGCTACGGTAGACGACATTGCTGCCGGACTGGCCTATTCAGTCGTTAAGAACTGCCTTTATAAAGTGTTGAAACTAAAAGATGTATCTGTCTTGGGTAAGAATATCGTGGTGCAGGGTGGCACGATGCGCAATGATGCCATCGTACGTGCAATAGAGCTCCTCACGGATACCCAAGTGTCCAGATGTACCACTCCGGAATTGATGGGAGCGTTCGGTTGTGCTCTCTATGCAAAGAAGCATCAGGGCACAACTATCCGTCTGGAAGAAATGATAGGAAAGGCACAATACAAATCGCGTTTTCTTCATTGTAAGGGATGTGATAATCAATGTTTGCTGATGCGCTATGACTTTGAAAACGGGAAAAGTTATTATTCGGGCAACAGGTGCGAAAAAGTCTTCACAAATGGAGAGGGTAGTGAATATAAGGGGAAGAATATCTATCACCGGAAGAATGAACTATTGTTCGATCGTAAGGTGGAGAGCACCAATCCCTGGCTGACTGTGGGAATTCCTCGGTGTCTGAATGTGTATGAGGAATACCCTTTCTGGCACACTCTCTTCACAGTCTGCGGCATACAGGTCCGCCTGTCCGATGTCTCCAACTTTCTGAGTTATGAGAATAATGCACGTATGGTTATGTCGGATAATATTTGCTTTCCTGCCAAACTGGTACATAGCCATATCTCCAACCTGATACATAAAAAGGTGGACCGGATATTTATGCCTTTCGTTATTTTTGAGAAAAAAGAGAAAGAGCAGAACAGTTATAACTGTCCTATTGTGACGGGATATTCGGAGGTTGTCAAAAGTGTGCAGTCCTGTGGCATACCTATCGATTCTCCGGTCATATCTTTTAAAGACCGGAAACTGCTGTATAAACAATGCAGGGAATTGCTCTGCGGACTGGGTGTTGATGAAACGATGGTTCAGTTTGCTTTTGACAAAGCAGAGAGTAAGCAGAATTCTTTTGAAAATATGCTGGTTTCCTGTAACGAGGAAATTTTGCAGAGTGCACGCAAAGAGGGTGCCCTCACTGTAATACTTGCCGGTCGTCCCTACCATAGCGACCCGTTGATACAACATAAAATTTCCGATATGATTGCTGATATGGGAGTGAATGTCATATCCGATGATTGGGTCAGGGACAAAAATATCAACCTTGATGATAGTCATTTCGTTTCCCAGTGGGCCTATACGAACCGTATTCTGAAAGCGGCAAAATGGTGTGCCGAACAAGAGAAAGATGTGCAGTTTGTGGAGATGACTTCATTCGGTTGTGGGCCGGATGCTTTTCTGGTAGATGAAGTGCGCGATTTACTGATGCGTCATAATAAATCTCTCACTTTATTGAAACTGGACGATATAAGCAATATCGGTTCGATGAAATTGAGAGTAAGGTCTTTGGTAGAAAGCCTGAAATTGGCAAATACACAAGAAACTAAAAAGCAGGATACGAAAGAATTTGTGACAGTCCCGGTGTATGATAAGGCATATCGTGACCGTAAGATATTACTTCCGTTCTTTACGCCTTTCATCTCCCCGTTGCTTCCCGCTCTTCTACGGGTTGCCGGATTTGATGCGGAGAATCTGTCTTTGAGCGACGGTGAATCAAGCGAATGGGGATTGAAATATGCCAATAATGAAGTGTGCTATCCAGCTACGTTGATAGTGGGCGATATCATAAAAGCATTCAAGACAAAGCGATATGACCCTGCGAAAACCACTGTTGCCATTACCCAGACAGGCGGGCAATGCCGTGCCAGCAACTATATCTCTTTGATAAAAAAGGCGCTGATAGATGCCGGATATACGGATGTACCGGTGATATCCGTTTCTTTCGGCAGCATGATAGAGAATAACCAGCCGGCTTTCAAGGTGAATTGGCTGAAGGTGCTTCCTATTGCCCTTTACTCGGTTCTGTATAGCGACTGCATTGCCAAATTCTATTATGCCTCCGTAGTCCGTGAGAAAGAAACGGGCGCTTCGGCTAAATTGCGTGATAAATATCTGGGACTCGCTTCTGAAGCCATCTTGCGAAGAAGTACAAGACGGTTGACCGTTTTATTGCAAGCTGCTGCCGATGACTTTAATGGTGTTTGTATGGATTGTGATACTCCGAAAGTGGGGATTGTCGGAGAAATATTTCTTAAGTTCAACCCTTTTGCACAGAAAAATGCTATTGATTGGCTTATAGAAAGAGGTATAGAGGTGGTTCCTCCGATTCTGACTGACTTTTTCATGCAAAGTTTCGTGAACCGGAAAGTGGATGTGAAGTCCTATCTTAAAGACAAGCAGCCTTCTGATTATGCTTTTGATTGGGGATATAAGCTCGTGAAGAAACAAGTGGATAAGATAAATGCGATTGCAGGTCGCTTCCGTTACTTCGCTCCCTTCAATGATATTTTCGAAGAAGCTGCTGGAGCTAAGAATATTATTTCACTCAGTGCACAGTTCGGAGAGGGCTGGTTGCTTCCTGCGGAAGTCGTTTCATATGCCCGTCAGGGAGTGAATAATGTTATCAGTTTACAACCTTTCGGCTGCATTGCAAACCATATTGTAGCGAAAGGAATAGAAAAACGCATCAAAATTCTTTTTCCGGATATAAATCTATTATCTTTAGATTTTGATAGTGGGGTTAGCGACGTAAACATAGTGAACCGGATGTTACTTTTTATTGACAACTTGAAAGAATGAGAGATATGGCGACAAATGACAATGATTTAGAAAGAAAAATAATAGAGGCTGCACAGCAGTTGTTTATGAAAAATGGTTTTGTTGAAACGAACATGAGTGATATCGCGACGGCTGTAGGGATAAACAGACCAGTTCTGCATTATTATTTCAGGACGAAAGACAAAATGTTTCAAGCGGTTTTCGGGAACATCATACTTTCTCTAGCTCCTGAAATTCAAGATATCATGTTGCAGGATAAACCTCTTCCCGAACGGGTGGGTAGACTGGTGGATGCTTATTTTAATGTTTTCCTCCGGCATCCCTATCTTCCAATGTTTATGGTAAGGGAGATAGAACGCGATGTGGAACATTTGATTAGTACGGCCCGTGAATTGCAACTGGAACGCTATTTTCACAAAATTGCTACAAGCCTTCAGGAAGAGATGGATTCCGGTAAACTGAAGAAAGTTCCTATGCACTTTATCTTTTTTACGCTTTATGGAGCGTTGACCTTTCCTTTTCTGGCAAGGAAGCTATTTCTTGCCCTGTCCTCAAATGAGGGGGAGAAAGAAGATTTTACAGGAATACTTATGGAATGGAAGTCCTATATCATCATGCAAATGAAGAATTTATTATGCTATGAAGATTAGTTGAGTTCGTCAGATTTCTTCTAATGCGTAGTATTGGTAATCCCGGAGTATGGTTTGCAGGAATTGTTCCTGTCCGCCATCCCGGGGTGTAATTGAAAGAATCTCCTGCACTTTTTGGGCAAGTTGCACGATGCGCCGTGCACGGTCTTTTTTCCCGGATTGTAAAGTCCGGGTGATTACATTTACCTGTTCCAGTGATAAGTCGGCGGCTTGCGGAAATATGGGATGGTAATCTTTCGTCAGATAATCGAACTCGTCAAGACTGACGTGTATCTTGCGGTAATTCTTATCTTTGATAACCATTGTGCCTGCGGCAAGGTCGCCCATCCGCTGACTGTTTTTGGTCAGTAAAATAACTAATACTCCGAGTCCTCCGGTGGCGGGAACATCAATCGGGAAGAGCAGCCAGCGGAGCAAATAAGAACCTATGCTCGGAGTGGAACCATCAGCTTTCACCACCCGGATATTCATGAGTCTCTTTCCGAGGCTCTGCCCGTGGTTGAACATTTCACATAAAAAAGCATAGAATAATACAGGCAGATAGATTATGGCAAAAAAAACAATCATTGTAAAATTCGAAGATACCTGAAGTTTGGAGAGCAGGGTTGCGGTGGAATATACATAAAGTCCTATCAGGATATAGTCGATGACTAATGCCAGAAATCGTTCGCCAATGCTGGCGGGTGTTTGGCTGATACGGACAAATTGCCCGGTGATAATAGTAGATTCTGCCATTTCCGATTGAACATTTTTAGTATTTCGTTGCAAATATATCATTATTCTCTTATTTTTGTTACCGATTTCAGACAAAACTCATCCGAAGTCCTCAGGAAAAGTATGAAAGAAGTAACGTTCATTCGTCGGAATATCGAAAGATGGAAAGAAGCCGAGAAGGTGGTGGAACAAGCTACAAGCTTGTCTCCCGACAGGCTTGCCGACGCATATACGGACCTTACTGCCGATTTGGCGTTTGCACAAACGCATTTTCCAACCTCCCGTATCACTATTTATCTGAATAATCTTGCCTCGGCGTTGCATAACAAAATCTATCGGAATAAGCGTGAGAAGTGGTCGAGAGTCATTACTTTTTGGACGCAGGAAATACCGCAGACCATGCACGATGCACGTCGTGAACTGCTTGTTTCATTCCTTATCTTCATTGTCAGTGTAGCGGTCGGGGTGATTTCTACTGTGGGTGACCCCGATTTTGTCCGTCTGATTCTGGGAAATAACTATGTGGATATGACATTGAACAACATAGCCAACGGAGAACCTATGGCAGTGTATAACGGCTCTTCAGAAGTCCCTATGTTCCTGGGAATCACTTTGAACAATATCATGGTTTCCTTCAATTGCTTTGCTATGGGAATCTTAACCAGCTTTGGTACAGGATATATGCTCTTTGCCAATGGAATCATGTTGGGCTCTTTCCAGACTTTCTTTTTTCAGCATGGTCTGCTTGGAGAATCCATGCTTGCCATATGGCTGCACGGAACTCTCGAAATCTGGGCTATCATTGTGGCCGGTGCTGCCGGACTGGCTTTGGGAAACGGTTGGTTGTTCCCCGGAACTTATTCAAGGTTGGAGTCTTTCCGGAGGGGGGCCAAACGAGGGGTGAAGATTGTGATAGGCACCATCCCCGTATTTATTATGGCGGGATTCATTGAAGGCTTTATCACCCGCCACACCGAATTGCCGGATTCATTGAGGCTTGGTCTGATTCTTACTTCCCTGGCATTTATTTTATTCTACTATATTTATTTACCTAATAGAAAACGACATGGAAACAGAGAAACCTAAAATTGCGTTGTACGTAAAACGTTCTTTTGGTGAGAAATTTAATGCATCTTTCGATTTTATAAAAGAGAATTGGAAATTGATGCTGAAGTATGCAACCTATTTGCTTTTACCACTTTGTCTTGTCCAGGCATTAAGTCTGAATGGGCTGATGACTTATACGTTAGGCCTGTTCGGTTTTCTGGAGAGTGGATTTCCTGACTCTGCTATATTATCATTCTTTTCTTACTACGGTCTGTATATGTTTCTGTTGATAATAGGCATTGTTTTGCTGACTTCATTGGTTTATGCAATGATCCGGACTTATAATGAGCGGGAGGAGCGTTTGCAAGGCGTCACGTTGGGGATGCTGCGGTCTATGTTGCTCCATAATGTGAAGAGGATGTTTATACTGGTGTTCTTCGGATTGCTCCTGTCGATGTTTCTCGGTCTGGTTATCAATGTTATAGCTGCTTTATTCCCAGAGACTTTGTTCGCAATTGTTATAATTCTGTTAATCCCGTTTATGATAGCCGTAGCCGTGCCGTTTAGTCTCTGGGCGCCTATCTATCTACTTGAAGACATTAGCATTGTAGATTCTCTGAAAAAGACTTTTCGTTTGGGATTTACCACTTGGGGAGGTATCTTTATGATATCTCTTGTCATGGGAATCATTGCCGGTATCTTGCAGGGAGTGACGATGATACCTTGGTACATAGGAACAGTGGTGAAGTACATCTTTATTACAAGCGGTGGGGGAACCGAAGCAACCGTATCTGTAGGATATAGCTTCTTGCTTTATCTGTTGGCTATTGTACAGGTGTTTGGTGCTTACCTTGCCATGATTTTCTCATTTGTGGGATTGGCTTATCAGTATGGCCATGCCTCGGAAAAGGTGGACAGTATCATGGTAGAAAATGATATTGATAATTTCGATAAACTCTAAAATGTAAATGATAACTTCTCCGGTTGATACATTGGTTTGTGACACCGTGCAGGTTGCCGTATGGCAGTCTGATGCGGTGTATGACTACAATCGTGAGTTGATCGCTCCCGAAATTAATTTATTCGAGTGGTTCAACAGATGGTTCGGAGAAGTTATGCAGAAAATATTCGGCAGCAATTTTGCGGAAGAATATTCGGAACTTATTCTGATAGGCATCGCTATTCTTATCCTTATTCTGATAGGCTGGTTCGTTTACAGGAAGCATCCGGAATTATTCGCGTATTCCCGTAAGAATGCCTTGCTTTATACGGTGGAAGAAGATACTATTTATGGGGTGGATTTTACGAAAGGGATTGCCGATGCACTTTCACGTCATGACTACAGGGAAGCAGTCCGGTTATTATATTTGCAGACGCTAAAGCAACTCAGTGACGAGGGACGCATCGACTGGCAACTTTACAAAACACCTACACAGTACATTAATGAAGTGCGGTTGCCCGCTTTCCGGCAGTTGACCCATCATTTCCTGCGGGTACGTTATGGAAATTTTGAAGCGACCGAAGCGTTGTTTCACACCATGCATTCTTTGCAGGAAGATGTGAAGAAAGGAGGGGCTGCATGAAAGGAAGTCATTGGTTCATCGTCGGAATTGTCATCTTTCTGCTGTTGATGTTTGCAATAGAATGTCGCTTGCCGAAGAAATTCGTGTGGAATCCTACTTTCAGCCATTACGATAAGCAGCCTTTCGGGTGTGCTGTTTTTGACAGCTTGTTGTCCGCTTCGTTACCGATGGGGTATTCATTGTCCAGAGAAACCTTTTACCAGATGGAACAGAAAGATACCGTGTCTTGCCGGGGAATATTGGCTATTGCCAACAACCGGCTGCCATCGGATGTGGATGTGGACGCCTTGCTGAAAATGGCGGAACGCGGAAATAAGATAATGTTGGTAAGTACTTGGTTCAGTAATAAGTTGGAAGACACATTGAAGTTCAGGAGTAGCTATTCTTATTTTAGTCCGGTAGCTTTGAAAAAGTATGCTACTTCACTGTTGATGAAGGATAGTCTGTGTTGGATAGGGGATTCTGCGGTTTATCCCCGACAGAATTTCTATTTCTATCCTCAACTGTGTTCATCTTATTTTCTCACAGATTCGCTTCCGGCGAAGGTGTTGGCAGTAAAGAATATTTCAGTAAATGAATTCAGATATGAAGCTGATGTGGATTCCGCTTTTTCAGATACTGTTATTCATGTTCCGGTTGCCATGTCGTATCAGTGGGGAAAAGGGGAGGTTATTCTGGCTTCCACACCTTTGCTCTTTACCAATTACGGTGTACTGGACGGAAAGAATGCCACTTATCTTTTCCGCCTGCTATCGCAAATGGGAGAACTCCCTATAGTCCGCACCGAAGCATATATGGAACAAACGGCACAGGTACAGATGTCCCCTTTCCGCTATTTCCTTTCGCAGAGGCCGCTTCGCTGGGCTTTGTATCTGACGATGTTTGCAATATTACTCTTCATGGTGTTTACAGCGCGGAGAAGACAGCGTGCGATACCGGTTATCCGTAAACCGGAAAACAAGTCGCTGGAGTTTACGGAACTGATAGGTACTCTTTATTTCCAGAAGAAAGACCATGCCGATTTGGTTTGTAAAAAATACATGTACTTTGCAGAAGAGCTGAGAAGGGAGATTCAGGTGGATATAGAAGAAGTGGCGGATGATGAACACTCTTTCAGCAGGATTGCCCGGAAAACAGGTATGAATGAGGAAGAGATAGGAGAATTCATCCGTACAGTCAGACCGGTGATTTATGGTGGATGTGACATCTCTGTGGAGCAGATGAAGCGTTATATTGATAAAATGAATGAAATAATTAGTCATATATAAAAAGAAACTTATGGAAGAGAATACAGAACAACGGGTGGATTTAACCCTCTTTTCCGGGAAGATACAAGAGTTGAAAGATCGGATTGCTTCTGTCATTGTAGGTCAGGAGCAAACCGTAGACTTGGTGCTGACAGCTATTCTGGCGAATGGTCATGTGCTGATAGAGGGAGTGCCGGGAGTAGCAAAGACTTTACTGGCCCGGCTGGTAGCCCGGTTGGTTGATGCTGATTTCAGTCGCATACAGTTCACGCCGGACTTGATGCCGAGTGATGTGCTGGGTACTACGGTCTTCAACATGAAAACCAATGATTTTGACTTCCATCAGGGGCCGGTATTTGCCGATGTCATACTGGTGGATGAAATCAATCGTGCCCCAGCCAAAACGCAGGCAGCCTTGTTCGAAGTGATGGAAGAGCGTCAGGGCAGCATTGACGGGACGACGTATCCGATGGGAGAGCTTTACACAATTCTGGCTACCCAGAATCCGGTGGAGCATGAGGGAACTTATAAATTGCCTGAAGCGCAGCTCGACCGTTTCCTGATGAAAATAACAATGGATTATCCTTCATTGGATGAGGAAGTGAATATTTTGGAACGCCATCATACCAATGCCTCATTGGTGAAGCTGGAAGACGTCACTCCTGCCATTACGAAAGCGGAACTTTTATCTCTCCGTAATGTAATGAGCCAAGTGTTTGTAGACCGAACTTTGCTTCAATATATTGCCTTGATTGTGCAGCAGACGCGTACAAGTAAGGCGGTGTATTTGGGAGCTTCTCCGCGTGCATCCGTGGCCATGTTGCAGGCTTCTAAAGCCTATGCATTATTGCAGGGCCGTGATTTTGTGACACCGGAAGACATTAAGTTTGTTGCTCCAAGTGTCCTTCAACATCGTCTTATCCTGACTGCGGAAGCTGAAATGGAAGGATATTCTCCGGTGAAAGTAACGCAACGCCTGATTGATAAGGTGGAAGTTCCGAAATGATTCTGACTCGTCGCTTCTATATTATCCTCATTCTGATTATCCTGTTGCTGGGTAGCGGAACTGTATTTGCCCCGTTGTTTGTGATTGGGCAATGGGCACTTTTTATCTTTGTCCTGATGGTGTTGTCAGATGGATATATGCTCTATCGTGTCCGCGGTATCAGGGCATTCCGCCAGTGTGCTGCCCGTTTCTCCAATGGAGATGAAAATGCGGTGAGCATCCGCGTAGAGAACAGTTATCCGCATCCCGTTTCTGTAGAAGTTGTCGATGAAATCCCTTTTGTATTTCAGCAACGGAATATTAACTTCCGGACCGAACTTCAAGCAAATGAAGGAAAGTCAATCAGTTATAATCTGCGTCCTACCAGCCGTGGAGTATACGGCTTTGGGCGGATTCGTGTGTTCGTCACCCATAGAATCGGCTTGCTTTCCCGTCGGTACACTTGTGGAGAGCCTCTTGACATTCAAGTATACCCCTCTTACCTGATGTTGCATCGGTATGAATTGCTGGCTATCAGTGATAACCTTACAGAGATGGGCATCAAACGTATTCGCCGGGTGGGGCATCATACTGAGTTTGAACAGATCAAAGAATATGTGAAAGGCGATGATTACCGTACAATAAATTGGAAGGCAAGTGCCCGTCGCCACGAACTCATGGTAAATATCTATCAGGATGAACGTTCTCAACAGATTTACAATGTGATAGATAAAGGCCGGGTGATGCAGCAGGCATTTAGTGGAATGACTTTGCTTGATTATGCGATAAACGCTTCGCTGGTTCTTTCGTACGTTGCCATGCGCCGGGAAGACAAGGCAGGCGTTGTGACTTTCGAAGCACACTTCGACACATTCGTCCCGGCTTCCAAGCGTTCGGGTCATATGCAGATGTTACTTGAAAATCTCTATGCCCAGCAGACCACTTTTGGTGAAACGGACTTTTCTTCCCTTTGTGTACATTTGAATAAGCATGTTACTAAACGTAGTCTTCTGGTACTGTATACTAATTTCTCCAGTCTGGGCAGCATGAACCGCCAGTTGGCATATTTGCAACAATTAAATCGTCAACATCGTCTGCTTGTAGTCTTTTTCGAAGATGCAGACCTGAAAAACTATATTACCACTCCTGCGAAGGATACGGAAGGGTATTACCGTCATGTCATTGCTGAGAAATTTGTCTTTGAGAAGCGATTGATAGTATCCACGTTGAAACAACATGGCATTTATTCCTTGCTAACTACCCCTGAAAACCTCTCGATTGATGTGATTAATAAATATCTGGAGATGAAATCGAGACAACTCTTATGAGCCTTAAATCATACTGTTTTATCTACTAATAGAAACTGCTGGTCGATACTAATTGTGTACAGGCGTGCACTTATCTATCTTTGTTTCGAATTATGTAGGTATTAAGTATGAAGAAGATTATTAAAGTAGCTATATTGTTTATGGCATGTCTTTGGTATGCAATGGATTGTTGTGCCCAGTGGACAGCTCAAGATTCCTTAAATTTGAAGAAGATATTAGAAAGTTCTGAAGAAATAGAATTGAATAAGAATGCCATTCAGTCAATAGGTACTAATTTTAATCAGCTTCCCGAACAACCCATTATTTATAAAGATCAGTTCCATTTCGACACAAGTCTGCCGGATAGCCCTTATCCATTGGGGCAAGAACCTCTTCGGAAACCAGGAATGAGTCTGATGCCCTATAGTGGTGCTACCAAGTATAATTACGATCCGGTATATAAAAAAAGAATAGAATTGGGTACGGATAAAAAGCCCTTTGGCAAAGAGATTATGTTTCAGGAAAGTGCAGGAGAAATAATAAATAAGGGTAGTTTTAATTATAGCTTAGACGAACTGTTCACAAAAAAGTTTTGGAATTTACGGACACGCAGGAATGCGCGGAAAACATTGCTTGCCCTGAGCCTGTACTCAAAACCCGATGAAGCCAAAGGACGCTATGAATACTATCGTTTAGATGAAGGGGACTATGCCATGAATTTTGTTGGCTCTGTGGAGGCTCAAGAGAAAATCAATACTGACCTCAAAGAGCACGAGCAATTGAAAAAAGGACTTCTCTATTTTAAATATACGTCCGAAGGCAAAGGCGACTTTACCTTCTACCTACCCGATATGCATAACTTTAGAGGTACATTTATTCGTAAGTGGGATGGTTACAGGCTTTTTTATGAAGGTATGGAACTTGTGGTCTCATTTGCACAGATTGGAGGAAGGTCCTATCGGTTAAAGTTGAATCTGACTCAACAGTTTCGGTCATTCTATCCGTCCGATGATATAAAGAAGGTACTTTTCACCACTACAGCATCAAGAATATCATCAGGGAGTGACAGACGTTGATGGGTGTGGAGGTGTACACTACTAAAAAAAAAGCTCCGAAGTCGTTAAACTTCAGAGCTTTAATCTCGATTTTCGCGGTGCGTACGGGACTCGAACCCGTGACCCCATGCGTGACAGGCATGTATTCTAACCAACTGAACTAACGCACCAGAATTTCATTTTTGTTTGCTATCTCTCTCGATTGCGGTTGCAAAGGTAGGCATTTCTTTGAAATCTGCAATAGCTGCAATGATTTTTTTTTGCTCTCTTTTATCACTTTTTCTTTTATATCCTCATTTTGAGCATGTTGTAATATGAAAAAAAATAGAAGATTTGAAAGCCGTTTGTTGCGAGGTGTTATGAGGCTTTTGTGGTGAAAACGAAAGAATCTATCGCTTGTTTTAAACTTCCTGCTCGAAAACTTCGTTGTTTTGCAATAAATCGTTATTTTTGCAAACTCAAAACGAGAAAGTTGTAATTTGCAAACGATAAAAAACGATAATTTAGGATGATGAAAACTGCCAAACTGTTACTTCACTGTCCCGACAAACCGGGAATCCTGGCAGAAGTAACGGACTTTATAACGGTAAACAAAGGAAATATTATCTATCTGGATCAATACGTCGATCATGTGGAGAATATCTTTTTCATGCGTATTGAGTGGGAATTGAAGAACTTCCTGATACCACAAGAGAAAATTGAAGATTATTTTGCAACGTTGTATGCACAGAAGTATGAGATGTTTTTCCGTCTTTATTTCTCGGATGCAAAACCGCGTATGGCTATCTTTGTTTCAAAGATGTCACATTGTTTGTTTGATTTGCTGGCACGCTATACCGCAGGTGAATGGAATGTGGAAATACCTCTTATTATAAGCAACCATCCCGACCTGCAACATGTGGCCGAGCGTTTCGGCATACCTTTCTATCTGTTCCCCATCACTAAAGAGACAAAGGCGGAGCAAGAGCAGAAGGAAATGGAACTGCTGGCAAAACATAAGGTGAACTTCATCGTGCTGGCACGTTATATGCAGGTCATTTCAGAACAGATGATTGATGCATACCCTAATCGGATTATCAATATTCACCACTCGTTCCTGCCTGCATTTGTAGGTGCCAAACCCTATCATGCAGCATTTGAACGTGGTGTGAAGATTATCGGTGCCACCAGCCACTACGTGACTACGGAGTTGGATGCAGGTCCTATCATAGAGCAGGATGTGGTTCGCATCACGCATAAAGACACGGTGGAGGATCTTGTCAATAAAGGCAAGGATCTGGAGAAAATCGTTCTCTCTCGTGCCGTGCAGAAGCACATTGAACGTAAAGTTTTGGCATATAAGAATAAGACAGTGATATTTAGTTAATATAGATTCATGAAGATTGCAGTAATCAAATATAATGCAGGCAACATCTATTCGGTGGACTATGCGTTGAAGCGTTTGGGCGTTGAAGCGATAATTACGGCGGATAAGGATGTATTACGTGCGGCAGACAAAGTTATCTTCCCAGGTGTCGGCGAGGCGGGAACAACTATGAAGTTTTTGCGTGCCAATGGCATGGATGCGTTGATAAAAGAGCTACGGCAACCCCTGTTGGGTATTTGTCTGGGTATGCAGTTGATGTGCCGTCATTCGGAAGAAGGCAATGCGGATTGTCTGGGTATTTTTGATACGGAGGTGAAACGTTTTGTTTCGCAGAAGCATGAGGATAAAGTGCCTCACATGGGCTGGAATACTCTTACTGAGACGAATAGTGCCTTGTTCAAAGGCTTCACTAAAGATGAGTTTGTCTATTTCGTACATAGCTTCTATGTGCCGGTAAACGAATGTACGGCGGCTGTAACGGATTATATTCATCCTTTCAGTGCAGCGCTGCATAAGGATAATTATTATGCCACCCAGTTCCACCCGGAGAAGAGCGGGAGCGTGGGTGAACGTATTTTGCGTAACTTTTTAGAACTGTAATCAATGATAGAACTGATTCCTGCAATAGATATTATCGACGGAAAATGTGTACGCCTTTCGCAAGGTGACTATGACAGTAAGAAGGTGTATAACGAAAATCCGGTGGAAGTGGCCAAGGAGATAGAAGCACACGGCATTCGTCGCCTGCATGTGGTAGACTTGGATGGAGCGGCTTCTCATCATGTAGTCAATTATGGTGTTTTGAACAGAATCACTTCACAGACTTCCCTGATAGTTGATTTCGGTGGTGGTGTGAAAAGTGATGAAGACTTGAAGATAGCTTTCGAAAACGGAGCGCAGATGGTAACAGGCGGTAGCATTGCCGTGAAGAACCCCGAACTTTTCTGTCATTGGTTGGATATTTACGGCAGTGAGAAAATCATTCTCGGTGCGGATGTGAAAGACCGCAAAATAGCAGTGAATGGATGGAAAGATGAAAGTGCTTGCGAATTGTTCCCCTTTCTGAAAGAATATGTAGAGAAAGGTGTTCAAAAAGTGATCTGTACCGATATCAGTTGCGACGGCATGTTGCAAGGACCGTCCATTGAACTGTATCGGGAGATGCTGGAACAACACCCCGGTCTTTATCTCATAGCCAGTGGCGGTGTGAGCGGCATAGCTGATGTCCATGCACTGGAAGATGCGGGCGTACCTGCTGTTATCTTCGGTAAGGCATTGTATGAAGGACGCATCACAATGAAGGAAATAGAGTCACTCATAATTCATAATTAAAATAAGTGTTAGCAAAAAGAATTATTCCCTGTCTTGATATTAAAGACGGGCAAACAGTGAAAGGAACCAACTTCGTGAACCTGCGCCAGGCAGGTGATCCGGTTGAATTGGCGCGTGCATATAGTGAGCAGGGGGCCGATGAATTGGTGTTCCTTGATATTACAGCCAGTTTTGAAGGTCGCAAGACATTTGCCGAACTGGTGAAGCGTATTGCTGCCAATATCAACATTCCGTTTACGGTAGGTGGGGGCATCAACGAACTGAGCGATGTAGACCGCTTGTTGAATGCCGGTGCAGATAAGATTTCTATTAATTCCTCTGCTATTCGTCGTCCTGAATTGATAGACGAAATTGCAAAAAACTTTGGTTCTCAGGTTTGTGTGCTGGCTGTGGATGCCAAACAGACCGAAAAAGGCTGGTGGTGCTATCTGAATGGAGGACGTGTAGAAACAGATAAAGAACTGTTTACCTGGACCAAAGAAGCCCAGGAACGTGGTGCCGGAGAAATACTTTTCACTAGCATGAACCACGACGGTGTAAAGACCGGATATGCCAATGAAGCGCTTGCTGAAATGTCTGACAAGCTCTCTATTCCGGTGATTGCATCGGGTGGAGCAGGAGCAAAAGAACATTTTCGTGATGTGTTTTTGCAAGGAAAAGCAGATGCAGCATTGGCAGCCAGTGTTTTTCATTTCGGAGAAATTAAAATTCCCGATTTAAAATCGTATCTTTGCGCCCAAGGAATACCAATGCGGGTGATGTAAAAGTGATAGAGTGACAAAGTGATAGGGCTGATAAAGGTGACAGAATATTACCACATCACGCTGCATAGAATTAATAAATTATAGCTTATAATTAATAATTACCTAAAATGGATTTTGATAAAATGAACGGACTTGTTCCGGCAATCATACAAGATGCAGACACCGCTAAGGTGCTAATGTTGGGTTTCATGAATAAGGAAGCTTACGACAAAACGGTAGAAACCGGCAAAGTAACTTTTTTTAGCCGCACTAAGAATCGTCTTTGGACGAAAGGTGAGGAGAGTGGTAATTTTCTGAATGTAGTTTCTATTAAAGAAGATTGCGACAAAGATACATTGCTGATTCAGGTACATCCCGTAGGTCCTGTTTGCCATACAGGCACGGATACTTGCTGGGGTGAGAAGAACGAACAGCCCGTTATGTTCCTTAAACTTCTTCAGGACTTCATCACTAAGCGCCACGAAGAGATGCCGGAAGGCTCTTATACGACCAGCCTGTTTGAGTCGGGTGTAAACAAGATGGCACAGAAAGTAGGTGAAGAAGCTGTGGAAACCGTGATTGAAGCTTGCAACGGAACTGACGAACGCCTGATTTATGAAGGAGCTGATTTGATATACCACCTTATCGTGCTGCTAACGTCCAAAGGGTACAGCATTGAAGATTTGGCACGCGAATTGGAGGTACGCCACAGTGCTTCGTGGAAGAAACACTAAATAATTAAAAATTAATAATTAATAATTAAAACGGGAATGGGCGAGCCGTTGATACGATATAAGGATGTCGAAGTACACCAACAAGACTTGTGCGTGCTGAACGAGGTGAACCTCGAGCTGCAGAAGGGAGAGTTTGTGTATCTGATTGGTAAGGTCGGTTCGGGCAAAACCAGTCTTTTGAAGACATTTTATGGCGAATTGGATGTCATTTCAGGTGAAGCAGTCGTATTGGGGTATGATATGAACCGCATCAAGCGCAAACATATTCCACAACTGCGCCGCAAACTGGGCATCGTGTTTCAGGACTTCCAGTTATTGACGGACCGCACGGTGAACGATAACCTTGCCTTTGTGCTGAAAGCTACCGGCTGGAAGAACAAAGCAGAGATTAAAGACCGTATTGACGAAGTGTTGATGCAGGTAGGCATGGGCAACAAAGGATATAAGTTCCCTAACGAACTTTCGGGAGGCGAACAGCAGCGCATTGTTATTGCCCGAGCCATGCTCAACTCTCCCGAAATTATCCTGGCGGACGAACCAACAGGCAATCTGGATGCAGAGACCGGACGCGCCATTGTGGGATTGCTGCACAACATTAGCCGTACAGGCTCATTGGTGGTGATGACTACGCACAATCTCCAGTTGCTGCATGAGTTTCCGGGACGGGTGTATCGCTGTGCCGGTCATCAGATAACGGATGTGACTTCCGAATACTCAGGCATGATGCCTATTGTAGAAGAAATAAATAATAATATATAATCATTTAATACAGGAACGAAGATGAAAGTTTTAAAGTTTGGAGGTACTTCCGTTGGTTCTGCACCGCGGATAAAGGAAGTGGCCAAATTGATTACCGATGGAGAGCAGAAGATAGTTGTCCTCTCGGCTATGTCGGGTACGACTAACACATTGGTGGAAATTTCGGACTATCTGTACAAGAAGAATCCGGAGGGTGCTAACGAAATTATCAACAAGCTGGAAGCTAAGTATAAACAGCATGTAGATGAATTATATTCCACTCCCGAATATAAACAGAAAGGTCTGGAATTGATTAAATCTCATTTTGACTACATTCGTTCGTATACTAAAGACCTTTTCACTTTGTTCGAAGAGAAGGTGGTTCTGGCACAGGGAGAGTTGATTTCTACCGCCATGATGAACTACTATTTGCAGGAGTGTGGCGTAAAATCTATTCTGCTTCCGGCTTTGGAATACATGCGTACCGACAAGAATGCGGAACCCGACCCTGTATATATCAAGGACAAACTCCACATGCAACTGGAATTGCATCCCGGTGCCGAAATTTATATCACTCAGGGATACATCTGCCGTAATGCTTACGGAGAAATAGATAACCTGCAACGTGGTGGAAGCGATTATACCGCTTCTCTGATCGGCGCTGCCATCAATGCTTCCGAAATCCAGATATGGACGGACATCGACGGCATGCACAACAACGATCCGCGTATTGTTGATAAGACTGCTCCCGTGCGCCATCTTCATTTTGAAGAAGCTGCTGAGCTGGCTTACTTTGGTGCCAAGATTCTTCACCCCACTTGTATACAGCCTGCCAAGTATGCCAATATTCCGGTGCGCTTGCTGAATACGATGGACCCTACTGCTCCCGGCACCATGATTTCCAATGATACCGAAAAGGGTAAAATCAAGGCAGTTGCTGCGAAAAACAGTATTACGGCTATCAAGATTAAATCCAGCCGTATGTTGCTTGCCCATGGTTTCCTGCGCAAGGTATTCGAAATCTTTGAGAGCTACCAGACTTCTATCGACATGATTTGTACTTCCGAAGTTGGTGTATCTGTATCTATTGATAATACGAAGCACCTCAACGAGATTCTGGACGATTTGAAGAAGTATGGCACGGTAACCGTGGATAAGGATATGTGTATTGTCTGTGTGGTGGGCGACTTGGAATGGGAGAACGTAGGTTTCGAAGCCAAGGCACTGGATGCCATGCGCGACATACCCGTACGAATGATTTCCTTCGGCGGTAGCAACTACAATATTTCCTTCCTCATTCGTGAGTGCGACAAGAAGAAAGCCTTGCAGTCGCTTAGTGATGCACTGTTCAACGAAGAATAAGAGATAACCCTGATACAACCGAGCGCTTTTACCAATCCTGATAAAAGCGCTCTTTTTAACTGAACAAAGAATACACTATATTTAGATAAAGAATATGAAAGGAACATTCCCCATAGATAAATTCCGTGAGTTGCGCACCCCGTTTTACTATTATGACACAAAGGTGTTGCGTGAAACCCTTTCCTGTGTGCGCACCGAAGCTGCAAAGTATGGTAATTTTGACGTGCACTATGCCGTGAAGGCAAATGCCAACCCCAAGGTGCTTTCCATCATCCGTGAGAATGGGCTGGGTGCCGATTGTGTAAGTGGCGGTGAAGTCCGAGCAGCCATCAAGGCAGGTTTCCCGACGAATAAGATTGTGTTTGCCGGAGTGGGCAAGGCAGATTGGGAAATTAACCTCGGATTGGATTATAATATTTTCTGTTTTAATGTAGAGTCCATTCCCGAACTGGAAGTTATCAATGAACTGGCGGCGGCAAAGGGCAAGGTTGCGAATGTAGCTTTCCGCATCAACCCCAATGTGGGTGCACACACTCATGCCAACATCACTACCGGACTGGCAGAGAATAAGTTCGGCATCAGTATGCAGGACATGGACCATGTGATAGATGTGGCACTGGAGATGAAGAATGTAAAGTTCATTGGATTGCACTTTCATATCGGCTCGCAGATATTGGATATGGGCGATTTCGTGGCTCTTTGCAATCGTGTCAATGAATTGCAGGATAAGTTGGAGGCTCACCGCATCCGCATCGAGCACATCAATGTAGGTGGCGGGCTGGGGATTGACTATAAGCATCCTAACCGCCAGGCGATACCTGACTTCAAAGATTATTTCGAGACATATGCCGAGCATTTGAAATTGCGTTCTTATCAAACACTCCATTTTGAATTGGGGCGTGCCATTACGGGGCAGTGTGGCTCATTGATTTCCCGTGTGCTCTATGTAAAACAGGGAACGAATAAGAAATTTGCCATTCTCGATGCCGGTATGACGGATTTGATTCGTCCCGCCTTGTATCAGGCTTATCATAAGATAGAGAATATCACTTCTGATGATGCTGTTGAGGCATATGATGTGGTAGGACCTATCTGCGAGTCTTCCGATGTCTTCGGCAAGGCGATAGACTTGAACAGGGTGAAGCGCGGGGATTTGATAGCGTTGCGTTCTGCTGGTGCTTATGGTGAGATTATGGCTTCAAGCTATAACTGTCGTGAATTGCCGAAGGGGTATACTTCGGACGAGCTGGTGTAAAAGAAATACGCTGGTTTTAGTATCCTTCCTTTCTGCACCGTTATGAGTAATTACTAATCAACCTTTATAATGTATACATACAGCGTGCACCTTTCTTATAAGGTTTGCACGCTTTTTCTTTGTCTTCCCCTCACTTTCTTTACTTTGTATTCACAAACATTATGCTTGTGATTCCTGTTTTCAGGACTCATTTGGTAGTGTGCAACTTTAAACAATAAGAGTTATGAATACAGAAAGAATTGAGAAGGATGACGGAAGGTTGGACCTTTCGCTGTATATGGCAGAGGTTGTTGAAGGATTGAAAGAAGACAGGAGGTATCCTGCGGTGCATACCTACAATAGCACCTTACGTTCCTTTGCAAAGTTTGCCTGCGGTGTAATGCCTGTAAATGAAGTGTTTACTCCCGGGCGCCTGAAAGAGTATGAAGACTGGCTGCTGGAAAAGCGGCTGAGTTGGAATACAGTTTCCACTTATATGCGCACTTTGCAGGCTGTGTATAACCGGCTATCTCCACCCGGCACGCCTGCACACAACCCGAGGCTCTTCGATGACGTGTATACCAAGGTGAAGTCGCAGACCAAGCGGGCACTGACGGAGGAGCAGACAGGGCGACTGATGGGTGCAGACCTCGATGTACTCTCCAAAGAACTGCGACGCGCGCAGGCCTATTTTCTGCTGATGTTTTTGTTTCGGGGTATGCCGTTCATCGACCTTGCACACCTTCGCAAGAAGGACGTGAAAGATGGCAAGATTGTATATCGCCGCCACAAGACGGGCAAACAGATTACATTGCGTATCCCCCGTGAAGCATTACCGCTTTTGAAGGAGTATAAGGATAAGGCTTCCCTTTATCTTTTCCCGATATTGAATGCTGCGCCGAAAGGAGAAGCTGCCCTGTATGAGTGCTACCAGAAGGCCTTGCGGGCTTTTAATAAGAAGTTGGGAGTATTGGCGCAACGGCTGCTTCCCGGTGTGAAACTTAGCTCCTATACCGCGCGACATACATGGGCCACCTTGGCCTATCATACAGGAATGCCTGTCGGAATCATTTGCCAGGCACTGGGGCACTCTTCAATACGTGTGACGGAAACTTATCTGAAACCTTTCGAAAATGAAAGAGTGGATAAAGCTAATCGTAAACTGATTTCTTCTGTTAGAAAAAGTAAATGGGGGAATGGTGGAACATACAATGCATTATAAAACAGTGTTTTGCGAAAGAATTACTTACCAAGTAACGGAAAGTTTCGCCTGCAAAATTGAACATTATTTTTGATAATCCCAAATTAAAGGTCATTTTTTCACATCAATAATTTAATTTTTATCCATTAATCTATTTACAAACACTAAACACATCTCATATTACCCCTGATGCAAACTGAAAAGCATACATCACTTTATCCATCTTTGAACTCTCAAAAACGGACTTCTATTCTATTTACCTTGTTCATCGGTAAAATTCGTTTCTCTTAAAGGAAAAACGAAATAATTGGTTAGAAAACGCCTTTTCTTTTTAGCGGGAAGATTGCTCTTTCCGTTACTTGGTAAGTAATTTTCGCCTACGAAGCTGTTACTTGGTAAGTAACAGTTAACAAAACAAAGAAACACATGTTGTCTATATGTACACAAACAGCTATTACCTTGCTGCACGACATTGCTTCGGGTAATGTCGTGCAATCGGCTAATATTCTCTTTTCAGAAGAAGAATGGAAAGACCTGTTCGATAAACTGGAACAAGGACGGCTTATCCGCCGCCTGCCGGACAAGGAGCCTGGAACCCTGTCTTCATATACCCTGTGGCGTCCTCTGTGGGAAATTTCCCTGCTTGATGTGCTTCAGGCATTGAATGAACCTATCCGTTGCAACATGCCCACTCCTGAAGAATTTTATGTTAACCATCGCCAAATCGCAAATAAGGTCGGCATTTTCAACGAAGTGGCGCGTAAATTTCTGGCAGATATTAAAATAGCCAACTGGTAACCCACCCCCTACAATCAACCAAGATATGAATTACCTACCTATTATCAATATAAAACGCATAGCCCTCGGCTTCGGACTGCTGTTCGGGCTGCTGGCGGGTGTGCGGTCACAAGAAAGCCGTCACGCGCCGGAGCTTTCCGGCAAACCGATGCTGCTCTATTTCCGTTTGGGTAAGGCGGTGGTGGATAACGGATACATGGACAATGCCCGTACTCTCCGCCATCTGGACGAAGTGCTTTCTGACCATAGCCTGGTGTCACGAATCGACTCCATCAACATCCTTTCTTTTGCCTCCCCCGATGGCGGCCGAAAGTATAACGAACTTCTGGCACGGCAACGCTCCACAGCCGTAAAGGGATATCTGGTGTGGAAATACCCTCACCTCGACCAATATCGCATCCACCCCCGTCCACAGGGCGAGAACTGGCAGGAACTGCGCCGGTTGATAGCTGGCGATGAGAACCTGCCCAACCGTGAAGAAGTACTGCAAATCATCGACTGCACCCCGGATATCGACCGTTGCAAGGCTTTGCTCCGGAAGCTGGACGGCGGATGTTCCTACCGCTACATCAGGGAGAGGATGTTGCACTACCTGCGCAATGCCGCCGTGTGCATGGTGTGGATAAGGCCGGACAGACTGCCCGTCTTGCCCTGTCCCGTACCTCTGCGTGCGGAGTCACTGGACAAACAGTGCGAACCACTTGTAGGGATGAAAAGCCTCCGGAAACAAGAACCGACAGTGGTCGGGAATGTACAGACCAAAGAAAAACGTCCGTTGTTTGCCTTGAAAACCAACCTGGTGTTCGACGCCGCCCTGATGCCGAACGTGGAAATCGAAGTACCTGTAGGCAAGCACCACCGCTACTCTCTCAACGGTGAGCTGATGTTCCCCTGGTGGCTGATGGATGGCGACAAATATTGCCTGCAAATCCTCATGGGCGGTCTGGAAGGTCGTTACTGGCTGGGTAGCCGGGCAAAACGTATGAACCGTGAAGTGCTGACCGGACACTTCCTCGGACTATATGCCGGAGGCGGCAAGTACGACCTGCAATGGACGGACAACGGCTATCAGGGCGAGTTCTTTATCGCCGCAGGCATCAGCTACGGATATGCCCACCGGATAGCCCGTAGCCTCAGGCTGGAATATAATATAGGTGTCGGCCTGCTCCGCACCGATTACCGACATTACCATGCCCGCGACAACTACCGGACGCTGCTTTGGCAGGAGAACGGTAAATATACATGGTTTGGCCCTACGAAAGTGAAAATCTCGCTGGTGTGGCTGCTGAACCGCAAGGTGAAAACAGAGAAAGGAGGCAGAAGATGAATACAGTTAACCGCCGCCTCGTCACCTTGTTCACTTGTATCCTCGTCACCTTTTCCGCCTGCGACCGCCGCGAGCTTACCTATTCCAACGAGGCGGAGATAACCGTTACCGCCGATTGGAGTAAAGCAGGCTTGAGCGAACAGGAAGGGCGTTACGGTGCAACCGCCGTATTCTACCCCACGGACGGAAACGCTCCCATCACCGTGCTGATGGGTGACCGTAACCGCAAGACCGTCCGACTGAAAGAAGGACGCTACAACGTAGTTGTGTTCAACCGTTCGTTCGACGACTTCGGAAGCATCGCTTTCCGGGGGACGGATGCCTGCCACACGCTGGAGGCTTACTCCAAGAACGCGC
>ULMJ01010370.1_pt1 | contig 50999 bp, 52 predicted proteins | sample 1951641 | NCBI WGS metagenome assembly ULMJ01 (sample SAMEA4835550, study PRJEB28245) | human gut metagenome | biome: gut microbiome; material: fecal sample | place: Denmark | collected 2008 | reverse complement strand
CGGCAGCCGCGGGCTTGTACTGCAACATCCCTCCGCAAGAGTAGAACACACGATCCAGCAGCGCACAGAGCGAACCGTTCGGCCCGGCATAGTAGGTGGGCGAGCCGACAATCAGTCCGTCGACACCTTCTTCCAGTTTTTCACGGATTGCATTGTAAAGTTCATCCTTAAAGACACACCTGCCCAGTTCGGCACACTTGTTGCAAGCGATGCAGCCCTGCACTGCTTTTGTTCCGACAGACACTATTTCCGTTTCTACGCCATTGGCTTCCAATGCTGAAGCCACTTCCGACAAGGCAATGTACGTATTCCCGTCCTTTCGGGGACTGCCGTTAATCAATAAAACTTTCTTCTTCATATTTATTCTAGTTATGATGACCTGTATTTGAAGGTGCAAAGATACAACTTTACCAGTGCCATGAATGTTTTTTATCAAATGATAAGTATTGAACAGCGCAAAAGACTTAATTTTGCAGCGTTTTATCAGTTATGGTTTAACCGTAGAATAAGAATATGTTTAAAGAAATGCGTAGAAAACGCCAACAACTTTCCACAGAGGAATGTGTGGCTGTTCTTGAGAAAATGACATCGGGTGTATTGGCTCTCAATGAAGAAAATGGATACCCATACGCCGTTCCGTTAAGTTACGTTTATGCGGATAACAAAATCTATTTCCACAGTGCAGTAAAAGGGCATAAAATAGATTTGTTGAAAGAAAACTGCAACGTTTCATTTTGTGTAATCGGTCAAGATTGTATCGTTCCGGAAGAATTTACAACCTATTTCCGAAGTGTGATTGTATTCGGCAAGACTCGTATTCTGACAGATGAGAAAGAAAAGATGTCGGCATTACGGAAGTTGGGAGAGAAATATTCGTCAGACAATCCCGAAGGACTATCGGAGGAGATACATAAAGGGTTCAATCATTTACTTATGGTTGAAATCGCCATTGAACACATGACAGGAAAAGAATCCATTGAGTTGGTGCGGGCAAAAGAATAGTGCAAGATGGATACTATGCCGTAGCCGACGGCACCGGATTCTTCCGCATGTACAACAACCGCCATTGGCTGACGGACGTCATCACCGGCGCAGGCATCGGCATACTGAGCGTACAGGCGGCGTACTGGCTTTACCCCGTTATCTCAAAGACATTTTTTCATAAGCAGTATTTGAAGAACACCTATATCACTCCGTATCTGTCGGTACGGGAGAAAGGGGTGTCGTGCCGGATTGTCTTCTGATTTAGTAGTATAAATACTGAATCATTCAATCTTTTATCCGAAGTAAAGTTTGAGCCTCATAACAAAGTGTACTCTATAAAAATCATCGTACCTTTGTAGAAAGAAATCAGGAGATAAATTATGGAACGACAAGATGTTTTCAACTGCTCGAACGTATTCATATCGAGCTTTTTCACCGATGACCGCGACTGTGCGCACTGCAATCGCGAGCATACCCTTATCTATATCTATTCCGGCGAACTGGAAATAACCGAACGTGGACGGAAAACGATTCTGCATCCGGGAGATTGTGCTTTCATGCGCCGCGACAACCGCCTATGGCTGCAAAAACGGGTGAAAGAAAATGTTCCTTACCGTTCCATTGTCCTGAAATTCTCGCGCGACTTTCTGCGGGAATTCTATCAGACACTCAATCACAAGGATATACCCGTGGATGCCAAACGTGACAAAAGTAGTCTTTATGTCCTGCCGGAAAACCGGCTCGACGTCCGCAGTCTGTTTGAATCGGTCATTCCCTATTTCGATGCAGAGACAAAGCCGTCGGAGGAAATTCTCAAGCTGAAAATGACGGAAGGGGTATATGCTATATTGAATACCGATTTGAACCTCTATGCCTCGCTGTTCGACTTTATCGATCCGTGGAAAATTGATATTCTGGACTTTCTTGAGAAGAATTACAAGGAAGACTTGTCCATGCGGGAAATAGCTTCTTATACAGGACGCAGCCTCTCTACCTTCAAGCGCGACTTCAAGCAATGCAGTGACCTTACACCGCAGAAATGGCTCATACAGCGACGGCTTGCGTCCGCACACGAACTGATAAAGAAAGGCGGCCGCAAAGTGTCGGAAGTCTGTTTCGATGTGGGATTCAAGAATTTATCGCACTTCTCGAAGATTTATAAGGAGACATACGGGGTGGCACCGACAAGGTGAGCTTCTGAGCAAAGCAACATGGGCTGCACAGCAAAGCGGAACTAAAAGAGGCCGCCTATCTTTGCAGGCAGAACATTAAAACACTACGTATGATGAATGATATTTTTGCAAAAGACCTCAGCGGTGAGTTGGTTTCTCCGGACGAACCGGGATATGATGAATTGATTGCCGATATCTTCGCCACGATGAAGACGGCAACGGAAATGAACACAGGCTATCGCACGCCCGAAGAAGTGCATGAATACATGGACCTGATACTGGGCAAGCCGCTCGAAAAAAGTACCACTGTCCTGCCTCCCCTGTACATTGACTACGGCAAACCCGTAACCATCGGAAAAAGATGCTTCATACAGCAATGCTGCACGTTCTTCGGACGAGGCGGCATCACTATCGGCGATGATGTGTTTATCGGACCGAAAGTGAACTTGATTACCATTAACCACGACCCGAATCCGGAGAACCGCAGTGCCACGTATGGCCGCCCCATAGTGATAGAGGACAAAGTATGGATTGGCATCAATACCACGATACTTCCGGGCGTAAAGATTGGCTATGGGGCAATCATCGGCGCAGGAAGCGTGGTGACGAGGGATGTTCCCGCAATGAGCATCGTGGCAGGCAATCCGGCACGTATCATCAAACAGATAGAGGTAAATAAATAAGAATCAATTATGAAGAAAGAACAAGAAATGAGCCGCCGTGGTTTTCTTAAAGCGGCAGCGGCTGTGGGTGCGGCATTGACTATACAGCCCACAATCAATAAGGTGAATGCAGCAAATGTTGCCCTTAACGGAGCTTCGCCCGTGAAGAATGAGGAAATGCAGTATCGCACGCTCGGCACGGGCAATGCCGCCATGGAGGTATCTGCACTCGGTTTCGGCTGCATGGGCATGAACTACAACCGCTCGCAGTCGCCCGACCGCAAGGAGTGTATTCGCATCATCCACGAGGCTGTGGACAGGGGAGTGACTTTGTTTGACACAGCCATCATCTACGGACCGCTGCGCAATGAATTATTGGCAGGGGAAGCCCTGGAACCCTACAAAGGCAAAGTGAATGTGACGACCAAGTTCGGGCATGAAGTGGTGAATGGAAAAGGAACGGGGCGACAGGACAGCCGTCCGGCAACCATCCGCCGCTATTGCGAAGAGTCGCTGAAACGGTTGCGCATCGACAGTATCCCGTTGTTTTATCAGCACCGTTTCGACAGGAACACCCCGATTGAGGAAGTCGCCTCTACCATCGGTGACCTTATAAAAGAGGGCAAAGTGCAACGCTGGGGCTTGTGCGAGGTGAGCGTCAACACTATCCGCAAGGCACATGCCGTGCAACCGCTCACTGCCATACAGAGCGAATATCACCTGATGCACCGCCTGGTGGAAGAAAACGGCGTGCTCGATGTGTGCCGGGAACTCGGCATCGGCTTTGTGCCTTACAGTCCGCTCAACCGTGGTTTCTTAGGTGGCTGCATCAATGAATACACAGTGTTTGATGTGAGTAATGACAATCGCCAGACGTTGCCTCGCTTCCAGCCCGACGCCATCCGTGCCAACACACGCATCGTGAACGTACTGCAACAATTCGGACGCATGCGTGGCATGACTTCCACACAAGTGGCACTGGGCTGGCTGTTGCAAAAATCCCCGTGGATGGTTCCCATTCCCGGTACAACGAAGCAATCGCACTTGGATGAGAATCTGCATACATTGAGTTTCAACGTCACTCCCGAAGAGTGGAAAGAACTGGAGAATTCCGTTGCCGCTATACCGGTTGTGGGCGAACGGTATAATGCGGAGCAGCAGAAGCAGGTGGAACATTGAGGCAGGCCAACTGAATAAGTACAAGCATCCGGATATGTCGGACTCCCGGTTTAAGGCAAAAAAGCATAAAGCTCATACGCTTTTGGTAAGAGTATGACTATTTCTAAAGAGAAACATCTTAACTTTCTTGTAGGACTTGATGAACTTGGCAGGCATTCCGGCAACCACGGCAAATGGCTCCACATCCTTCGTCATCACCGCACCGCTTGCCGGAGGGAAGGGAGCGTCCCCTCTCTTGCCCGGTTGTATTCCGACAGCCGGGCAGGTGTAAGTTTACAGCCGCCCGGCTGCAAACTTGTATCCGGGCGGCTATAAACTTGTAGTTGGGCAGCTGTAAGTTTGCAGTTAGGCAAGTGCCGGAAGTTAGTTGGGCAGCTGCAGGAAACCAGTTGGGCAGAGCGCCCTCTCAATCTGCCGGAGTGAACCACCCCAAAAACTTTTCCTGCTCCGCCAGACTCATGGTGAAGAAGCGTTGCCCCTTATCCAAACAACCCTTTGTTTGAGAATTTCAGCCGCTATGTGGTAAAGCATTTGGGAATATCGCCCAGCCAGTACTGGGCGACATTGCTGCCGAAGAAATAGAACGCCTATTATTTCTTGAGCCAAGCCGATACGGAACGCTTCGCCTGCTCCTGCGAGTTCTGCGCTACCGAACCTCTCACGGCAAGACCTTTCAGCACTTCGGCACCGGCACAGGTTGTCTTCAGCGAGCTTTCGGTGGAAGACAGTCCGCTACCCTCGTGCGTGCAGAATGGAATGACAGTCTTTCCCTGCCATTTATGCTTCTCGATGAAGGTGTAGACAGCCATCGGCATGTCACCCCACCAGTTGGGATAGCCGATGAAAATCACGTCGTAATCTTCCACTTTCGTGTCAGCCTGCAATGTGGGACGGGCGTTGGACTCCTTCTCCTTCTTTGCTATGTCGGTGCAGGCGCGGTATTCGGTGGGATAAGGCTTCACGGTCTTTATCTCGAACAGGGTGCCGGCGGTCTCTGCGGCAATCATTTCGGCGATGATGTGGGTGTTGCCTTTCTTGATATTGCCCACGGCATAGTTCTCGCCGGTGCGTGAGAAGTAGGTTACAAGCACCTTCTTTCCGGTGAAGTCCTGCGGCGAGGCATCGGTTTTGCTACTGTTCCCTGCACAGGCTGAGACGGCGCAGAAGGCGATGAATAATGCGGCAAGTAATAAAATCTTCTTCATATTCTTTTCGTTTTTAAAGAGTTACTGTGTCAATGATACAAATGTACGACGAATTCGGCACACTGTTCCTACATGAACTACGGAATGTTTTACCAATATTACCGTTCACTTATTCCTTTTTGTTGGACTTGATGAACTTGGCAGGCACGCCGGCCACCACGGCAAATGGCTCCACATCCTTTGTCACCACCGCACCGCTTGCCAGGGCGGACGCTCAATAAGTATAACATCTTATCATTTTCTATATTTTTTCAATACCAATGACTTTATCTCTTATTTTCTCATCCCATCCACATGCTTTCCTCTTTCCTGCCATTCCCAGTTTGATGTCACTCTGTTTCAATAGCATGAGTGCTAACTTTGATATGGCAGAAAAGTTGATAGCTGCATTTCCTGTTTTCCTGTCATCATCTTCTCTGAATCCTATATCAAGTACCCAATGTAGGTTATTTTCAACCTCCCAGTGTGATCTAATCGATTTGAGTATGATAATCGGGTCAGGTTCCAATGATGATATATAATACCTTGTTTCCATGACAGCCTCTTTATCCCCCATTTTTCTAATAGAATTTATCATTGCCAATGTCTTGATTCCCGTCCAGCCTTTGAGAAAATACTGAAGATTTTTAGCGCTTATGCATACACATTCTCTGTATTCACTTCTTCCATGCCCTTTGTTTTCCTCAAAGTACCTTTTTGCGTGACATAAATAGTATCTCGATTCCTCACTAAGATTAAACTCTATTATATTCCTGAGTGCTTCGTGATTATCTTTGGCACATAAAATATAGTCAGCCTTGTTCTCTATTATTAGTTTAGTGATTGATTTCTGACAGCCGATAGCATCAATGGTTATGATACAATTCTCAAGATCCAGTGTCTTTATCAGCTCGGGGATAGCTTTTATTTCATTCGATTTTTCTTCTACTTTTCTTTGCCCAAGACAAATACCGTTAGATACAGACCAGGCACTGACCATGTAGAGTTTACTTCTCACTCCATTTTTTGAGTTACTACTTTTATCGGGATTATCACAAATGGCTTTTCCATCAATAGCTACCACTCCGGGAATTCTACGGCAGATGTCATCAACCCACAACCTGAAACATTCTTCAAACCAATCGATATCCAATATGGAGAAGAAACGGCTCAAGGTATCATGAGAAGGAATAGAAACCAAGCCCGGAAGACGAGCCTTGAAATATGATTCATGTGTTTTTCCGAATGTTTCTATTTCGTTCCACGTATCAGCACCGCAGATAACAGCGACTAGGGCGATGAACACTATTTCGTTAGACTGATATATTTTATTCTTATCATCTCTTACATCAGGAATTATAGCTGAAAATGCTTGAATGGTCATATTGAGATATGGATTTAATATAGTAAAAAGCAAATGTAATGAATTATATTACACACAGACAAAAGGAGCAGGAAATATTGAAAAATACAGGGAAGGGACTACATATTTAGGAAATAATACAACCCTAATAAGATGTTATACTTATTGAGCGTCCGCCCTGACCGCTTGCCACGATAGCCCCTTCGCCGATGGTGACTCCCGGCATGATGTTGGCTCTGGCTCCAATCCACGCGTTGCGGCAGATGCGAATTTCCTTTGTCTGGAGGATGCGTATCTCTGCCGGGTCATGATTGACGGTGAACAGTCCCACTTCCGGTCCCAGCATCACCCCGTCTTCAATCGTGATTCGCCCCAGTGACATGACGGTCAGTCCGTGGTTGGCAAGCACATTCTTCCCGATGTTGCAGGTTGCAGCCGAAGTCTATCTGGAAAGGCGGCATCAGGAAAGAGTCTTGCGGAAGGTTGCCGCAAAGCAGTTCATTCTCCAGTTGCCACAGCTTGGCGTTGTCGTTAGGCTCCGTTCCATTTATCTCGAAGCATAAATGGCGGCAGCGGCTCATTTCGGGAATAGCCTCGCTCTGATACTTCTCATCGCGGATGTCGTAGGGTTTCCCATCGTACATTTCTTCAAATACGGTCATAGTCATTTTGTTTTTTTATTCATTGTTACGGATGCAAAGATAAGGGCTTTCCTCTTGGGAGGCGTTACACAGAATGCCTGTAGTCTTTCACTTTTTGCGCAAATGATGGACGGGGGCTACAGCGTTCCCTGCTTCAACTGCTCCACAAAAGTATCGATGCGGTGCATTTCTTCCGGAATTTGGATGCTTTGCGGGCAATGGGGCGCACATTGGTTGCAGCCGATGCAGTGGCTGGCTTGGCGCAGGCGGGGCACACTGCGGTCGTAGCCCACAAGAAACGCACGTCGTGCCTTGCGATAGTCTTCATCCTGCGAACCGGCAGGTACATTGCCCTCGTTGATACACTTGTTGTAATGCCGGAATATTGCGGGAATGTCGATGCCATAGGGACAGGGCATACAATACTCGCAGGCGGTGCAGGGCACGGAAGGATAGCGCAGCATGTCCTGCGCGGTCGTTTCCAGCAGTTCCAGTTCCTCGTCCGTGCAGGGAATGAGCGGAGAATAGGTGCGGAGATTGTCTTGCAGGTGTTCCATGTAGGTCATGCCGCTCAATACACTCAGCACGCCGGGGAAGGAGCCGGAGAAGCGGAAAGCCCATGAGGCGACGCTGTCTTCCGGACGGCGTTGCTTCAGACGGGCATTCAGATGGTCGGTCAGCGAAGCCAGACGACCGCCGAGCAAAGGCTCCATGATGACGGCGGGGATGTTGCGCTTCTGCAACTCTCCGTAGAGATATTCCGCATTGAAGTTCATGCCCGAAGCGTGGCGATAGTCCACATAGTTCAGCTGAATCTGTACGAAGTCCCATTTCACTTCCTCATGAAGTGAAAGCATATAGTCGAACACCTTGACATCGCCGTGATAGGAGAAGCCGAGGTGACGGATGCATCCGGCTTCGCGCTCTTTCAGCAGGAAATCGAGCACTCCGCTATCGAAGAAGCGTTGCATGAGGAACGGCATACGGGTTTCTCCACCCAGATTGTGCAGCAGGTAATAGTCGATGTAGTCCGTCCGGAGGGCTTCGAACGAATGGTGGTACATTTCCAGCGAGGCACGGTAGAGTTCGTCACCTTTCAGTCCGGTGCGTGCCAAGTGGTGATTGGACATCTTGGTGGCGATGTAGTAACTGTTGCGCGGATGGCGGCTCAGGGCGATGCCCGTTGCCGTTTCCGACAATCCACGGCAATAGGGCGGTGCGCTGTCAAAGTAAGTCACGCCATGCGCCAAGGCATAGTCCACCAATGAGTTTACAGCCTCTTGGTCTATCACTTCGCCTTCACCGTTGGGATTGGGCATGAATGGCCAGCGCATGCAGCCATAGCCCAAGAGGGATATTTTGTCTCCGCTACGCGGATGGGTGCGGTAGGTCATCTCACCGGTCGGCTCTCCGCTCTGTGTGGAGAGAGTGCTGTTCTTGTCTTTGCAGGCGGTAAGTCCGGTGGTGGCGGCTCCGGCTGCACCCAATAGTTTCAGGAAGTCGCGGCGGGTTACGTTTTTCTTGTCGCTCATATTCTTGTACCTTTTAATTGTCCGATAAAACTTCAATATACATTTCTACCTGATTGCCGAGATTGGTAAATGCCGTCAAATCTGAAGTTATCTTTCCCATGCGGATAAGCCCCGGCTGATTGGATTCCGTGTCTTTATCGAAGAATATTGCAAACAGGTTGCATCAATCACGGTCTCGCCTATGGTAATCCTTATATTTACGGTTCCCTTATTTTCCTCTTCCGATGTTCCCGTATCGGGAATGAGTTCTTCTTCAACGCCGTTATCATTGTTACAGGCGGTTAATGGATAGGTCATCAAGCACATTAGTAGGATGGTAAATAGATGTTTCATCGTTCTTCTGCTTAAAATTATTGATTTTCAGGCAGTACCTCGTTCAGGCAGTTAATGGCGTTCAGCGTGCGCGGATAGCCTATATAGGGCAAGAGTTGTGTTACCACATCGAGCAGATAATTCTTGTCGTTGCCCACTGCTACATTGCCGCGGATATGCCCTTTCACCTGCGATTCGCAACCACCCAGCGAGACGAGAATGGAAAAGGTTATCAGCTCGCGCATTTTCTTGTCGAGTCCTGTACGGGTTTGATAGTCGCCGAAACAGTTGGCGGAGAGGTAACGTTGTATGTGCTTCTGATTGGCGGGAGCGGCTTTTTCCATATCGTCAATCATCTGTCCGAAGATTTCTTTCTGGAGGGCAAGCCCCTTTTCGTAGCGAGTTTCGGGTGTGGTGGTAGATTGCGGCTCCAACGGAAGTTTTACACCATGTACAGTCAGAAACTCGTTGGTCACGCCGATGAAATCAATGACACGCGCCACGCCCACATATGCCACCGACTGATAGAGGATTTCCTTGATTTCGACGGGCGTTACGCCGTTGGCAAAGGCGGCATTGAGCATCATTTTATATTCGCTCACCGTGTGTTGCGCAATGGTTGACGCAAGCGTTACCATAATGCGGGTTTTCGTGTCAAGATTTCCGTGATTGAGCACTTCGTCGAACGCAAAGTTGTCGAATATCTCAATCAGTTCGGGGTCTGTCGGCTTCACGGTCGATACATAGCCGGGAAACCACGCTTCGTGGTTCTTTACGGCTTCTTCGCTGAGATTACTTTTTTTCATATCCTGTGCATTTAGTTGACAACAGCCGAGCAATGCTGCGGCGACCGTCAAAATTGTTATGATTCGTTTCATTGTTTGAAGAGTGTAAGGGGTGTTAATTTGTGATTCTTCAATAGGTCGAAGCACGGGCTTCCGCAATGAGCCATTGCCCGTTGCGGTTCACCAGTCTGAGGTTTTGCTGTAAACGCCAAGTGTGTCGTCCGCCGCCAAAGACGGCTGCATTCACGCGCGTCCTGCCCACCATCGTGGCATGCTCTTCATCGGCAGAGAGCAGACGGATTTCGTCGTGTTCGGCGTTGTAATAGTTCAGCGTACCGTCCAGCACGGCGCGGATAAACTCCGCCTTGGGCTGACGCATACCGGTCATGTGGATGAGGACGAAACTCTTGTCCAGTATCTTGTCCATCCCCACGGAGTCTTTCACCGTCATGGCACGGTACATCTCTAAGTAACATTGCTTTGCTACTTCTTCCATTTCTTGATTCATAGCATAATTTTTTTCGTTCGATATGACGGTTTCCTGATTTGGTTCATCCTCTGAGGAGGCGGTACAGGCACTCACACCCGTACACATTCCTCCAAGAATAATGATTGCGGTCAGTATAGAGCGCATCATGTTACAGACAGTTATTGAATATAGCCACTACATCCTTAGGTGTAAGTGGTTTGTAGCCGTTCAGCACACCGCCGGGACAAGCCTTCTCTGCCATGGCAGCAAACTGACTGTCGTCCTTGATACCGATTTCGGACAGGCTGCTTTGCAGTCCCAAGTCCTGATAAAGGAAGTCGCTCAGCCGCTTGATTGCCTCTTTCGCCCCGTCCATTTCAGACAAGGAACTGTCCACGCTAAAGAGATTCACGCCGAAGTTTTTGAACTGCGGTGCGGTGGTCTCGTCGAGGATGTATTCCATCCAGCGGGGAGTGAGGATGGCGAGTCCCAAGCCGTGGGTGATGTCGTAGAATGCTGACAGTTCATGCTCTATCATGTGGCAGGTTGGTGCTTGCATGATACCGTTGTCGAGAAATCCGTTCAACGCCCATGTGGAAGCCCACATCAGGTTGGCGCGAGCCTCGTAATTGTCCGGCTCCTTTATGGCAACGGGCGCAAACTTGACGACAGTGCGAATTACTTCTTCCTGCATACGGCTTGCCATGTCCATCTTCTCTCCGGTGGTGAAATAGTTCACATCCAATACGTGGGAAATGATGTCGGCACTGCCGCAGGCTGTCTGAAAGGCATTGACGCTGAAAGTGTTCGTGGGGTCAAGAAAGGAGACTTTCGGTTGTAGCAACGGATGGATAAGTCCCAACTTTTCATTCGTGTCCATATTGGTGATGACGCCTCCGCAATCCATTTCGGAACCGGTAGCGGCAAGGGTAAGCACGGTCAGGATGGGCAACGCCTTGGTAACCTGTGCCTTTTGCTTCACCAAATCCCAACTGTCGCCGTCATAGTAGGCTGCGGCGGCAATAGCTTTAGTGCAGTCGATGGTGGAGCCGCCACCTACGGCAAGTAGCACGTCGATATTCTCTTTCTTACAAATATCCGCACCACGGTTCACGGTGGTATGGCGCGGATTAGGCTCTACGCCCGAAAGTTCGGTTACGGTAATGCCTGTTTCTTTCAACACAGCCATTATTCTGTCATAAAGTCCGATGCGCTTGATGGAGCCGCCTCCATAAGTCAAGAGTACGCGACTGCCATACTGTTTGATTTCCTCTGCCAGATGCACGAGTTGGTCTTTTCCGAAGTAAATCTTCGTAGTGTTCTGAAATATAAAGTTGTTCATATTCTTTTTGATTTTAATGATTGGTTATTTTATCCACGCTGCAAAAATGCGCCATCGACAACGATATCCACACCGGTGGTGTAGGACGAGAGGTCGGATAGGAGGAAAGCAACAGTTTGGGCAATCTCCCGAGGTTCGCCCAAGCGTCCCATCGGAATGGTCAATTCCAACTTGTCGGTATATTCCTTTTGTCCGGGTGCTTCTACCAGCGGCGTGCGAATGACGCCCGGGCATACCGTATTTATACGGATTCCCTTATCAGCATATTCACGGGCAGTGACTTTTGTCAATCCCGTTATGGCATGTTTGGTAGCCACGTATGCGGAAAATTCAGGTAATATCGTATGCCCTTCAACGGAACCGATATTAACGATTGAGCCGCCGTTTGATTTAAGCATTTCCGTGATTTCATATTTCATCGCATAGAATATGCCGTCTAAGTTGACACCCATCACCTTGCGCCAGTTTTCGATGGTTGCTTCGTGCAGAATGGCAGGCGCACCGGCTATTCCGGCATTGTTGACCGCCACGTGCAATGCGCCGAACTCATTTACGGTTTTCGCCACCGCCTTGCGCAATGCCTCCGCATCCGACACATCGCCCTGAATTGCCAACGCACGTCCGCCCTTGCGACTATTAATCAACGTTTCCATCTTCTTTAAATCATCGGCATTGCGCGCCATAAAAGCAACGTTGGCGCCACATTCTGCCAGCACTTCCGAAACCGCGCCGCCGATGCCTTTCGTACCGCCCGTAACAAAGGCGACCTTGCCTGTTAAATCTATGTTCATTTTATGACTCCTTTCTTTCATTTGTTAATAAGCGGAGGCTTTTGATTCCGTTATGAACCATAAATCGTTGCGCTTTATCAATTCGAGATCCTGACGAAGATTCCAGAAGCCACGTTCGCCTCCATATACCTGTGCATCCACTATACTGTAACCCGTCATTGTGGCATGTTCTCCATCTATCTTGATGTTGAACTCCACGTGTTCTGCTGAAAAATAATTCATTGTTCCATCCAGTACTTCACTGACGAAACCTTCCTTAGGCTGACGAACTCCTGACATGTGTACCAGTGCAAAAGTTTCATCCAGCACTTCGTCCAAGCCTTTTTCATCCTTGTCTATCATCGCACAATACATCCTGCGATAACAACCTTCTATCATTTTTTGATCTTTCAATTCCATTATATTCTTTCATTATTATATTAAATGCTATTCCGCTTTAAATGGCATGCGCCACTTCATATGCCTGCCAGATGGAGGTCATGATACTTCCTACCTTGTTTCCATCGCCCACTTCATAGATTTCGGCACCTATGCCTTTTAGCTGTTCACGCATGGAAGGCAACGGACGGAATCCTACCGACATGATGACCGTATCGGCCTGTATCGTCTGCACTTCACCGCCGGGCAATGTTACTACTGCACCCTCATCATTGACTTCCGAAAGACGGCAACCACACATCAGTCTGGTTTGATAATGATCGAATGCATCCAGCAACATCTGTTTGTTGCCGAAAGGCACTTCTCCTGCCGAAAGAATATTATCCAATGCTTCAACAATGGTCACCTGCTTTCCCTCATGAATATATTCCAATGCCATTTCACATCCTACAAGCCCACCACCGACTATCACAATCTGTTCGCCGACCTCTTTGTTGCCCACAAGGGCATCTATGCACGACAGTGTCTTGGCATGGTCAATGCCTTTCAGTCTGCCCGGCATTACAGCTGATGAACCAACCGCAAGAATAACTGCATCGGGATGAAGCCCGGCTATCAGCTCCGGTGTGGCCTCTGTGTTCATGCGTATTTCCACATTTGGATTGACTGCCAGTTCTTGTTTATACCACTCGTTCAGCTCCAGCACTTCGCGTTTGAAGTCATGTTTTCCTGCCGGGAGCAAATTACCTCCCAATGTATCGGACTTCTCGATAAGGATAACGTGGTGTCCTCTCATTCCGGCAGTACGCGCAGCCTCCATTCCGGCAACACCACCTCCTACAATTACGATGTTCTTCTTCACTAATGCAGGCAATGCCCGGTAAGTGACGCTACGTCCCATCTCTGGATTTACAGCACAAGCTACATATCCGGCAGTGAAATAACGGTGGATGCAGCCTGAGTTACAGCCGATACACGGACGTATTTTCTCCGTATGTCCGGAAAGTACCTTGTTCGGAAAGTCAGGGTCGGCTATGGACGGTCTTCCAAGTACAATGGCATCGAACTTACCGTCACGTATTCCGGCTTCAGCCATTTTCGGATCGTTCATCCGGCTGCCTACAAGTACGGGGATATTTACGGCTTTTTTTACCGCTTCGGCCATCTCTACCATATATCCGCGTGGAATATAGGACGGGGGACAGCAATAGTAAAAAGAATCCAATGTTCCGGTATCCACACTCAGACAGTCGTAACCGTAAGCCTCCAGCAATTTAGCTATCTCAATACTCTCTGCCAAGGTACGTCCGGCTTCTTCGCTTTCATCCCCTGTAAAGGAGGCTTTCCCGAAATCCTTTACAAAAGTGCGTAGTCCCAAACGGATAGACACCGGAAAGTCCTGTCCGCACTCTTTCTTTATGCCTTCCACTATTTCGCGAACTACGCGTAATCTATTCTCTAAACTGCCCCCATATTCATCGGTACGCTTGTTGGTCAAAGTCATGGCAAACTCATCCAGCAAATGCCCCCAATGGAGTGCATGCACTTCCACACCGGCAAAACCAGATGCTTTCGCCAATGCCGCACATTTTATCATCTGGTCTATCTTCTGATGAATCTGTTCTTTTGTCAAAGCCTTTGTCAGGACATCCGGCTGTCCTACAGTGGGAAGCTCGGATGGAGCATGGAAGCCGGGGACGTTCCGTCCCAATCCGAAAGCTAACTGTATAAACATCTTTGTACCGTATGCCTCCAAACGGGCGTTCAGTTCCCGTCCCGCACGTTGGAATACCATGGGATGCTGTAGCATGGTTGGGCTGTTCTTGTCCACCATGGAGTCAGTGGCATGCCCCCACGAGTAAATCAACCCGAAACCTCCTTGCGCACGACGGACAAAGTACTCTATTCCGTCATTGGTATATTCGCCGTGTTCGCCTTCATAGAAGCCGGTGTCCATCGGCGCCACAGCGAAACGGTTCTTGATAGTTACCTTGCCGATGTTGAACGGACGGCCAAGGTTTTCATATTGGTTAGTAGTCATGGTCAATCTATCTTAATCTATTTTTTCATGAATGTCATTGAGCAGAGCCTGTGACAGGCGGTCGCCCTTGATCTCCACTTTAGACAGCATGTCGTCTATTTCCTTTAAATCATCAGTTGTAAGTTCTAAATCTACCGACTTGATGTTATCGTCAATGTACTCTATCTTGTCCATTCCCGGAATGGGGACGATGAACGGCTTTTGAGCCAACAGCCAAGCCAAAGCTATCTGTACGGTAGAAACGCCTTTCCTTGCGGCTATTTCGTTCAACATGGATACGAGCGGCATATTCGCTTTCAGATTCTCTTTTGAGAAACGGGGGAATGAAGCGCGGAGGTCAGTCTTCGGGTCAAAGGTATCATCGGCAGAAATCTTGCCTGCCAAGAATCCTGTGCCAAGCGGTCCCCAAGGAACAAATCCGATACCCAACTTCTCGCAAGTAGGAATGACAGAATATTCTGGTTCACGTGTCCAAATGGCATACTGATTTTGGACAGCGGTTACTGGCTGTACTTTATGGGCACGGCGAATGGTATTGGCACCAGCTTCGGACAAGCCGAAATACTTCACTTTACCTTCCTGTATCAACTCCTTAACCGTACCTGCAACGTCCTCAATAGGCACATTCGGATCTACACGATGTTGGTAGAGTAAGTCAATGTAATCGGTCTGAAGACGTTTCAAGGATTGTTCGACAACCTTACGGATATGTTCCGGACGGCTGTTCAGCCCTCCTTCTTCGGAAATCATGCCAAATTTGGTAGCTAGGGTTATTTCATGGCGGAACGGTTTGATGGCTTCACCCACCAATTCTTCATTAACAAAAGGGCCGTAAGCCTCGGCAGTATCAAAGAGTGTGATACCACGTTCGTAAGCGGCGCGTATGGTTCTTACACCTTCTTCTACCGGTACGCCAGCACCTGTTCCAAAACTTAAATTCATGCAACCCATACCTAAGGCTGACACTTCCAATGATCCTAATTTTCTTGTTCTCATATTTTTTTTATTGATTAAAATTTATTCTAATCTGCTCCCAGTGTGCGGTGAAAGAATGCAGACAGCTTTTCTACGGCAGGAGTTACGTATTCAGGTTTATCATAAAGTTCGATATGTGATGAACCTTTGATTGCATAGACTTCCTTATCCTTTCCCGGCAAAGCGTTATAGAACCGTTTGGTCTGCCATTCGGAATCAGCCTTGTCGCCCACGATTAAAAGGACAGGTTGTGTCAGCAACTGAATGTTTTCTATGGCAGAGAACGCCATCTTGGTAGCCTGGCTGCGACGCAGGAAATAATTATCAGCCCGAGGGTGAAAGGCTCTTACCGTGCGATAATAGTCATAACCTTCGCGGAAGGAAGGTGCCGTTTCAGCAGTCGGTGTAGGACACATATAGACTTTCATCAAATGTTCTCCACGGGCTTCACGTGTCCGCTGACTGGAAACGTCTTCAAGTATCTTTATTTGTTCCTCTACCGTTCTTCCTTGCAACCAACTCTCACGGTTGGCTGCACCAATATCTGCTGCGCTGACTCCGGCAACCGCACGGATGCGACGTTCCGTAGGTGCAGTACCTATCACATATCCGCCTCCAGCACACAATCCCAATGCACCAATTCTGTGCTCATCAATGAATGGAAGGGTTACCAGATAGTCAACTGCATAGCGGATATCTTCCACTCGTTCATAAGGAGCTTCCGAATAATGGGGCGTACCACCACTCTCACCTGCATAAGCTGCGTCAAAAGCTAATGTCACGAATCCTTTTTGTGCAAGCAGATGGGCATACAATCCGGAAGACTGTTCCTTGACACTTCCCGCCGGATGTACACTGATAATAGCCGGATAATGTCTGGAAAAATCAAAATCGGCAGGCAGGAACAAATTTCCGACCAATACAATGTTGTTGCTTCGCAGAAAGGATACTTTCCGTACGGTCACACCCGTATTGGCAGTAATAGGAGTAACTGTAACCAATTCTGTAGCAGGAATTCCCGGTAGTTCCATTTCCTGTGCCTGCATATTTGTCACCGTCATTATTGCGGAGACTAAAAAGGTTAATGCAAATATTCTTTTCATCTGTTGATAGACTTTATAAGAGTTCTAATACTTGTTTTAATTTTAAGTTTCAATATGAAAACTTTCTGTTCTCTCAAAAACTTTGCTTGGATTCTTTTCTTTGTTACAAGTGCAAAGATAAAGGCTTTTACCATGGAAGAAGTTACACAAAACACCTGTTGTTTTACACATTTTACGCAAATGGTAAACTAACTATAAAACTCACTACTTCAACGGTTTTACTAAGGTATCGGTGCGGTGCGTTTCTTCCAGAATTAAACCTTGCGGATACATTTCCCATTGCTGATATATTACTGCAATGGCAACAGACATATCTTTTATCCTTTCGTAATATTTAGCTTCTCCAGCCATGCGTTCACCGTTTCTCTGCCGCTGCGCACATCCTGCCCGCGCATGCCGAAGGTCTCCAGATAGGTGGCATCGGGAAAGTAGGACTTCAGCAGCGTGGTGCAACTGCTTACGCCACTGCCTTCGTGCGTACCGAAAGGCACTATCGTTTTACCGGACAAATCATACGCTTCATAAAACGTGCGCATAATCATGGGCGGAGCGCCGTACCATATCGGGGCACCGACAAACACGGTGGTATAGTCTGTAAGGTTCTCCAAACGGTTCTTGATGGCAGGGCGTGCGTTGCTTGCCGTCTCCTGCTGGGAGACTTGGCGCATCTCGTCATAGTTGGTGGGATAAGCCACTTCGGGCACTATCTCGAAGACGTCGCCGCCCGTATAGTCCTTGATGTAGCCGGCAAGGACAGCGGTATTGCCCACTGCCACCTGACCGACGGCATAGTTCTCTCCGGCACGGGAGAAGTAAACTATCAGGGTACGTCCGCTTTGTCCCGGACGGGAAGGGTCTTCGCCTTCGTTTTCAGAAGAATCTGTGTTTTCGTCCTCTTCTGTGGGCGGAGTAACTTCAGGAGCGTCCTCGCTACCACACGACAGCAGCAGGAAGCTCAGCAGGCAGGCTTGTGCGATTGAGAAAAGTTGTTGCTTCATTCTATACATTCTATTATAAGGTGATTATTTTTGTGGCTTCAGCGGTCCGTAGAAGAAGGAAGCCGTTGCACCGCCGTCTATCAGGAAGTCCGCTCCGGTGATGAAAGCGGCCTTGTCGCTCATCAGCAGTTCCGCCACATTCGCTACCTCGTCGGCTGTGCCGGGACGACCTGCCGGACACTTGGCAAACATATTCTTGTAGAAGTCGCCGCGCGGTCCGTTGAACTCGTCGATGGCAAGCGGGGTGACGATGATACCCGGCGAGATGGAGTTGATGCGTGCATCCCGTTCGCCCCACTTCACGGCTTCCGCCATGACACGTTTCACGTTGCAACGCTTCGCCATCTGGTAAGCATGCAATGTGTCACGGATATTTTCCACTTGCAGAACGTCAAGTTTCAGCAACTCTTCTGTAGGAGTGATGGCAAGCTGCTCGTCCACTTCGGGCGTGAGTGCCGGCATACGGTGTCCCGACTGGCTGGAGATGGTGACTCCCGTACCGCCTGCCTTTATCACTTTGCCTACTTCCTCCAGCAATACCGCCGTGCCGTACAAATCGACCTTCAGTATTGTTTCTATGGATGCCTGACTGGGCGATACGCCTGCGGCATTGACCAGCATTGAGATTTCGCCATGCTTCTGCGCTTCGGTTATCAGGTTCAAAATGGAGGCGCGTGAGGACAAGTCCATCTCCATCGGTACTACGTCGAATCCGGCGTTCGTCATTGTCTGCGCGATGCTTTCGGCATTCTTTACGTTCTTGTCACCCAGGATGATGGTCTTTCCATAACCCATGCAGCGGGCTATGGCCATGCCGATTTGTCCGGCACCCGTCAAAATCATTACTTCTTTCTTCATTGTTCTTTATTTTAATTAGTTTGATTAATACAACTTTTTGCGCAACGCATAGAACCCGATGCCCGCCGACAATGTCAGAAACAGGATACCGAGGCACAAGATGACTGAATAGCCTATATGATCGGCTAAGAGTCCCCATCCTCCCGCCGTCAGGGCGCCTCCGCAGGCAAAGGCAATGGAGATATTGGAATAGATTTGCGCGTAATTCTTGCTGCCGAAGACAGTCCGCACCAACATCAGCGTCTGTACCGATACTCCGGCATAAGCCCATCCGAAGAAGAAACCGCCCACGATGGTCAACCACAGCCCTACCCAATGTCCGCCTAAAAGCAATGCCAATCCGACAGCTCCGGACACGAATGTAGCCAGAACACCGAACTTATTGTTATAATCGTTGATAGCCCCCAATGCGACTTTTCCTATAGTGGCTCCAATCATTACTGCCGAAGCCACAAACGCCGCCTCTTTCAGCGAGAAGCTGAGTCCGGTCACATAATCGGGCACAAACAGATTCAGCGTGGATACCGAAATCATCAGAAAGGCGAACAACAGCAGTCCGTAGAACTCCGGCATCCGCAGGGCACGTGCATATTCAATTCCCTCGTTCGGCTTCACCGCCTGTGCTACCGGTGTCTCGCCATAGGGTTGCATTCCTTTGTCCTTGGGATAATCCCGCAGCAGTAGTCCGATGAGGGGTGTCACCACCAACAGGATGATGGCACCGAAGATACCGTATGTCATCCGCCATCCATATTCCGTTATCAGGTAAGCCCCCAACGGATTGAACAGAACACCTCCGATGCCCGAAGCGGCACTGCATACGCCGATGAAGAAGCCCACGCGCGTTTTGAACCAGCGGTTCACCAAAATCGGGAAACTCAGATAAAGCAAGAAAGCCAACGTGATACCTAATACACCACCCGCTACATAAAACTCCCAAACGGAATCGAAGAATGACATACCTACCAGACACGCACCCATCACTACCGAACTGACGGTCAGCAGCAGGCGTGCGCTGTACTTCTCCATCATCCGTCCTGCCACCGACAGAGCCAGCGACGAGAACAGATAATTGAGCGACATATATATACCTAATTTTCCAACCGACACGCCCAATTCCTGGCTGATCGGCTGATAGAAGATTCCGGCACAGCTTATCACCAGTCCCACATTGATTCCCATAATCAGGCAGCAACAGAATACGATGACGTATCCATAATGTATCACGCCTTTACTCTTTATTATTCCTTGTTTCATACTAACTCGTTTTAGATTGTTTTTCTGATGGCAAAGATAGAGGTATCCCTTCTATAACCACTTAGCGTAATTACAGATTGGCTTCATCATATTACTGATTTTGCACATGAATTAACCAATTGATTATATGCTACTTAATAATTTTACGGATTTGCTTACCATATTTACAGATTTGCTCGTATCAGTGATTGCTATTGTCAAGAAGTGACTACCTTTGTAGGCGAAAATCATAAAGAACATGGAAAAGGATATATTGAACTTCAAATCCATAGCCGAATATAACGAGGTGCTCGGTGTAGAGACACTTCATCCGTTGGTCAGCATCATCGACTTGTCCAAAGCCAACCCTATGCGCCACATGCGGCATACTTTTAGTTTCTATTCCGTCTATCTGAAAGATGAGAAGAACTGCGATTTGCTCTATGGCCGTCGTTATTACGATTATCGCAAGGGTTCTGTACTCTGTATGGCTCCCGGTCAGATTATCGGGGTTGAAGATAATGGCGAAGAGTTCCAGCCCAATGGATGGGCATTACTCTTTCATCCCGACTTGATTGCAGGTACGCCTCTGAATCGTATGATGAAGGAATACACTTTCTTCTCTTATGAATCCAATGAGGCTCTTCACCTGTCCGAACGCGAGCGGGAAGTCTTCATGGACAGCCTGCACAAGATACATGATGAAATGGAGCATAACATAGACCGTTTCAGCAAACGACTTATTGCTTCCAACATAGGGTTGCTGCTGGATTATTGTCTTCGCTTTTACGAACGTCAGTTTATTACTCGACACGAGGCGAACAATGATATAATAGCTCGTTTTGAAACACTGCTGAACCGTTATTTCGAAGAAGGACGTGCAAAAGTAGACGGCATTCCCACGGTGAAATATTGCGCATCCGAACTTTGCCTCTCACCGAATTATTTCGGTGATTTAATAAAGAAGGAGACAGGACGGACACCTATGGAAACTATTCAGGGAAAAATCATAGAAATAGCCAAAGGGATGCTTGCCGAAAAGGAAATGAACATCAGCGAGATTGCGAACGAACTGGGGTTTCAGTATCCGCAGCATTTCACCCGTATCTTCAAGAAGGTGGAGGGATGTTCGCCCAATGAGTATCGGGCACGGAGCAATTAGGAGGAACTATCTCGTTCCTCCGAATACCTCAGACATCGGCATGACAGAAAGTATTTCGTCGATGTGAGCTATTTCATCGGGCGTAAGGCTGATGGCAGCTGCTTCTCCATTCTCCCGCACTCGGCTCATCTTTCGGCTTCCGGGGATAGGTACAATCCACGGCTTCTTGCATATCATCCATGCCAAGGATATTTGGGCAGGAGTCGCTTGGTGTTTTTCGGCCAGACGCGTTACAAAATCCAGCAACTGGCGGTTCTGTTCATAGCTTTCCGGACGGAACTGCGGCATGACACTGCGGTAATCCGTTCCTTGTTCAAAACGAGAGTCCTTGCTGAACGCATTGGTAAGCAAGCCGTTTGCCAGCGGAGAGAAAGCAACGAAGCCGATACCCAATTCCTCCAATACAGGAAACAACGATTCATACCAACGTGCTATCATGGAGTAGCGGTTTTCCACAGCTGACAGCGGGCATACGGCATGGGCACGGCGAATATTCTCTTCATTGGCTTCGGACAGTCCCCAATGGAGAATCTTTCCTTCTTTTATTAAATCATTCATCACTTCCGCCACTTCCTCAACGGGAACCCTTGGGTCATTCCGATGCTGAAAGTACAGGTCAATATGGTCTGTCTGCAATCGTTTCAAGGAACCCTCCACTGACTTACGGATAGTGTCGGGGCGAGAATCCGGCATGAGCGGATAAGGGGCAGGCCTGCTCAGGTCGAAAGACAAGCCGAACTTGGTTGTCAGCACAATCTTGTCCCGATAAGGCTTCAGGGCTGTTCCCAAAAGGTTCTCATTGTGATGGGGATCTTCCGGAGTTCCGTAAACTTCGGCCGTATCAAAGAGCGTGTAGCCCAACTCAACGGACTGCGCCAATAATTCGGTCATTTCCTTTTTGTCCGCAGCGGCTCCATAGGCATGGCTCATGCCCATACAGCCCAATCCTACGGCAGAAACTTCAAGAGTTCCCAGTTTTTGCTTCTTCATAACTACAATATTGCATCAAAGTAAATACGATTCTTTTCTGGCCGATGTCCTATAACCTCTTGCCGAAGAAATCGACCAACTTGCCTACCACCTGCTCTACATATTCGGGTACGTAATACGTCTTGATATGCGTGGCACCGGGGATAAGGAACAACTCCTTGTCTTTCGTTCCCGTAGCCTTGCTGTAACATTGTTCCGTCATGTAGAATGTATCGGCAATGCTTCCGGCAATCATCAGCAACGGTTGGTTGATAAGGTACATGCCTTCGCTTGCATCGAAAGCGAAAAGGTCTATCAGACTACTTTTGGTGTATTTGAAGGTTGAATTAGGGTGCGCATGGCTCTGCAGATAATATTCGTATCCGTCGCGATAGAGATCGAACGGGAGCTTGGCAGCCTGTTCCGGTGTTACACCGCTCATGTCGCCCACATATTCCGGCTCACCACCTTCCGCTTCCCTCTGGCGTGCGGCACAGGCATCGGCAAGACGTTCCTGAATCTGATTGACCTGCGAATCCATAAATCCGTTGCGGCGCACCAGTCCCGTGTTGAACATGCTTAGTGTGGCCACTGCCTTGAAACGCTTGTCGGTCTGTGCGGCCTTCAACGTATAGCCGCCTCCTCCGCAAATGCCGAGGATACCCATACGTGCCGGGTCTACACCCGGATATTGTGCCAGAATGTCTGCGGCACGATGAATATCCTCCACCCGGCTGGCAGGCTTGTCCGTGTTGCGCGGCTCGCCCTCGCTGGCTCCCTGATAGGCCGCATCAAAGGCAAGGCAGATGTAACCGGCCTCCGCCATACGCTGGCTGTATGCTCCGGCCACCTGTTCCTTTACGCCGCCGTTCGGGTGAGCTACCACAAGGGCGGGATAACGCTTTGACGCATCATACCCGGCAGGGGTATAGACATTGGCTGCCATCTTCAGCCCGTTCAGCGTGTAAGTAATGGGGTGGATGTTCACTTTGCCGGTTACGTTTTCCGTAAGGGCATTTTCATATACCAATCCAAAGGGATTGTTTTGGGCGGACAGCCCTGTTGTAATACTTCCGAAAATCATGATGATTATTGTTTTGATGATAGTTGACTTCTTCATTTGTTCCTTGTTTTTAACGCTATTGATTATTCCTGTTTGTTACATTCTTAAGCACATTTCGCAGTGGAGCGGAATGTGTCTCTCCCAAGTTCATTTCGATGATGTTCAGCAAAGCCGTCAATTGCCGGGGAGTGATGCCCAAATGCAGGCAAATGCCCATGTGTCCGTATGCCATCGGCTCCACTCCGCCCACTCCGGCAAGGATGGACACCGTAGCCAGTTCCCGCTCCTGATAGGTCAGCAGGTCACGCTCGAATATGTCCGCAAAGAGATGTTCCTTCAGGAAGACTTCAATGGTCGGGGCGAATATGGCATAACCGGCCTTGGGCGCATTCACCGGTGCACCCGTCAGGATGGAAAGTATCTCGCGGCCACGGTCGAACTTGTTTCCTTCCTTATTTATAGGCGCTGCCTCACGTCCCTGCTCGTCGTGGATGCCGTTCGCTTCACGTTCTTGTTCTACATCCATGAAGGTCTGTATGGCACGCAAACTGCGTGGAAATCCGCAATAGGCATACGCCTGAATCAACACTTCCTTTATTTCATTGACCGTCATTCCTGCCTCCAGTCCCTGAACAAGAGCTTGCCGCAAATGTTCCAAATCACCTTTCCCCGTATATGAGGCTATGGCTACAATGGCCTGCTGACGGGCATTCAGTTCTTTATTCTCCTCTGCATAACGGTTCATGTCCTCGTTGGTCGCGGCGAGATATTCGGCCGTTTCCACTTGATTCTGCCAAGTCACCACGTTGGTCTTGGGGTTGCACGATATCGCAAGGTGGGCAAACCAACTGTCGGGCGCAGCACCGTGCCAGTGCTCCACATTGGGAGCTATCTCCACTATATCGCCCGAGAAAAGCCGGCGGGCGGGCTTTCCCTTTTCCTGATAATAGCCCGTACCGGCAGTGGCAATCAGAAGCTGTCCTCCCGAATGTCTGTGCCAGCTGTTGCGGCAGCCGGGTTCAAAAGTAACATTGGCTATCGGAACGTTCAGTTCCTTCTCTTGAGAAAGACGGAACAGATAGACTTGCCCGGTGAAGTTCTTCGTCTCGGGAAGTTTGTTGCCCAAGGCATAGGGCTGCCGGAATGTGTCAGCCGCATTCTGGGCATTCGCATGAAGGCTCAAGAAGGCGATGGCACAACCGGCCATGATTCCTTTTAAAATTTGTACGCTCATATTCTTTCGTTTACTGTCATTATTCACTCAATACTCCCATTCGTTGCAGCCAGCCGTTCACACCGTCGGCACTGCCCGGCATGTCGATTCCGGCATCGTCACTCTGCGGACTGCGGATATTGTCGGGGGCAAGGTCTTCGGGAAGCGTTGCCGGAAGATGCACGGAACGGGGTGTCACCTTATATATCTTCTGCATGCCTTCGTTCAGATAGGTGGTTGCCCCGTAGGTGAAGAACGGGATAACGGTCTTTCCGCTCAGGTCGTATGCCTGGAGGAACGTGCATACCACCATGGCGGGCTGATGCCACCACAGGGGCGAGCCGATGAAAATCGTATCGTATGCAGCAACGACATCCGCTTCGGGAAGGTTGGCGACTTCGGGACGCAGGTCATTGTAGGCCTCGTTCTGAATCAGTTCGCTGTCATCGTACGGGTTTGCAGCGTAGGCTTTCGCCGGTTCGATGCGGTAGGTGTCCGCTCCGGTCAGTCCGGCGATGCGGCTTGCCACCGCCTGCGTGTTGCCCGTTGCCGAGAAATAGGCTACGAGAGTCCGGCTCTTTCCGGCAGGCATTTCAGGCTCTTCATTGACAGAAGGTGCGTCTTCACTGTCCGAACATGCGGCGAATGCCGCCAAGGCGAAGAACATCAGCGGCAATGCTAAAAGAATCTTTTTCATTTGTCTTTTGGTTTTGTAAGGGTTATTAATCGGTTTACTTTCACTGCTGCAAAATTAGGGCAAAGATGAAAGCGCGTCCATAGACAAATTACGGATTTAAATACCAATATTGCAGAATGCAAGGATTTTATAATCAACCCGCTAACACAGATTGCTGATTCACTAACCGATATTACGGATTTTAGCAGTCCGGTTTACGGCTTTCCGTTTTAATTCGTATTTTCGCATCCATAAAATTCCGATGATTATGGACGAAATATGGAAAATGGATACGATAGAGGATGCCAACCGTCTGCTGGGAGTGGAAACCTTGCATCCGATGATAAGTGTGGTTGATCTTTCAACGCTGGACAGCATGAAGATTGGCCGCAAGAGCTTCGGCGTTTACAGCATCTTCCTGAAGGAACTGGACTGCGGCACCGTGGCATACGGGCGTAATAAGTACGATTACCAGCAGGGCACGCTTATCTTCATTGCTCCCGGACAGATAGCAGGGGCGGAAAAGCGGGAAATAAAGCCGAATCCGAAAGGCTGGGTGCTGATGTTCCATCCCGATTTACTGTACGGCACTCCACTGGCGCGTGCGATGAAGAATTATCATTTTTTCTCGTACAGTTCAAACGAAGCGCTGCATCTTTCGGAGCGTGAACGGCAGATTATCATCAATGGCTTCAAGGAGATTCAGGAGGAACTGCAACATGCCATCGACAAACATAGCAAGCAGATTCTCGCTGCCAACATCGAAGTGATACTGAATCATTGCGAACGTTTCTACGACCGTCAGTTTACCACGCGTGAGATCATAAACCACGACCTGCTGAGCCGCTTCGAGAACTTGATGTTGAATTACTTCAAAACCGACAAGCCACAAACCATCGGTCTGCCGTCGGTGCAATATTGCGCAGACCAGTTGCATCTGTCTGCCAACTACTTCAGTGACTTGATTAAAAAAGAAACCGGAAAATCGGCTCAAGAATACATTCAGACTGCTATCATAGAACAGGCCAAAGAGATACTCATGGAAAATAACCGCACCATCAGTGAAGTTGCTTACGACATGGGATTCAAATATCCGCACCACTTGAGCCGCATGTTCAAGAAGGTGACGGGGAAGACACCGAATGAATATCGTGCTATCCAAATTCCCCGTCTATAAGATTGATGCTCTAAAATCTGTCAGCAAGAGTTGTTTATAGCATCTTGCAATTTTACTTCAGAGCCCAATTCTTGATAATTTCCCCTGCGGCATTTACCGATGAACCATAAATTGCCAAGCCCCGTTCTACCCGAGCACCCGGACAGGCTTTCTGAATATCGATTTCACTGTGTCCCATCGCGCTACCTTCGTGGGTACAGAAAGGCCGGATAATCTTGCCCGTGAAGTCGTAGCGTTCGAGCAGGGTGAATACGTGCATCGGTGCGGTTCCCCAATAGTTCGGATAACCCAGGTAAATGGTGTCGTATCCATCCAGACTTTCGGGATAGGCGGTCAGTTCGGGACGCACCTTTCTGCGCAAATCCTCTTTCGCCTCGGCAATGCAGGTGTTGTAGTCGGCTGCATACGGTTCCAAGGGCTCTATTTTGAATAGCTCTGCTCCAGTTGCATGTTGAATCATGCGGGCTGCAACTTCGGTGTTACCAACTTCTACATAGCGATATTCTCCGCCGAAGTAATTCTCGTCGGCACGGGAAAAATAAATAATGATTGCTGCCATAATTCTGATGGTTTAATGGTTGATACTATTCCCCTGTCTGGGGTCTTTTATTTGTTATTGGTAGCCCATTCGGAAATTGTCTTTTCCGAACGACGGACTTGCGAACCTTTCACGTGCAGGGCTTCCGTAACGGTTGCTCCCTTGCACACCGATTTCAGTTCCGAAACCGTATTGAGCAAACCGCTTCCTTCGCTGGTGCAGAACGGAATGATGGTTTTTCCTTTCAGGTCATAATGTTCCAGAAAAGTGTTGATAATGGGTGGATATGTGCCCCACCATATCGGATAGCCAACGAATATGACATCGTAGTCGGTCAGATTTTCCAGCCACTTCCTGGGTTGCGCCTTTTCGCCAGACTCCATTTCCGCCTTGGCTTCTTCAATCATTTTGAAATGATCTTTGGAATATTGCTTGGTTGTTTCTATTTCAAACAAATCACCACCTATCGCTTGCTGAATGTATTCGGCAAACACGTTGGTATTGCCTTTTTCCAAATTCACGATTTTCATTCCAGGCGCAATGGTTTCGCCTTTCATGGAGAAAAACAACGTGATAATTTTCTTGTCCGTTTTCATTTCCGTTTTATTTGTATCGCCCTGTTTGTGGCTCTGTCCACACACAGACAAAACCACTGATACGAGGGCGATAATTAATAGACTGTATTTTTTCATTTTTATCTCTTCTAATTAGGATGGTTTGATTATCCGAAGTTGGTCAGGATGTAGTTTACGAATTGCGGGTCGGTGAACTCCACATTGCCGCCGTCTTGCAAGTTCAGCTTCTCGATGGCTTTCAGCTCATCGGCAGAGAGTGAGAAATCCAGACTGGTCAAGTTCTGCCTCATCCGGTCGATGTGCGTGGACTTCGGAATGGCTACAATTCCCTGCTGTGTCAGGAAGCGGAGCCCTACTTGTGCGGCAGACTTCCCATAGCGGGAGCCGATTGCCGACAATACTTCGTGGCGGAAGAAATTGTGCTGTCCTTCTGCCATCGGAGCCCATGCCATCAGCTTCGTATCGGTCTGTTCCATCAGTTCCCGCATTTCCTGTTGCTGACTGAACACGTTTGTTTCCAATTGGTTGACAGCGGGCATTACCTCTACATGCTTCACCAAGTCGATGAATCTGTCCGGACGGAGCTTACACCTATCGCACGCACCTTGCCTGCTTTCAGTGCTTTCTCCATGGCACGATAAGTGCCGTAATAGTCGCCGAACGGTTGATGGATGAGCAGCAGGTCGATATATTCCGTCTTCAGTTTCCTTAAACTTTCGTCAATCGAGACTGCCGCCTTCTCTTCGCCTGCATTCGAAATCCAGACTTTGGTGGTGATAAACAAGTCTTCCCTTTTCACGTTCGACTTGCTGATGGCTTCACCTACGCCTTCTTCATTATAATATGCTTGTGCGGTGTCTATCAGTCAATAACCTGTGGACAGGGCATCGTTTACACATAGTTCACATTCTTTCGGTTCTACTTGAAATACACCATATCCGAGGACTGGCATTTCTACACCGTTGTTCAGTTTAATTGTTTCCATGATTGTTCTGGTTTTAAAGTCATCCTGCCGTTTCCATTGAAAGGTTCTCTGCAAACCGACAGGATGAACAAGAAATGATTCTTTTATAAATTAAAATGCACCGGTCTTGATATGAGGAACATAAGGAGCTTCCAGTGCCTTGATTTCCTCCTCATCCAACTTGATGTCGAGTGCCACAACCGCCTGCTCGATGTGTTCCACCGAAGTGGCACCCACAATGGGCGAAGTGATGAACGGCTTGGACAACATCCACGCAAGGGATTCCTGCGCCATGGTGCGCCCGTGCTCCTTGGCAATCTTTTCCAAGTTATCTACCACAACTTTGTCCACATCGTTGGTGGCATCCCATACGGCCGGAGATACGTTGTCCACCTTCACACGCTCGGTCATTGTTCCCCACGGATGGGCGCAACGGCCACCTGCCAACGGGCTCCAGGGTACAACAGCCATATTGCGGTCGGCGCACAGCGGCATGATTTCACGTTCTTCTTCCCGATAAATCAGGTTGTATTGCGGCTGCAAGGAAGCAAACTTCGTCCATCCGTTCTTCTCGGCAATGCCCTGCAAGCGTTCCAACTGCCAGGCAAAGATGGTAGAAGCACCGATGTAGCGGGCTTTGCCACTCTTCACCACGTCGTGAAGGGCTTCCATAATTTCTTCCATCGGTGTGTTGGAATCTAAGCGGTGAATCTGATAGACATCCACATAGTCCATACCCAAACGCTGAAGGCTGTGGTCAATCTCCGCCATGATGTTCTTGCGTGACAAGCCACCGCCATTAGGACGTCCCGGACGCATCTCGAAGTTCACTTTCGTGGCAACTACAATTTCATCACGGTTCAGTCCGTACTCACGAATCAGTCGGCCGGTGATTTCTTCGCTCGTCCCCATCTGATAGACATTGGCTGTATCGAAATAATTAATGCCAAGGTCGATGGCTTTCTTAAAGAGCGGTTTTGCATCCTCATAATCCTTTGCCCACGGGAAAACGCCGTTCTCCGGTCCCGGTTTACCAAAACTCATCATACCCAGACATATTCTTGATACGTCCATTCCTGTGTTTCCAAATTTTACGTACTGCATAGTTCTACTGTTTTTTAAGTTTGAATACTAATGTTCTTTCTTTCGATTGCAAAGATAGAGGCTTTTCTGCCGGGAGAGGTTACACATAATCCTCTTGGTTTTACACATTTTGCGTAATTCGTTCTTTTATGTCGTTTTTCTTGTTTACTTTTGCATAAAACGATAGAACAATGGAAGATAACAACGATGTAAACTTCATCTTCTCCACTTCCTTTGAGGAGATAAACAACCCTCTATTTGAGAATTGGGGAGTTCATTTAGTATGTCTGAACGGTTGGGGCAGTTTTTCCTACAACGATAAGACGATATCGGTTACGAGGAATGATGGCATGGTGCTTACGCAACCTACGCTGGCCAAGGATATCGAGCAGAGCGATGATTTGAACATCGTGTTCCTTGCTGCTCCGTTCCGATTTCTCTATAATCAGCTTCCTGCCAACCATTACGGGGTAGGCGGCTGCGTGAGCCTGTTCGATAATCCTATTTTTCATTTGTCCGATGAAGATGCCAAGAGTCTGTTAGATGATTTGTACCGCATCAAGCAACGGATGGACGAACGGGACCATCCTTTCTATAAAGAGATGATGGGTAGCTTGACGCTAACCATGATATACGACCTCTTCGCTTTCCATGCCAAGCAGAACGCCACGGTCAATTCATCGGAACGGGCGACATTCATTGTAAAAGAATTGATTAACCTGCTGTCCGGTGGCAGGGTGAAGACGCATCGCGAGGTGGGCTATTATGCCGAACTGCTGCACGTCACGCCCAAATACCTGTCGGACACAATCAAGCGGAATACCGGACGGAGCGTGCTCTATATGATTGACCAATACACCGTTCCCATGGTGGTGGAGTTCCTGAAGAACAGCACGCTGAGCATCTCGCAGATTGCTGACATCATGAACTTTTCATCGGTGGGCTATTTCAGCCGTTATGTGGTAAAGCATTTGGAAATGTCGCCCAGCCAGTACCGGGCGACATTGCTGCCAAAGAAATAAGGTTGCGAATAATTAATTAGGGTGTCCAGCTCTATGTTCTCGTTTTTGAGATTGGCTTAACAATTTAATCTATTGATTATGAATTAAAACAACCTCATTTTATGATATGATTTTAACTCTTAAAAAAGCATCGTAATTTTCTTTTTAGTATGCTCCATATGCTATGTGGTTATCAGCCCTTTGGAAGATTCACAGTTACTTCTTGAACTAAAAGCCGGAACGTCAAACTGAACACCCTACCTAATAATTAATGAAGTGATATTTCATTCGCTTTGTAACATACCGATTCTCTGTAGCCATGCCCGTACATTATCACGGGATTGTTCGTTGCGGATTTGGTCACCGGCAATACCGTAACTATCCAACAGTGCAGCGTTGGGGAAATACGTTCGAATAAGGCTTACACAACTGCTGATTCCACTGCCTCCATGCGTGCCGAACGGCACAATCGTTTTTTGGGCTAATGCCGGATATGTTTCATAAAATGTCCGCATTATCATTGGAGGACCTCCATACCAAATTGGAGAACCGATAAAAATCACCGAATAGCGGTCCAGATTTTCCAACGGTTTTTTGATTGCAGGTCGGGCATTCGTATCCGATTCATGTTGTGAAACTGCCAACATCGAAGTATAATCAGTCGGATAAGGCGTTTCGGGAATGATTTCATAAACATTCCCTCCCGTAAATTCACGGATGTAATCACCCATGACGGCCGTATTTCCTTTCTCTACATATCCGACATTCCAATTTTCTCCGGCACGAGAGAAATAGACGATTAAAATATCCCCGTCCGGAACATCTGTATCGCCCGGATTATTGACGTTGTTCTCTTCTCCTGAAATCGGCTCTTCCGCATCATTTTTGCTGCACGAAAAGCAAAAAAGGAAACTCAAAAGGCTGCATATAATAACTGATACTTTTTTCATGACTTATCATTTTGTGTGATTCAATTTATCTCAATCCGCCGGAGTGAACGCTCCCAAAAACTTCTCCTGTTCTGCCAAGCTCATGGTAAAGAAGCGTTTTCCCTTTTCCAACGCCCTGATTTCCTGCATCTCCTCATTCGTGAGCGAGAAGTCGAACACATCGAAGTTCTCGCGGATGTGCTTCGGATTGGTCGATTTCGGGAAAACGACATGACCCTGCTGAATGTGCCAGCGGAGGATAATCTGCACGTTGCTCTTCCCGTACTTCCGGCCGAGGCGCGAGAAGACCGGCTCGCCCAACAGTGCGACATCCCCGTGCCCGATGGGATACCAGCTCTCGATGACCGTTCCGCAAGAGGCGATGCGTCCTTTCAGTTCTTCCTGCTGATAATAGGGATGGCACTCCACTTGCAACACGGCGGGCTTTATTTGGGCGGTCTGCAACACCTCTTCCAGCCTGTTGGACTCGAAGTTGCTGAGTCCGATGCTCCGCACCTTCCCCATGCCTACCGCCTTCTCCATATCCCTCCACGCGCCGAGGTAATCGCCGAACTGCTGATGCAGCAACAGCAAGTCGATGTACCCGCAGTCCAGTCGGGCAAGCATCTTGTCGATGGCCGCCATCGTCTTGCCCTCGCCGTACTCGCTGGGCCAGAGCTTGGAGGTAATCCACAGCTCCGCACGGGCAATGCCGCTGTCCTTCACAGCCATGCCCACGCCACGCTCGTTCTGATAGGCGTGCGCCGTGTCGATGTGCCGATAGCCGGTCTGCAAGGCTTCCAAGCAAGCCTTTCGGGTTTCGGCATCGCCGTCTATCTGATATACACCCAGTCCGAATTGTGGAATCCGATTCCCGTCATTCAATGTCAAATAAGTCTGTTCCATCATTTTAAAGTCCTCCTATATTCGTTTACTTAAAGTCCTCCACCGTGGTGAACATGAAGTTCGATTCGCGTTTCTTGATGAGCCACTTGCCGTCCACCTTCACATAAGTGTCCCGATAGCGCACGCCGCTCTGGTTCTTCTTTCCTCCTCCGATGAGCGTGACAAAGCAATAGCTGATTCCCGTGGCTTCATTGCCCTTTATCTCCACCGTCTGCTGTCCGTTCAGGTGATAGACCACATCGAACAGGGCGAGATAATTGGCAAACGCCTTGCCAATCTGTTCCTTTCCTTTCATGACGGACACGCGGTCACCACTCTTGGAATGTACCTCGGCATCGTTCGTGAAGAGCGTCATCTGTGCATCCACATCCTTCACGTCCGCGAGGTTCGAGAAGGTATCTACCAGTTCTTTCAACGCCATCCGGTCGGCCACTTCTGCTGCCGGAATTTGGGCGGCGGTTGTCAACCAACTGCCTGCCACCAATACGATTGTTGCAATCAAGTTTCTCATAACTACTTCGTTTTTAATTTATTTATTACTGTTACTTGGTCTGTTACACCACAACCAGCCCTTGTCCGTCTTGTTCAGAGCCATGTTGCTGTTCAACCGCCACGTTCCGTGCGACCCCCATATACGGGCTTCGATAACCGAAACATAAGTCGCGGTGGCCTGATTCCCGGAAATGCGGATGCTCAAGTCCTGCATTTCGATGGCATAATAGCGCATACTCTCGGCTGCGATTTCGTCCAGCCATTCCTGCTTGGTCTGTGTCGTACCGGTGATGTGTGTCAGGATCAGGTCATCCGCCATCAGCGATGAAAGCGTTTCCACATTCCTGTCTATCATCGCCTGATTCCGGCGTTCGAGCAATGCCATTATCTCCTTTTCTTCTTCTGTCATATCCTCCGGCTGGTTTTGTTCCTGTCCGGCTTCGGGCGTTTCGGGTTCCGCATACTCTTCTCCGGCACAAGCCGTCAGGGAGAATAGCAGAAAAGTGCCGATAAAAAGCGCCCTTACCGTGTCTTTGATAGCTGTTCTCATGATTTTGTTCCTCTTTTTGCTGTTGGCATTAAGTTAATCCCAAATCTCATATCCGCTAAACCACTTGCTAATCTCATCGTAGGTTTTGGTAAAATATCGGCGTTCGGAATCGAGTGCCCGCAGAGCCGCCATTTCTTCCTCGTTCAGTTTAAAGTCGAACACATGGATATTCTCCTCGATATAAGCCGGATTGTCCGTACCCGGAATGACGGAGAAACCTTCCTGAATGTGCCAACGGATGATGACTTGTGCAGCAGTCTTTCCGTGAGCACGGGCTATCCGGTTTATTACGATATCTCTCAGCAGTTCGCCCTTGCTGTCTCTTCCACCGAGGGGGAACCAGCTTTCCAAAACAATGCCGTTCGCTTTCAACTTCTCCTGCCAATGCTTACGTTGGGCGTAGGGATGACATTCTATCTGCATCGTTGTCGGCTTCACCTTCATGCTGTCCACAATGGCACTGAACATTGCGTCGTTGAAGTCGAAATTGCTGATGCCGATAGCCCGTACCTTCCCCTGTCCGATGGCTTTCTCCAGTTCCTTCCATGCACCTGCATAGTCGCCTACGGGCTGATGCAGGTAAACGAGGTCAATATAGTCCACATCCAGACGACGGAGCATCTTGTCGATGGCAGGCAGGGTCTTGCCTTCGCCATACTCGTTGGGCCACAGCTTCGAGGTAATCCAAATCTCTTCACGCGGAATGCCGCTTTCTTTCACTGCCCGTCCCACACTGCGCTCATTGCCATAAGCATGTGCCGTATCAATGTGTCGGTAGCCTTTCTTCAGTGCCTCCGCCACGGCGTTCTTCGACACTTCTCCCTCGGGAAGGCAGAATGTTCCCAAACCGAACTGCGGCATAGTGAGTCCATTGTTCAATTTCAGCAGAGGCACATTTGCCTCCGTCACGTTTACCGGAATATCCGTTCCCGGAGTTTGGGCGGAAGCTGCAAAACAGCTGCCTGCCACGAATACGATTGTTGCAATCAAATTTCTCATAACTACTTTGTTTTATTATCTTTCGGGAGCAAAGGTAGCGGAACATCCTCATTCTCTTGATACACAAAACACCGCCATACTTTCACATTTTTCCCTCGAAGCAGGAAATCGGGCATATTCAGCAGAAAAACAGCAATCCGTGAAAGGGATTCTCACCGATAAGTCCTACATTTGCAACAGTATAAACAGAAAAGAGAAGAAACGATGGAATCACACAACTTCCACGAAGGGGACATCCTGCTATTCAACACCCGGACAGACAAGACGGCACCTGCGGACTACGTAGGGCGGTATCACATCCATATCCTCTGCCATAAGGGGCAAGCCCGGTTCTGCATGGCGGAGAAGACTTTCCGGATAGAGGCGGATGATTTCGTCATCTGGCAGATAGGTTCGGACATAGACGAGGTGGTCTGTTCCGATGATTTCGATGCCGACTTTCTGCTCGTCTCCCGGAACTTTCTGATAGAGAACAATCCCGAAACCGTATGGGCGACCAAGGGCTACGTCTATATCAAGCACAATCCGGTCTTCCACCTGAACGAGCAGGACAAGGCGCTGTGCGATGCCGACTTCTTCCGTTTCAGAGAGCAGTTGGCGGGCAAGGACCACCTCTTCCGCAAAGAGATATTGGGCAGGCAGATGCAGATATTCCTGTTCGACCTGTGGAATATCTATGCCCAGGAAATCAACAAGCTGCAACAAGTATCAAGTATACAAGCCAATCTGTTCAACCGCTTCATGGATTTAGTCCGGCAATATGCCGCCGGGAATCGGGAGGTGACGTTCTACAGTGAGAAGTTGTGCGTCTGCCCCAAGTATCTGTCCGAGGTAGTGCGCAAGGGAAGCGGAAAGCCTGCCTCCTACTGGATAAACGGCTACGCCACGCAGGAAATCGTTGCCCTGCTGAAGAAGCCGGACCTTACCCTATCGGAAATATCCGAACGGTTGAACTTCTACAACCAGTCCCACTTCAGCCGGTTCGTGAAGAAGGTGCTCGGCGTGTCACCGTCGGAATACAGGAATGAACTGGAGAAGAAGAAATAGCCGACAACCATGAGAAGTTTGTTTACTTTTCTGCTCATCATCATCCGTTGTCCCGAAAGGCCGCTACAGGTATCTGTAGAGGGGTTGCTGACTTGGCCTTGCCGAGGTAGCTACCTTGACATCGACTTGGTAGCTAACTTTTCGGGGCAGGGGCGGATTGTATGATTTTATTTCTTTCTCCACTACAAAACGGAAGAGATGACGCAAACAAGGCAAAGGTATGTGCCCCAAAAATATCCATTTCATGTCCACAATACTGAAATTCGCCCGAAATCCCGTTGCTTATTCAAAGGTTATTCTTATTTTCGTCCCCTAAAAAACAATAGTCCGATGACAAAAGATACAAATCGTAAATATTGGGTATTGATACTGCTGGGATTGCTCTCTTTCCTTGCATTGTTTCTTTATCTGATAGAACTTCTGACTGCCAAGCAGACCTTTACGTCCGTAGCATTCATCAAGAGCGTCACTATCTCATTTCCATTCATGGCGTTAATCGCCTGGGTGGACTATAAGTTGGTGTCCTTCATTAACGACGCGCAGTGGTTCTCCAGGCATCTGATGCTGCGAATCGTCTTTGAAGGAGCGTGCATCTCTCTGCTTGCCGCCGTATTCGTCATTTTAGGGAACATCCCGTTCCGGCAGGAGGAAGGCGTGTGGGAGTATCTGATGTCCATGCGCTATGGCGAAGTGGTTGTCACCTCTATCCTGTTCAATGTGTTTGCAGTGACCGTCATTGAGTTCTTCGTTCAGAGCAGGAAGAAGCAGCTGCTGCAACAAGAGAATGTACGGATGCAGTACCGGCAATTGAAGAGCCAGATAAACCCGCATTTCCTTTTCAACAGCCTCAATGTATTGGTGTCGCTCATCAACAAGGACAGTGAGCGTGCCACGGACTATACCAAAAAGCTGTCCGACGTTTACCGCTATGTACTTACCCACGACCTCGAAGATACCGTATCCGTCCATAGCGAACTTGAATTTATACAGAACTACATCGAAATACTACAGATACGCTTTGGCGATGGGCTGAACTTCACTTTCGATGTACGGCAGGCTGACATGCAGCGGGAGATTCCCCCGATGACACTGCAAGTCCTGGTAGAGAATGCCGTAAAGCACAATGCACTGACCGCCTCCAGTCCGCTGACCATACATATATCGAGTGACAGCCGGAATCTGATTGTCTCAAACAATATCATTCCACGCATGAAAGTAGAGAACTCGATGGGCATCGGACTCGAAAACATCAAGGAGAAATACGACCTGATAGCAGGCAAGACTGTCTCCATTATAAAAACAGACCAAGAATTTGCCGTTAAATTACCACTGTTATGAAAGTACTGATTATAGAGGACGAGCCACTGGCGCAAGAAGAACTGGTGCGTATCATCGGGAAGCGTTTTCCCGAAATGAAAATCGTCGGTAAGCTATCTTCCATAAGGGAGAGCATCGAATGGCTGAAAGAGAGCAAAGCCGGCCTGATATTCATGGATATACATCTTTCCGACGGCAACAGCTTTGACATCTTCGACCATGTAGAGGTGCGCACTCCCATCATTTTTACCACTGCCTACGACCAATACGCCATTCAAGCATTCAAGGTAAACGGCATTGGGTATCTTCTAAAACCCATCGTAGAAAGCGACTTGGTTGCAGCTGTGGAGAAACTGGACTATACTCCCGAGAAGCTTACCGAACTGCTGGACACCATCAAGCCCTCCAAAGGATACAAAAGCCGTATAGCCATCAAGTCGGGTGACCGGTTCAGCTTTCTGAAGATGGAGGATGTAGCTTACTTTTATGCCGAGGAACGGATGACTTTTGTTGTCCCCAAACAGGGGAAAAAGCAGATTATCGATTACACGATAGAGGCACTTGAGCCGCTGCTCGACCCGAAGCGGTTCTTCAGAATGACCCGCGGCTGCATTGCCTCGATAGACTCCATAGGAAGCGTTTCAAAATACTTCAATAGCCGCCTGAAGATTACCCTGAAACCTGAATATGGAGACAAACTGCTTGTCAGCCGTGTACGTGTCCCCGACTTCTTGCAGTGGCTGGACGGCGAATAAGCGTATGCGGCATTTCATCCGAGGAAAGCTTTATTTCATCCAACGGAAAATGGAGTCTGCCCGAAACTTCTTTCATTGCCTCCCGTGCGCCGCTACCTTTGCAGCGCTAAAACAATAAAACCAAATTAACAATGAAGAAGTTCTTTTTATCCGTTGCAGTCATCTGCATATCCGTCATGTCCGTATCAGCGCAGGAAACTCGCGAAAGGGACTTTCAGCTTAGCTTCATCACTCCACTGGGAACAAACGGGGCGCAATCACATCTGACTATCAACAAGGTGTCGCTCAACGTCCTTGGAGGACACAGCTATGGTAACACAGCATTCGAGTTCGGCGGTTTGTACAATGTCAATCTCCACCTGACCAAAGGTTTTCAGTTTGCCGGCATTGCCAACTACAGTGGCGACACCCGTAATGCAGCCCAATTTGCCGGCATCACCAATATGGCGGCAGACGGTTCCACACCGTTTCAGTTTGCCGGTATTGCCAATGTAGCGGAAGAAGTCTCAGGATTACAGTTTGCAGGCATCGTAAACATCGCCAAAAAGGTAAAAGGCGTTCAGTTCGGACTCTTCAACTATGCGGACGAGAGCGAAGGAGTATCTGTCGGACTTATCAATATCGTCAAGCATGGCGGCAAGCACGAGTTTGAAGTCGCATTCTCCGAGGCCTTGAACACAGCCGTAAGTTTCAAACTGGGAACGGACAAGCTTTATACCATCTTTTCCGGCGGCATCAACTACCTTAATAGTCCGGTGGAGTATGCCGTAGGATTGGGCTTCGGTACTCATATAGACTGGAAAAAAGGCTGGGGAAATCAGATTGAAGCCATCGGATATGCACTGACGGAACAAGGGGAGTTTCATGGAGGAGTGAATATGCTTACCCAACTAAAATATAGCGTGTCCAAGGAACTGGCGCCTCACTTCAAGGTCTTTGCCGGTCCGGTCTTTAACATGACGATATCAGACTATGTCAACCCTGAAACAGGAGCAATCGGCAGTTCTCTTTCTCCCTATTCCATGTGTTCCAATGACAACGGAAGCACTCGCCTGAACGGCTGGATAGGTTTCAGTGCCGGAGTGAGGTTCTGAGTGTGGGTAATAGGAACCAGATGTCTATAATGAACTCCTGATTCCTATGAATGTAGCCCACAAGGATGAATGAGTACCGGAATTAAAAGCGCAGTCCCTTTCTCATCTTTTCCAATCCTTCCAACATCACCTGCCGCGGACAGGCGATGTTGATGCGGACAAACCCCTCTCCTGCCTCACCGTACATGGTGCCTTCGTTCAGCCAGAGTTTCTCCTTCTTCAGCAGCAAGTCCACAATCTCCACGGAGGATATCCGCAACGCCGAACAGTCCACCCACACCAAGTACGTGCCCTCCAGCTTCGTCACCGGAAGCTGCGGCATATACTTGTCGAAGTAGGCGCGCAGGTAGGTGTAGTTGGCAAAGAGGTAGTGGTTCAGCTCGTCCAGCCACTCCCCGCCCTCGTTGTAGGCAGCCATCAGCGCCTCGACGCCGAAGGGATTCACGTCGCACACCTCGTTGTCATTGATGGCGCGGTCTATCTTTCTGCGTACATCCGCATCGGCTGCCACGATGTTGGCTATCTGCAAGCCCGCCATGTTGAACGACTTGCTGGGTGAGTTGCAGGTGACGGAGTGCATCAGGAATTCCTGCGAAATGGAGGCAAAGGGGGTGTAAGTGTAACCGGGGAAGGTCAGCTCGCAATGAATCTCGTCCGCCACCACCAGCACGTTGTGGCGCAGGCAGATTTCGCCGAGGCGCAGCAGTTCTTCGCGCCGCCACACTCTTCCGGCAGGATTGTGCGGATTGCACAGCAGGAGCAGCTTCACCTTCGGGTCCGCCGCTTTCCGCTCCAGGTCGTCGAAGTCCATGCGGTAGGTGCCGTCCTCATAAATCAGCGGACTTGCCACCGTCTCGCATCCGTTGTTGCGGATGGACGAGAAGAAGCAGTTGTACACGGGCGTCTGCACCAGCACCTTGTCGCCGGGCACGGTCATTGCCTTGATGGTGGCGGACAGGGCGGGCACCACGCCGGAGGTGTATATCACCCACTCGCGGTCTATCTCCCACCCGTGCCGCCGCCCGAACCATCGGCTGAGGGACTCATAATAGGCGTCGGGCACCCGGACATAGCCGAAAATGCCATGCTCCACCCGCCGCTTCAATGCCTCCACCACCGCAGGCGCCGTGCGGAAGTCCATATCCGCCACCCACAGGGGAAGCACGTCCGCATCCGCCGCCGAATCCCATTTGTAGGAGTTCGTGCCGCGGCGGGGAATCCGTTCGTCGAAGTTGTATCTCATTGGTCGAAGCAAGTTGTGTCGTCCCACAGTTTCAGCTCGCAGTCTGCCGGAGCCTTGATGTTCTCATCGATAATTATCTCGCCATAGCTTTCGGCGGTGATGCAGCCCGTGGCGGGGTTCTTCACGCCGCTTATCGGGCTGTTGATGGTGGCTTGCACGCTGCTGTACTCAAAGGCACGGTCGCAGTCAGCACCGAAGGTGCAGTTCTCCAGCACAAGATCGTGTGCATAGCAGAGGGGCTGCTCGCCGGTGATGTGGCAGTTCACCAGACGCAGGTTGCGCGAGTGCCAGCCCAGGTATTCGCCGTTCAGCTCGGAGTCATAGACGGTGACGTTCTCCACTTCCCAGAAAGCATCCTTCGTGGTGATTTTGGCGTTGTGCAATTCCACGTTCTTCACGTACTGGAAGACGTATTTGCTGTCGCTCTCCAGTCCGTCAATGTAGATGTTGTTGCTGAACATGAAGGGGTAAGTGCCGCCGTGCAACTTCAGATTCTTAATGTGCAGGTCGTTGCAACGCCAGAACACTTCGTCGGCATCGTTCATCTCGACGTTCTCCATCTCGATGTCGCTCATCTCGCGGAACATCTTGGGGGCGTCGATGCGGGTATCTTTCATCTTCAGGTGGTCGGAATACCACAGGGCCGAGCGTCCGCCCACGTCGAAGAAGCAGCGGTCGATGGTGAAGCCATGCACGTGCCAGAAGGGGTAATTGCCCTCGAAGCGGCAGTTGGTGGCGATGATGTTGCTGCATTCCTTGATGGCGGATTCTCCGGCACGGATGATTACGTTTTCCAGTTGCAGGTCGTGTGTTCCAAACAGCGGACGTTCGCCGCCAAATTCTTTGTCTTTTATCAGTTCCATTGTTATCTATTTATTATTGTATTTCAAAAGTCACGCTCACATTCCCCGCCCCGAGGGCTGCGGCAAGTCCCGAAGCATCACTCATCCGCCCCAAGCGCGTGTAGCTGTAGGAGGTGCGGAACGTTTCGTAGAAAAGCACCAGGCACGACGAGCCGTAAAGCATCAAGTCGCCTGCCCCGATGGTTCCCGGATGGACGGATGCCGTGGGCAGGCTGCCGGACAAGTAATAGTATTTCTCGTTGCCGTTCAGTTCGGACATGTTCACGGTCATGGGCAGCAGTGCCTTGAAAGCCGTTGCCGCCGCATTGTTCTCTAAAGCGACGCTGAACGAGGCAGTGCCGACTGTTATCTTCAGATGATTGCTCATGGTAGGGTTGTTATTATCATTATTATTGTCATCAGGCGTTTCCGGCTGCCCTGCCTCCACTATCGGCTCGTCCGTACCACACGATACGGAACTCACCGAAAGGGACATCATTATAAAAAGGATTGAAAGTAAACGTTTCATCAGTTATCTGTTTTTCATTTCTACACCGCAAAGATACGGCAGAAAAGGTATCGGCTTTGTAGATAAATTACAGACATATTAACCCGAATTACTGAAGTTTGCCCAGCTTCAACCATTTCCCCCTCCAGAGGCGGAACAGGAAAATGCTTCCACGGAAACAAAGCTCGATGCACATAGCAATCCACACCCCTTGCAGTCCCATCATCGGGGCAAGCCATGCGGCAAGCGTGAGGCGCACCGCCCAAATGCTGCCCAAGTTCATCGCACTAGGTATCAACGTATCGCCTGCCCCCACAAACACACCGTAGCCCACGATGGAAGCGGCAAACATAGGTTCGGCAAAGGCTTCGATGCGCAATGCCATCACGCCCAGCGACAACACTTCGGCATCGGGCGTCATCAACCCCATCATCCACGGAGCTGCCACGTACATCACCACGCCCATCACCCCCATCACCACCATACCCAGTAACACTGTGATATGAGCGAAGCGTTTCGTCAGTTCCAGCCGTCCGGCACCGATGCTCTGCCCCACCAGCGTGGTGGCGGCATCGGCAATGCCATAACCGGGCATGTAGCAGAGGCTCTCGGCAGTAATGGCAAAGGAATTGGCGGCAATCGCCACCACACCCAAGGGTGCCACGATGACGGTGGTCATAATCTGTGCGCCACATAATATAATGTGTTCGGCACCCATCGGCAGACTGATGCGGAGCGCCCTCTTCAGGCAGTCGGTCTTGGGCAGAAAGCTGTCTCGCTCCTGCGTCAGCCTCAGGTCGGGAGAGCGGAAACAGAGGAACCACATCATAAGTGCCGCCGTCACCAGCTCGGCAAGCCCCGTGCCCAGCGCCGCTCCCACCACGCCCAGTCCGGCACCCGGCAGGGAAAACGTGAAGCCGAGGCATTGCCACTCATGGGAGGGGAAGATGAGGAAGAGATTGAATACCACGTCCAGCACACACATCAGTACGTTCAGCAGGCTGGGCACGAACATATTGCCGCAGCATCGCAGCATGCTGCCGCCCAAGAAGCTAAGTTGGAGAGCCGGAAGGGACACGGCGAATATCAGAAAGTAGAGCGAAGCATCGTGCGCAATGGAAGTATCGCCTCCCAGCCACATGGGCAGCACGCCACTAATGCCACACCCCACGGCAAGCAGCAGGAAGCTGAACAGCAGTGTCGCCACAATAGATTGGCGCAGCACTGTCCTTGCCCTCTTCCGGTCTCCGGCACCGATGCAGTGCGCCACCTGTACGGAGAAGCCCGTGGCAACCGAGGTGCAGACACCCCAGAACAGCCAAGTGGTGGTGGATACCAGTCCAATGGAAGCGGAAGCGTTGGCTCCCAGGCTGCCCACCATCGAAGCGTCAATATATTGCATGACGATGGAGGACACCTGCGCCATAATGGCAGGCATACTTAGTTGAGCGGTCAGGCGCAACTGCTGTTTCAGTGTCATAGGTTGTCCGTCACGAATGAGGGACAGGAAGGTATTGCTTTGTTTCTCCAGATTCATCTACTTTAGAAGTTTGAGCCACTTGCCGTAGGTCAGCATCCGCCAAATCCATTCCAGCGGACCGAACAGGCAGTAACGCAGCCACAGGTGGCTGAAAGCTATTTCAGCGGCATATACGCCGGTGGCTATCAGCAGCACATGGACTAGCCCCATATCTGCCCCCAGTCCCCAGCCGATGCCATAGAAAATGAACATTCCCCAAAGGGACTGCCCGATGTAGTTGGTAAGAGCCATGCGCCCCGGAGTAGCGAGCAAACGGAAAACGCCGTATTCCTTATTCCGAGAATAGCAGAGAGCAAAGCCTGCCGCATATGCCATACCCATGGGAAAGACGCTGAAGGTATAAAATAAGGTATGTACTGCCAATCCGCAAGGATGTGCATTGAGCGCACTCCACGCATACAGCAGCGAAGTGGGTAGGCCGATGAAAAAGCCCCAACGGGTGACTTGTTTCAGCAGTTGGCGGTTCTCGTCCAGACGGGCATATAAACGATTCTTACCGATATAGAAGCCTATCAAGAATAATCCCATCACCTTGAATATACGGTTGCCATCGATGAATTCCTGTATCCGGACCAGCGCACCTTGTATAAGGAAATGAAAGACCTCTTTATAACTTTCCGCATCACGCAGCCAATAGGCAAAATTATCGTCCGTAATGCCGTAACGGGCGCAGTAATATTGCTGTGCTTGTACCACGGGGGCAGAAGGATAGATGCCCGTCGCTTCAATGAAAGCATCAATTCCTATCGGTAACAACAAAAAGATGGTAGCAGATGCAAGCAACCCTCTGCTGGAAACATTGCGGAACAGTGGCAGAAACAGCCCAAGCAAGGCGTAAAGCATCAGTATGTCTCCACTCCATACAAACATCAGGTGCACGAAGCCTATCAGCAGCAACATCATCATCCGTCGGTAGAAAATCAGGAAACCGTTGATATGCTTCTGCATGGCATTCGAGATGATGATGGAAAATCCTATGCCAAACAGCAAAGAGAATAAAGTATAGAATTTACCATCAATAAATACGTATTGCAGATAGCGAACGATACGGTCTATGCCTCCCGTCGCCATTCCGGCGGCAATATCGGGGTGCAAGAAGGTGTATAGAGAAAATTCGGGTAAGTTCGCCAGGCAAATGCCGAATAATGCCAGTCCGCGTAAGGCATCCAAAACGATGTGCCTTTCCTTTCCACGGACGGGAGCGGCACTTTCTGTGTGTATAAGATTTTCCAATATTCTATGTTCTATTTTTCCGATGCAAAGATCATGCGAATAAAGCAATGTGCAGGTAGATAAATTACAGATATATCAACCCGAATTACAGAATTTCACCAATAACCTCTTATTCCTTATATATTAGGATACAATCGGCAGAAAAAGTGGCTTTCAGTAATTGAGGTTATTAAATCCGTAAACGGGGTATCTCTGCATCTACCAAATCTCCGTAATTTTGCACTCAAACAAGAACAGAACTTAATATGAGGACATTATTAATGACAGCAGCTTTCGTCGTAGCAGGTGCTACGGGCATGATGGCACAAAGCACTAAGATTATGGATAATAAAATTGTGAAACAAGAACTGCAACTCACGCAGGAATGGGACAAGACGTTTCCACAAAGTGAGAAAGTGAATCACCGCAAGGTTACGTTCGTCAATCGTTATGGCATTACGTTGGCGGCAGACCTTTACGAACCGAAGACTTACAACGGTAAACTCGCTGCCATTGCTGTGAGCGGTCCGTTCGGTGCGGTAAAGGAACAAGCCAGTGGACTCTATGCACAGACCATGGCAGAACATGGTTTTCTCACCATCGCCTTCGATCCCTCGTTTACTGGTGAGAGCGGCGGCACGCCACGCCGTACTGCATCTCCGGACATCAATACAGAAGATTTCATGGCAGCTGTCGATTTCCTTGGACTTCAGCCAAACGTTGATGCTGAGAAGATAGGTATTATCGGCATTTGCGGATGGGGCGGCATTGCAATTAACGCTGCAAGCATTGATACCCGTATCAAGGCAACAGTTGCAAGTACCATGTATGATATGACTCGCGTAGGCGGTAACGGATACTTCGACGCAGACAACAATGAAAAGGCTCGTCATGCCACACGTGAAGCGTGGGCTGCCCAGCGTACCCTCACTGTACAAAAGGGTGAAGCGACTCCTGGCGGCGCACTCCCTGAACAGGCTCCGGAAGGTGCGCCACAGTTCCTGATTGACTATGTCGCCTACTACAAGACTCCCCGTGGATATCATCCTCGCAGCGGAAACTCAAACGACGGATGGCATACCTTTGGGACGCAGGCTTATATGAATACTCGTTTCCTCCATTACTCTAATGAGATCCGTTCGGCTGTCTTGGTGATGCACGGCGAGAAGGCTCATTCCCTCTACTTCGGCAAGGATGCTTATAAGTATATGGTAGAAGGCCGTCCTGAGGCTGGCATCAAGCCCAATCCATGTCCTGAGAACAAGGAACTGCTCATTATCCCCGGTGCGAGCCATTGCGATCTCTATGATGGTGGTGAGAAAAAGTGCATTCCTTGGAATAAGCTGATCGATTTCTTTACAAAGAATTTAATGTAATTCTTCCTTCCGGCCATTTTATCACGGGTGGACAAGCGTCTATTCTTCGGAAGTCCTCAAGGATATATTTTTCCAGCTAGTGGTCGAAGCGAGAAATCAGTTCCTGGTTCAAGTCGGTGCGCAGATAGAACTGCCACCGATAGAATCGGGAGTATATAATAAAAGAGAGAAGAAATCTGTTCGTTCATAATATGTTACGATAGTATATTAGAGTATAATGCAGTTATTCCTGCATATATTAAGAGAACCAAAATGAATTATTTCCCGAAATTGAGAATCCATGAAGCCACAGATTGACCTTGGTGGGTAGATTTGGCAAGGCTTTGAAGGGCTTTGTTCCTCACACTTTCAGGTTCATCGGTTGCATGGTTCAATATTAGGTATTCTTCGTATTCGGGTACATACTCAGGGTGTCCTTGGAAAGTAAGAACATGGTTTGATATGCGGAAACTATCATACTTGCAGAATGAACCTGTAGCCACTACAGTAGCCCTTTTGGGAAGTTCCATCATCTGGTCATGGTGATTGTAAAGTAATCGCATCTCTTTATCCGGGAAGTATGTTATTGCTTCATCATCAGTCAGGACCGACTTGCGGATACCTACCCCCCACCCCTTGGGTGATTTGGCAACTTTTCCTCCTAAAGCTTGGGCAATAATTTGGTGTCCGAAACAGATGCCTATAAGCTTAACTTTCACTTTATATGCTTGCTGGATCCAGCCAATCAACTGTTTAATCCAAGCTACATCATCATAAGCACTCAGTCTGCATCCTCCTATCAGGTATATTTCGTTAAAATGAAGCGTCTGAGGAAGTTCACCTTGGTGAGCATTGAATACCCGGATCTCTGTATCTGCTTCCACACTCTTAAATAGTCTGTCAAACATTGAAACATATGATGGAATGGTTTTAGGAAAAAGTCCCGGGAATGTATCACATAGTAGAATATTAACTATCATATAGTGCGCTGTTTTTATATTAATGCGACAAAAATAATGAATATAAAGTATACTACAAATATATTAATGCAATAAATATTACATATACTACAATATGATATAGATTGTTTTCATCGGCATAGTCAATGTATCATAGCTCAACTGAAATTAATAATGGTTTTATCTTTGTACAATTCTCTTATTTTGTTCATTGTACTTTGAAGGAGGAATGCCAAACTGTTCAGTAAAATGTTTCCTAAATGTATTCGGATCATTGAATCCCACCATTTCCGATATCTCCAAAATAGAGTATTTATGCTCCGTAATAAGTGAAGCCGCTTTACTCATCCTTACACTGCGAATCACTTTACTAATAGATAGTTCACTTCTCTCCTTAATCTTTCTGAACAAAGTCGGCTGTGACATATTCAATTGAGTGGCAAGCGTCTGCACATTAAAGTGTTCATTAGTCAGATTGGCTTCTATGATATTAATTACCTTCTGCATAAAATCATCCCCTTCGGTTTCCTGCACTGTTTGTTTCAGCATCAACGATTTGGTATAAATCCGTTTCAGATGTTTTCTACGCAAAATTAGATTTTCAACCTTAGCTTTCAGGATTAAAGGATTAAAAGGTTTCATCATATAGTCATCCACTCCAAGCTGGGTTCCCTTGATAATATCAGTATCTTCCGCTTTCGCCGTCAACATTAAAAGGGGGATATGCGCCGTCTCGACTTGTTCTCGGATTTCCTTGCAGCAAGTAAAGCCATCTTTTATCGGCATCATAATGTCGGAAATAATCAAATCCGGTAGATGCAAGGTAGCCAGTTTCACACCTTCTTCCCCATCATCAGCCTCTAATACATTATATTCACTTCGAAAGAGGCTCACAATATACTGACGAATATCGAAATTATCCTCCACAACCAACAAGGTAGCCTTATACCTTGCGGCAACTTTGTCTTCTTTAGTCATCTGTTCCGGTTCGGAAGTTCCTTTCTCCAAATTCGTTTCATCGCTCGCAAGCTCATATACAGTTTCTTCGTAATTATCATCTGCGAAATGTGCTTTTCCTTTCGGAAAGTTCAAACTAAAAATGCTTCCTTTGCCCAACTCACTCTGCAAATCTACCGTACCATGGTGCATATCCATCGTATTTTTCACAATATGCAGTCCAATACCTACTTTGGTAGAAAAGGAAGGAGCAGTCGCTCCGGTAACAAACGAATCGAACACCCGATATTGCAGTTCATCTGGAATTCCCCTACCTGTATCAGAAACAACAATCCGGCAATACTCTTTTTCATCCAACGTATTCTCGACCAGAGAGAGAGTGATTTTACCTCCCGCTTCCGTATATTTAAAGGCATTCGACAGCAAATTGCGCACAGCAGAAGCCACTTTCTCCACATCCACCCATAGAGGAATAGACCGATTCGGTAAATCAATGACGAAATCAATCTTCCTTGATGCAGCCATTTGCCGGAAAGTATCTGCCGCTTCTTTCAATAAAGCTATAATATTAACTTCGGAAAGACATAATTTTATCATCCCCGCCTCAATCTTCTGCACGCTCAACAGGTCATCCACCAAACGATGAAGCGAATTACCATTTTCATACATCAATGACAAAGCCTTATAGTCGGGATCGTCCTTTTTTTTCCGATGCAATAACTCCTGTAACGGAGAAAGCACCAATGTCAACGGAGTCCGCAACTCATGAGCCACGCAGGTAAAGAAGTTCTCTCTTTCTTCCCGAATCTGTTTTTCTTTTTCGCATTCTATATGGGATATATGCAGTTCATGCTTTAGAAGTAATTCGCGTTTAGCCCTCCGTTGTTCCTGGCGGACACGATAAATGCCATAACCGGTTATCAAAATAAGAACCATACACACCCCTAAACGGAACCAGATCGTTTGACTCCAATGAGGTTGAATGCTGATTGCCAACATATTTACAATATTATTCGAGCTATCAGCATAAACACTCTTTACCTCAAACACATAATCACCTGCGGGCAAATTAGTGTAAGAAGCCTTTTCTCCTCCATTGCACACCACCCATTCATTCTGGTAAGGCAGCAAACGATAATTATATTTCTGATTTTCTTCTGAATAGAGAAGATTGCTAAAAGACAGCGAGAAGTCACGATTAGCATAAGCCAGCACAATCTTATCCGTATAAGGAAGTCCTTTCTCCAATAGTACCTGCCCATTCACCTTTTCTCCGATTGCCACGAGCTTATTGTTCACCTCCAAGTCCAGCAACAGGTTTTTCTTTATCCTTGGCACAGTTTCTACCGCTTCCGGATTAAAATAAGTCAAAGCATAGTTATTTCCGAAGAACAAAGTTTTCCCGATATGCAATACAGAACGGTTACTACCCGAGATATAGTAATTATAAAACAAATCCAAATGACGGCTATAACGGGAAATACCCGAGTTAGTACCTAACCATACATATCCTTTTTCATCTTCCGCAATGCAAGTGACAAAGTTACTGCACATTCCGTCATGAGTCGTGTAGAAATGCTGGATCGAATCCCCACTTTCGGATAAGACTCCCAGTCCGTCCGTATAACCGACATAGAGTTGTCCGTCCCCGGAAGCCAATAAAGCACGGACATACCGGGCTCCGATCCCTGCCTTAACTTCATAATCTCCCTTCACCTCTACTTTTTGGGTACGGGTATCTACACTCAATTGATATAATCCGTCAGGAGTACCCAGCCAAAGCTCTCCATTTATGCCTTCGGCTATAGCACGTATCGAACATTTCTCCAACAAATTGTCACTTACTGTAAGAACCGGAGAGAAATTCGTTGTTTCTCGGTCAAACAGCAACAACCCATTGCGTGTCCCCACCCAAAAACGATGCTTACTATCAATGAACAGTTGCCATACATAAGTAGAATATTTCAGGTTATTATTCTTTCTGTATTCAGGAGGCAAATTATAATCCACGAATTTCCCGGAGGAAGACTGATAACAAGTGATGGACGCATCCGAATTGCCGAACCATAAATTGCCGTCTTCATCCTTCATGGCACAAAGCGCCGCTTTTCCCTCTGCTACAGGCATCCTTTTCGCTACAAAATCCAAATTCCCTGTCTGTTCAAACGGCAAGGTACTGCGCATGATTGTCCCGTTGAATGTGGCCAACCAGACATACCCTTCATCATCGGACACAATATCGCAGATTTCATTGATCTCCCCCTGCGAGAATCTCTCATAAAATTGCTTTCTAAGGTCGAGAACTATGACTCCTCCGCCATGCGTCCCGAAATAAACCAATCCGCGAGAATCATAATAGACAGCAAGCATGCGGGATTCAAAATTATAAAGATAGGCAAGTTGATTGTTGATTTCAGTAGTTGTTTCCCCACTCTTCTTATCTACAGAGAGCACTGTATACCCGTTCCATGTAGCCGCCATATATTCATCCCCCACAGCCGTAATAGCATATACATCGTTATGTGACAAGTCCGGTTTTTCTTTCGGACTATTGTTCGTAAAGGAATCTAAAGTATGGCTCTGTAAATGATAACGCAACACCCCTCCCCCAATCGTTGCCATCCACAAATAATCTTTATCGCACACCAACGAAGAAATCTGATAGGAATCAGTCCGACTGGCATACAGCTTCACGGTTGTTTCCAACTTTCCCGACGGCACGTCAAATATAAGCAGGCTGCTTTTCTTGGTTATCAGGAAGAGTTTTTTCTTGTCCGGCGAGCTACAAATCTTAGTAATCACTTCCTGTTCATCCGTCAATGCGAACTCTTTCAAAACTTCCAAGGAGAACAGCCGTTCTTTATTCTTAGGATTCTTACTGAGAACCCGTTTCAACAGATGCAGTTTATTCTTTGAGATTGACCAATACGTCGAATCATTCAGGAGCACTAGCCCTTTTGTATTATAATACCGTTTATCCCTAAAATTACCAGTCTCTACAAAACATTCCCGATAACGGTCAAAACAGTGCAAATTACTGTTCGTTATAAAAAGAAGTAATCCGTCCGACGTGTCATACATATACTCAATAGTCATATTGTACTTGTCCGAAGTAAAGCTACGTATATTCTTCCCGTCATACCGACTTAACCCGTCTCCCGTTCCAAACCATATAAACCCGTCTTTATCCTTAAAGATGGAATAAACAGAATTACCGGCAAGACCGTTCTGCATATTCATCTTTTTATAGTTCTTTTCCAAAGATGCATGAAGCATGATAGGGAAAAGAAGAAATAGCATCAATAAGAATATTTGTTTTGCCTTGCTCATTGGATTTAGATTAGAATTTATGTACAAAGAAATAAAAATTAAGTCTAAAGCACTAGAAAAAGCTCAATTAATTGTAATTTGAATGAAATACTAGGTCTAAATGAATAGAATACTCATATATACCGAAGACGGTGAGGGCACCCTCGTTCAAGCGGATTTGCAATCCGCTTGTTTTTTATTTGGAATGACGCTTAAGGAAAGAAGATAAACATAAAGAAAAGTTTTTTCTGCATTGTTACGACTTTTCTCTATATCACTTCTTATCCGGCAGTTATTCCCCTCCGTCAATTCCTTGCTTTGCCATGCATTTTCGTATTATTCTTAATGCTTCCTAAAGGCATCTTTATGGTCTCAGAACTAATCATTTAGATCTTCCTTATGGCAGGCAACTATCGTTTCCAGCAGGAGAAACCAGCGTTCCCATTAAGGGAAACGCGAGTTCCCATAAGGGGAAACTGCCGTTCCCTGCAGCGGAAACGGATCTAAATATAGGAGGGTTGTACTGTTGTACTGTACTGGATTTAGTTGACAACTTCGC
>ULMJ01037555.1_pt1 | contig 51317 bp, 47 predicted proteins | sample 1951641 | NCBI WGS metagenome assembly ULMJ01 (sample SAMEA4835550, study PRJEB28245) | human gut metagenome | biome: gut microbiome; material: fecal sample | place: Denmark | collected 2008 | reverse complement strand
GCGAAGTTGTCAACTAAATCCAGTACAGTACAGAAATATAATATGAATGCTCGTTTCCTTTAATGGGAACTGCAGTTTCTCCTTATGGGAACGCTCGTTTCCTACTGTGGGAACTGTCGTTTCTGCTCTTGGAAACCGGATTCGCCAATGGACTTGCATGCATAGAATGACAATACCCTTTCTTTCAATAGATATGCATACTTCGCTTGTGATTGCTTCGAAAGCGCATCTGCCAACTTCATTTTTATCTCATTATACTCATATACGGCCGATTTCCCGGCAGCATACTTTTCCAACGCATAGCGGTGAGCTTCTTCATTGGCTGCTACGGCTTTGGCGGTCGATTCATATTTTTCCAGTGCGTTCACGGCATCTGTATAAGCCTTTTCAATGTCTTTATACAGGCTCTTTTTCTCATTTTCCAGAGACAGGCGGGCATTACTCTCCTCTATCCGTGCGGAGCGTACTTCATTTCGTGTTGAAAAGCGGTCGAAGATAGGGATACTCAGTGTGAGGTAGACGCTTTTTTGCATATTATTCTGAAGTTGCTGATTGAATGACGGGTTTATGCTGTTTCCCGAATGGTAGTATCCGGTACTGGCACCGGCACCTAATGAAAGCGTAGGATAGTATCCCGATTTGGCTACCTTGATGGCTTTCGAACTACTTTGCAGTGAGTAGTAAGCCTGTTTTATCTGGGGCATACAGTTCAGTGCGTCAGCATAGATGGCCTGAGGCATAATGGTATCTATCCGGAAACTGTTTTCATCGAGAGAATCGACATCGAAATCCTCGTGAGCCTGCAATTCCATTAATTGCAGAAGGTCAAGAAGTGAAAGGCGGAGCGAGTTCTTTGCCTCCGTTGCCGTCAGTTCGTCATCTGCCAATTGTGCTTTGACGTCGTATAACTGAGATTGCGGGGCTTTGCCGTTTTCAATCAGAAGCAATGTTCTGTCCTCCTGTTCCCTGGTCAACCGGATTTGCTCCAGGGCTATCTTATGGATTTCCTTATTCAGCAGAATCTGGAAGTAGCAACTCGTGACGTTCAGTGACAGGTTGTTTTCTATTAATTCTTTGTCGGCCCGGGCAGCCATCAAGTCGAACTTGTTGCGGGATATGGACGCGCTTCTGCGGAATCCCGTGAAAAGGGGCACTTCGGCACTTACCGAAAAAGAAGTGCTCCGTGTGTTGCTGTCCTCATACGTGTTGCTGCGGTTGAGCGACCGCCCGAAGTCGAACTTCTGCGAGGTTCCGGCATTCAGTTCCGGCAGGAAACTGCTCTTTAGCGTACTTTTCTCCACTTTCAGTTTCTCAATCCGGTTTTGGCTTTGTTTCACCTCAATGTTGTGCCGGATGGCATAGTCGATACACTGTTGGAGAGTCCATCGTTCGGTCTGCGCTTGTGCGTTGCCGGTGATGAGTAAGCCGGCAATTATCAGATATTTTACAATCAGCTTGTTCATAAAAATAACATTGTTTGATTACTAATTATTCTATTTCTTTTGTTGGTACAAAAATAGGACAATGTAGAACCAAACAATGTTATGTAAATGTTATCGCTATGTTAAGATTATTCGAACATGGCGAACTGCTCGTTCCAGAGCCTGTTGTACGGTCCGCCCGACATGTAGAGCTGGCTGTGCGTACCGGTTTCCGCTACTTTGCCCTTGTCGAGCACCACAATGTTGTCGGCACATCTCACTGTGGTGAGGCGGTGGGCAATGATAATGACTGTCTTTCCTTTCCCTGCCAGCGCATCCAGAGTTTCCTTCACGTAGCGTTCGGCTATGGAATCCAGTGAAGACGTGGCTTCATCAAAAATCAGGATTTCCGGTTCCTTATATAAAGCACGGGCAATGGCAAGTCTCTGCCGTTCGCCGCCGGAGAGGGATGCGCCGTGTTCGCCTATCTGGGTCATGTATCCGTCGGGCAACCTGTTGATAAAACTGTTCAGTCCCAACTGGGTTATCAGGTCGGCAATGCGCTTCATGTCCGGCTGCATATCGCCGAGTGCTATATTGTCGACGATGGTTCCGGCAAACAACTCAATCTGCTGGGGCACTGTGCCCACCCGGCGCCGGAGGCTGCGATTGTCAATCTGTGCAATGTCATATTCTCCGATGCGGATGCGTCCGGACTGAATGGGGTAGATGTGCTGCAACAGAGAAACCAAAGTCGTTTTTCCCGAGCCGCTCTCTCCGATGACGGCGGTGGTTTTGCCTTTCTCGATGGTTAGGTTCAGGGAGTTGAACACTTCTTTTCGTGAGCCGTATCTGAAAGAAACGTCTTCGAAGGTGATATCTCCCATCATATCCGGTTTGAGGATGATTTTCTGTTCATTCTCCTGCTCTCTTTCCAGGTCCATAATCTGGAAAAGGCGGTCGGCGGCTATCAGTGCGTCCTGGATGGTCTGGTTGGAAGATATCAGTGAGCCGATGGGCGAAACGACGTAGCCAACCAGGGAGTAGAACACCATCAGCGTGCCGGGCGTCAGTTCCTGATCGATGACCAAAATACTGCCCAGCCACAAAATAGCGATTGTGATGCCTGTAGATACAAACTGAATACCTCCCTGTGCCATGATAGAGCCGTAAATGCTGCGGTAGGTGCTCTTCAACAAGTGTACGAAACGGCTTTCCGTCTTCAGGTTGGCATATTCTTCGATGCCGAAGCGCTTGATGGTGGAGATAGAGTTGATGGACTCCACTAACTGCGATTCCAGGTCGGCACTGCTTTCCATGATGCTGCGCTGGTATTTCCGGTTCAGTTTATTGAAGCTCAGGTAGATGAGCAGGAACAGTGGCGCGGCTATCAGGGTGACGACTGCCAGTTTCCAGGAGTAGATGAACATCAGGCAGAGGGAAAACACCAATATCATGATGTTTACTACCAGGTCGAGCGACACATTGTTGATGAAGTTACGGATTTTCACGGCATCGTTGACGCGTGAAATGATTTCACCAACGCGCATGGTGTCGAAGAACTGTTGCGGCAGGGTCAGCAGATGCTTATAATATCCCAGAATCAATGCGGCATCAATCCTTTGTCCGGTTTTTAGGGCCAGAATGCTTTTCATGGCTCCGATAAAGGTGCGCAGCAATAGGATGACAAGCATTATCACACCCATCAGGTTGAGTAGGTTGGTGTTTTTGTCTACTAATACGTAGTCGGTGATTTTCCCTACATAAATGGAAGTGGACAATCCCAGAATACTGAAAATGAGTGCACCGAAAACGGCTTGTAGCATTACGGACTTATGGGGTGCCAACAATGAAAGAAACTTTTTGGTCATGCTGGTCTTCTGGTTTCCTTTTTTGAAGGTTTCTTCCGGTTCCATCAATACCAGTATGCCCGTCCAGTCGTGCCGGAAGTCTTCGTTCAGCACTTTATGCATTCGTCCGTCTCCCGGGTCCATGTAAGTGATATGCGTTTTCGTCACTTTGTAGATTACGACAAAGTGTTGAAGTTGCTTGTGGTTCACCAGCACATGCGCAATGGTGGGTTTAGGAATCGTGTACAATGCGTCGAACTGTGCGCGGACACCTTTGGCAGACAGCCCCAGTTTGTTGGCGGCTTCTATCAGTCCCAATACATTTGTACCTTTCTGGTCGGTGAATGCATACTGGCGGATGCGCGAAACGGGGAAGCGTAGGCCATAGTGGGCACATACGGAAGCCAGACAGGCTGCTCCGCAATCGGTGATGTCATGTTGCTTGATCTTAGTTCCTTTTTTCATTTTATCTCTGTTTTTTATTATTTGCTACTTAATGTCTATTTGCTGTTTCTTGCTATCATCTCATTAGCCGCATATTGCCTTGGGTTCGCCCAATCGTCAATCTTCTGATAAAGCAGATCGAACAAGGAACGGCGCGTCACCATGAAGTGGGCGCTGACGGTCATACCTTTCTTCAATTTTCCTATTTGTCCGTTTTCCAATGTCAGGTAATCCTGTTCCATTTCGCACTTCACTTTGTAGAAGGAATTGCCTTGATTGTCCGTCAGGAAGTCGGAAGAAATCTCTTTCACTTTCCCCGGAAGCGTGCCCCACTCGTTGTAATTAAAGGATTCCACTTGCACGTTGACCGGCATGCCTATGCTCATAAAGCCTATGTTGCGGGGAGTGACGTATACTTCGAGGCAAAGCGTAGAGTCGGGGCTGATTACCGCCAGTGATTGTCCGGCTTGAATGCTGCTTCCCCGGTATATGCCCGAGAACTGGTCGAGCGTGCCGTCTACCGGGCTGCGGACAATGTACATATCCTGGTCTTTCACTTCCTGCTTGAGGCTGGTGCTCATTTCGTTGCGGGAGTTGCGATAGCTGTTCAGGTCGGCTTGCCAGGTGCTTAGTTGGCTTTGCACCAGTGAAGCCAGTTCGTTTTGTTGACTTTGATATTGGAAGTAGTATTTATCGTATTCTTCTTCCGAAATTACTTTCTTCTCAAATAAGGTCTTGTTGCGCATATATTCTTTCTCGGCTTGTGCCAAAGAGGTTTCAAGTTCTTTCTTCTTTTTGGTGAAATACGTGTATTCCTGTCGGCGGACCGGAGAACGGAATGCGGACGGATGCTCGCCTTTTGACAGGTAGGCTAAATCGGAAAGATGCGCTTCGTAATCGTTCAGGCGATTGGTCTGATAGTTTATTTTATAGTCGGAACTGTTTGTGCGGAAGCGGAGAAGGACATCACCTTTTTTCACTTGTTCGCCTTCGCGAACATAAATCGAGTCAACGAGTTCCGTGATGGCCGATTTGATTTCAGTCTTTTCCGTAATGGGGCGGACTACTCCGCTGCCTTGCACGGAAATATCCACATAAATAAAGGGGAGTGCTACCATAGTAACCGTGATGGCAAATAAAACTACCCAATAAATAATCTGTGACTTTGTGGTGTGCTGATAGATGTACGTCTCAAGACTGTTTTCTATCCATTCGTTCGGTAATAACATATCTTTCTGTTTTTAATGATTAATACTTTTCTCTTTTTCGTGAAGCAAAAGTACGGGGTTGATGGCGGAAGATAGGTTATAGGTATGTTATCGCTATGTTAAATAGATGCTGAGTAGAATAATACGAAAATAGTGATTAACTTTGAACCACTAAAAAGGAAAAACTATGGTGATGAATGATATGCTTCGTAAACTCCCTATCGGGATACAGACATTTGAAGATATACGGACTGGCAATTATCTGTATGTGGATAAGACCGCTCTTGTATGGAAGATAGCCAATACCGGCAAGCCTTACTTCCTGAACCGCCCCGTCGCTTCGGCAAGAGCCTGTTACTCTCTACTTTTGAGGCTTACTTCGGGGGGAGAAAAGAACTTTTTGAAGGGCTTGCCATCGAACAAATGGAGACGGAATGGAAAAAGCATCCTGTGCTGCATTTGGATTTGAATGCAGAAAAGTATGCAGGATATCAGCATGAATTATTACTATTCTACCGTATGCGGTATTACGAAAGAGGAACTATGCAAGAACTTCATTCCTGAAATAGAGCATTTTGGAGAGATAAACAACCTGACGTTTGACGAAACAGTGGATGCACTGACCAGAAACTATGACGGCTATCATTTCCACCCGAGAGGAGAAGGCCTGTTCAATCCGTTCAGTGTTCTGAATGCATTCAGCAATATGGAGCTGGGAAGTTATTGGTTTCAGACCGGTACCCCGACTTTTCTTGTTGAAATGTTGCAGAAGACAGAGTATGATTTGCGTACCTTACTTGATGGCATTGAAGCACCCGCTTCCGTATTCTCCGAATATCGGGTAGATTCCAATAATCCTATTCCACTAATTTATCAGAGCGGTTATCTGACGATAAAGGGCTTTGATGAGCGTTTCCGCAACTACCTGTTGGAGTTTCCTAACGATGAAGTGCGCTATGGTTTCGTAGATTTTCTTGTACCTTTCTATACCGGAGTGAAGAATAACGATCAGGGTTTTTATATAGGCAAATTTATCAATGAACTTGAAAGCGGGGATTACGACTCTTTTCTCACTCGTCTGCAAGCTTTCTTTGCTCATTTTTCTTACGAATTGAATGCCAAGACCGAGCGCCATTATCAGGTAATTTTCTATCTTGTCTTCAAACTTATGGGTCAGTTTACCGAGGCCGAAGTAAAGAGTGCCCGAGGTCGTGCGGATGCTGTTGTAAAAACTCCGAAGTTTATCTATGTCTTTGAGTTTAAGTTGAACGGCACTGCGGAGGAAGCCTTGAAGCAGATTGACGAAAAAGGTTACCTGATACCTTATCAGGTAGACGGACGCGAAGTGATAAAGCTAGGTGTGGAGTTCAGCGCCGAAGAACGCAACATCAGTCGTTGGCTTAATGAGATTCCTTGAATCTTGTCTGATAATTATTTATGGTATGATGTCATATAAATCAAAAGTACCGTGTATATTCAGAAGACCCAGCAGTTCATAGAATATATACGTTAATGTGATTATAAAAGTAAACTTTCCGATAGAATATTTATCACTAAATCCATGAAACAATAAAGTAGCGGCAGGTGCGCAAACGATACATATGTGGTAGCGAAGTGAAGTCTCAATTACCTATAAGTAATCATTCTATAACCTATAGGTAGTTGATCGTTTACTTAGTAGTAGTTGGCGTACTACCTATAAGTAATTTTTAAGGTGAATCTATGTATCGGAAATTGCGGGTGATCCGTTTATTACATTATTGCGTTATATAGCATGATAATACCACTTATTCCTACATAAATAAGTAAAAATAATCGTTCTCTTTTTAAACGTTGGATTTCTTTTTCCAACTTTTTCTCTTTGTTGTCCATTTTTCTATAATTATTAAAAATATGATTATTCGACTTTTTCTTATTGGTCGCTTCCTTTGAGTGGAAATCACAAATACTCATAATATAAAGCTTTTATTTCAAGTAGTATTGGGCTATATTCTAATAAAAAAACAGGGAAGTTTGTTTAATTAGGAAAATAGTAGGAGACATACTATAACATCTCCTACTATCTGTTATTAGTAACACTAATTGAACTTTGGGAGCGAATTCATTGAAACTATATTGTGATAGTATTCCTGTTTTCTACTTCTCTTATTTAGTTCATTTATCGCCAAGCTTCTGGGGCACCTTGCTGTGATGCGATATTATATGCAATTACTTTTGCGCCGTCCACTATTGCTCTTGCAATGCTTCCACATAGCATCCCAAAATCTCTTGTAAAATCATCACCGCCACAAATGGTGATTAAATCTTCTTTGCTTAAATTTTCCATATAATTCATAATTGCCTCCTTTTTTATTTGTTGAAAGTTTCTTTAAATCCTTCAATAAAATCACCTCCTTCATTATAGATGTAGATTCCTGCGGAAATTATGGCTAGAGCCAAACCAACGTCAAATCCACCATTTACTTCTTTCATTTCTTGCAAGTTCATTTCTTGCATCATTGCATTTTCTTTGAAATTTTTCATAATTTTCTTTTCTTTTAAATTGTTAATAATATAAATTTTACTGTGTTTTCTTTAAAATATAGCTCCTTGCGTTAGGATGCTGCTTTCTTGTTATTCATAATAGCGTCAAATGCTTTTTGTAGAACTTCTAAGGGTATAATCGGGAGAGGCAAGAATCCTATACCACCATTTACACCTTTCATTTCACTGATACCCATTTCTTGTATCAATTCATTTCTCTTTGAATCTTTCATAATTCTTCATTTTTTAATTGTTACTAAAATAGTGTTTGTTATCAACAGAACAGAGTTTTACCAGAATTTAGTGAAGTCCTCTCCACGGTCGGGCTTCTTAAAAGGATTCAGCTTCCTTTCATTAAGAATATCAAGCGGACTACGGGTATCTACAAATCCTCCCGATACATTTCTCTGTTCTTTCTCATTCAATGGTTTTACCATGTACTTTTCATTCTTTTTCATAACTGTGTTTGATTTTTATATTAATACTAAAATTATTTAAGGAAAATAGAGGGCGTTACAATTATATTGGTTAAGCTAGTGCTTTCGTTGTATTTCTAACAGCCCCATATATGTGTTGATATCTTTTTCTTGATGTTGCAAAGTTAAGAGCTTTGTTTCACTGTTTGTGTTATTGCTTTGTAATCATTAGGTAGCACTCTGCGGTATTTTCAATGATTCCACTGGGGAGAGTTGTGGCATTAGAACTTATTTCTCTGGGCGTTTATTCCTTGGAGCCATATACAAAGCATAAATGCTATATGTGACACTGCCACTAATAACTGTAGCGATAAGATCGAAAATATCGAAAGTGGTGGAAAATGCAAACTCGCTAATGAGAAGGACAACGACACAACATATAAGTGTTTTTTTTATACTGTTTCTTCCTCTGATTATTCCCCAGGCTATCAAAGTAGTACTTGGAACAAGTATCCAACTGCTGATCGTGTCTGCAATATGAAAATCAGATAAATGATTTCTATAAATATATGGTCGATATGTATTTGACAAGAAAGCACCTGTTAACATTATTATAAATCCCAATATTATTGCAATAATATGTTTTTTAGTATGTTTCATTATAATATATCTCTGATAAATAATTAATTTCTGTTTAGGACTCGTCTGTACATAAATTGGCAGAGAGGTTGGTACTGCTTCTGGAGAAAAGAAACAAGAATCAGAAAAGGAGGCTGAATTCAAAAGTCTGTTTTGAGACAGCCTCTTGTTCTTGGTCGTTTATAAATGACAGAATACTTGTTATTTATAATTAAATTTCTAGTTAATGATTATATAAATTCTCATGTACCCGGTCATTTTTGTCCATTAGTCTGGTGTTCAGAGTACCGGCAAATCCGATAAATTCCCATATTGCATATGCAACCTCTGACAATGAACCGCCTTTTATCTCGAAGAGTTCCTCTTGAGACAATTCTTCTGTGTTATACATTTTAGCTTTCATACAAATAGTACTTTAGAAATTAATAGCTGCTGCTTTATCGGCTCCAGATTTAAGTGCACCTGCAGTATCTTTGGGATTGGTCAGTGTTTCATAAATGAAACCAGTTATGGCTGTTACTGCAGCTACTACAAACCAGTTTCCTCCGTTTGTCATTCTCATTTCACTTGTGTTCATTTCTTGAATGCCAAGTGCATTTCCTAGTCTCTTTAAATGTTTCATAATTAATAATTTTTTAGTAATACATGTTGTTAATAAAATCTCCTATTAGGATGGCTTTTGATAAAAAAGTTTCAATTTTCTTCTTTGAATGCTTTAGTGTATGTCTTCTATTGATAATACTTTTGGAAAGTATGGGGTATTACAAAAACACTGATTATACTAGTTTCTTCGCTGTAATTGTAACAGCCACCATACGTATTGATACATTCTTCTAAAGTTAATGCTTTCATCGGTTTTCTTGTGTATCGTTTCTGTAAAGTGTTTGCTCCTGTAGGTTTAGAAATCAAGCATCTTGAAGTATTCTCTGATTTCTCCATTTTTTAGGGGGACACATTCGCAGGTGCCAGGTGCAGGCTTGGTGCAATGGATGTGCATCGGAATGTTATGACCGCCATTTACATTTCTCAGTTCATTTACGCTAAGCGCTTTCATTTTCTTTGTTTTCATAATTGTTGTTTTTTTAGTTATTAATTTATTTGCAAAATGTTTTTTGTTTTACTATTACAGAATCAGGTGTTTCTATATCTGCGATTGTGTTATTGCCCTGCCACTATTAGGTTAATGGCTACATGAGTCTGGGAAAATTCTTGCCCATATCTGTGTGACAGGTATCATCGATAGGAAAGAAAGGGTTGTTTTCTCCGAAGATTCTTTTCAATGCATCTGCTTGAATACAATTGGCACAGCCGCCATTTACATTTCTCAGCTCGTTTGCGCTAAGCGCTTTCATTTTCTTTGTCTTCATAATTGTTTCTTTTTTAGTTGTTAATATATTTGTAAAATATTTCTTTTGTTTCTTGTTGATGTTGCAAAGTTAAGTACTTTGTTTCACTGTTTATGTTATCGTTCTGTTATCGCTATGTTAATGTTTTCCGGCATTTCGGGAGGTGTTGTTTATAACATTATATGATGCATGCCACACATCTTATTTCTCCTGATTCCAGTCCGGTTTTCCGAACTTTTAAGCCCTTTTGAAACTGTCTGTTTTTCATAACTTTTTTCTTTTTAGTTTGTTACTTTTGTTTTTGATTGATGTTGCAAAGTTAAGCGCTTTGTTTCACTGTTTATGTTATTGTTCTGTTATTGCTATGTTAATAATCTCTTGTTCTGTTGTTGTGAAATCATTTAGTATATTCTATTATATACTTGAAGATTCGGGCAATCTCTCGAACGGGTATTAAAGTTTAAAAATCTCTTGCTCTTCATAAATCTCTTCTTTTTAATTTATTGCTTTTGTTTCTTGTTGATGTTGCAAAGATAAGTGGTTTGTTTCTCTACTTATGTTATCACTTTGTTATCGCTATGTTAATATTTTCTTGCTGTGTTTTGAAGAATTCATTTGGTATATTATATAAGGTACATACTTTAGAACCTCCTAAGATTTGTTTGGTTTCCCAAACATTCAAATCATTTAGATACTTCTTACTTTTCATAACTGTTCTTTTTTAAATGTTACTCTTGTTTTTGATTGATGTTGCAAAGTTAAGCGGCTTTTCTCTCTACTTATGTTATTACTCTGTTATCGGAAGGTTAATACTTGCTGAAGAATCTAATGTCCTAACTATAATCCATTCTCCATTAACAAGTACCCATTTATACGCACCACCATAAATTGTCATTTTTTCTTCTTGCGTTAATTCTTTTGTAAGCTGTTTCATAATTTATAATTTTTAGTTATTTCTTTGTTTTTAGTTTGATGTCGCAAAGATATAGCTGTTTTTTTAAATAAAATGTTATCTAAATGTTATCCATTATTATCAGAATGTTATTATCTTTGCAAAAAAAATGCATGAATAGAAAACATATTATATTATTTACAGTCTTAGGATTAATAGCTATATTATCATTACAAACGATATGGCTATATAATACTTTTGTACTGGTTAGAAATAATATATATGAAGAAACTAATAAAGTTTTAGATGAAGCATTAACTGAAGCTATTGCAGATTTCAGTAAGTTAGGCGTTCCTGAGGGGACGGCAATCTCGTCTGGACCTATAAATGATTCAATACCGGCAAACACTTATTTTTATGAAGGTTTGTGGAAGTTAGGAATTGAGATTTCTTTGAGTGATATTGACTCTCTTACTAATGACTTGTTAAATAGGGCTGGGGTGGAAAGTGATTTTTTTTCATGTTGGGTTAATCCCCAAAATGGAGAGATTTACCAAAAGAGTAAACTACAAACTATAGCTGTTTGGGGAGCTATTAAGTCTGAAATAATTCCTGTACGAACTGATTTGTCACTTGGAATACAGTTAATTTTAACAAATCCTTATTGGACTATCTTTGAGCGTATGAGCCTCTTAATGATAGCGACCGCCATCATGATGATAATGGTAATCACCTGTATCATTTATCAGATTAAGATTATCATTCGTCAGGACAAGATAGCCAAAGTTCGTGAAGACTTCTCTTACGCCATGATACATGATATGAAAACTCCTCTTAGCTCTATTCTGGCTTGTACGAGTCTTTTGCATAGTGGCAAGATGGACAATTTGCCTGAGCTGAAGGAGAAATATTTTTGCATTGTAGAAGATGAGGGCGGACATTTGCTGAACTTGGCAAATAAGGTACTTACGCTTTCTAAATTGGAGAATCATAAGCTGGAAATGTCAAGAACTGTATTCCCGTTGGAGCCTATGGTGGCAGACTTAATAGAAAAGTTTACTGCAAAAACAGCCAAACCGGTACATTTCACTACTCACTTGCAGGCGAAAGAAATTTGCGCTGATGAGGAATATCTGAAAGAGGCTATCAGTAATCTGATAGATAATGCTATCAAGTACTCTAAAGAATCGGTTGAGATAAATATAAGTTCGCTCAGCAATGCTACTCATGTCCTTATCAAAGTGCATGATAACGGTATCGGCATTTCGGAGAAAGACCGGAAACATATTTTTGAGAAGTTTGAACGTGCCTCGGCTTTCAAGCGCTCCAGACTTGGCAAAGTTGCCGGTTTTGGGCTGGGACTGAATTATGTATATCAAGTGATGGATGCCCATGAGGGTAGCGTAACAGTGAATAGTGTTGAAAAAGAATTTAGTGAATTTATTTTGTATATACCAATAAAGACGGAAAACTATGATTAAATTATTAGTAGTAGAAGACGACCCGACTTTGCTTTATATTGTGCAAAGCGGATTACAGGAAGTGATTGGGGGCTATGAAGTTTTTACGGCAACTAATGGAGCTGAAGGATTGAAAGCTTGGGAAGAGCATCATCCGGATATCATTATCTCGGATGTGGATATGCCGGTGATGGATGGTTATGAGATGGTGGAGCGTATCCGTGAAACAGATGGCGATACACCTATTTTGTTTGCCTCGGCCATGAGCTCGCCGAAAGATGTGACGAAAGGATATAAGATAGGGGTGAACAACTACGTAAAGAAGCCCTTTGTTCCCGAAGAACTGGATGCTCATATCCATGCATTGCTCAAAATGAAAGAAGGCGTAAAAACACAGAATGAAAGTGATCATTGCAGGATAGGTCGTTATCTGCTGGATGCCAAACATGCCACTTTGCGGAATGATGAAACCGGTTATGTAAGAGTGTTAACTATCAGGGAAGCGCAAATAATACAGCTTCTTTACGAAAATAGGAATAATGCAGTGAAGAAGAGTGCCATCCTGAGTCGCTTCTGGGAAACAGAGGATGATTATTTCGCATCGCGTAGTCTGGATGTGTTCATGTCTAAAATACGAAAGTATCTGGAAGAAGAACCTCGCGTAGTGATAAAGACGATAAGAGGCGTAGGACTTATGATGCTATTGGATTAATCCCCTTTGTTATTTCTGATATTCTTGTCCCCCCTGGCTACCTCGTCGACAAAACCTCCCCTTTCGTAGATTTTATTTTCTGTTTTCCTTTCCCTCCCTTACATTTGCATCAGAATAAAAAGAAATAGACTCAAAAATCAAATATGTAGAGACTCTCTCTAAATAGCGTTTTTTCATGTATTATTGACTGTACCGTTCCACCTCCGTGAGGAGAGGGAACGGTTTTCTTATAATGTATGTTGGCTAAAATAATTCGCCCCTACAAGTCATCACAACTTGTAGGGGCGGATAGTTTTATATATAGGTTTAAGCGTCTTTATAACTAAGCGCTTAACTTTTTCCTATACACTATGATCAATACCATAATACCAATCACCATCAATGCCAGCGCTGCATAAGCAATACCTTCCGTTACGTGCAAGCTCTTCGGGTCGAAGCGCATTTCAATGGTATGCTTCCCGGCAGGGACGTACATGGAACGCAGGATGTAGTCGGCACGCGCAATGTCGGCAGGCTCCCCGTCAATGGTGGCTATCCAGCCGTCCGGGTAGTAGATTTCGGAGAATACGACTACACCATCTTTCGAATTGTTGGTTTCGTAAACCAGGCGATTAGGCTCATAGCTCGTCAGGCGGACGCTGGAAAGGCTATCCTTATAGGAGGTTGTTGTACCTTTCAAGGCCTCTTTGAAACGGGCATCTACTACGGCTGTTTCTGTGGGTACTATTGTGTGTAAAGCGTCAATTTCCTGATTGGCATTATCCACATACTCCACCTTATCTACAAACCATGCATTGCCGTAAGCATAAGGATTCATGACAGGGATTGTCTGCCCTTGTCCGGCAGGAAGTATGAAATACTTAGTGTTCAGCATATTCAGAACGCGGAACCGGGAAGCATCCACGCTATCCATTTCACCACCTGCAGTGGCAATAGCCTGATAGGCGGCCTGCATCTCGGGAGTGATATGGCGTTCTATCACTTCCTGATAACGGCGCAACTTGGCGGCATGATATCCGCCGACACTCTTGTGCCAATATGAAGTGTTATTTTCGCTGAATGCACTTCCCGAGAGGCTGAGTACACGATAGTTCGGATCAGTGTCCTGCAATATTATTTCGTCAGCTTTCGTCTTCTTGAAAGTATCTACCTGGGCAGAACGGGGGACAAATTGGTCATCGTGCAGATAGCGCTTGTTGACTCCCCACATATCTACTACGCAAAGAATAGTAATACCGGCAATCACAATTGTATTCTTTAATTTGCCGCTATAATAGAACCATAACAATGCGCAACCAATCACAACGATAATGAAGCTACGCAACGCATCGGAACTGACCATTGCGGTCCGCATCTCTCTCAGATTGGAAAGTATGCCGGACAATTCCTCCCGGGGAATCATATTCTGATTAACTGCATTCTGCAACATCTGAGCTTCCTGCGCAGGCACAAATGTAGAACTGAAAGCTCCAGGTATGATGGTCAGTAGCAAAGCTACACCTGCCGTTAATGCAAAACTGATACCAACAAACTTCAGTTTCTTTTTCAATATTTCCGGGTCTTCCAGCACCTTTTTCAAAGCAAAGATGGCCAGCAACGGAATGGTGAACTCTGCAATGACGAGAATGGACGATACGGCACGGAACTTGCTATACATAGGTATATAGTCGATGAAGAAGTCGGTCAGTGGCATGAAATTTTTTCCCCATGAAAGAACGATAGAGAAGAATGTGGCTCCGACCAGTGCCCACTTCAATGGACCTTTGACTATGAAGCAACCCAAGATGAAAAGGAACAAAACAAAAGCACCTACATAGACGGGACCTGATGTCATGGGCTGATCACCAAAGTACTGGGGTAGTTGCTGGTATAATCCGGCATACGTAGGATTGGCTTTTTCCATAGCTGTCTCATTCGAAATGAGGGGTACGGAAGCGCCGCCTTTAAAGTTGGGTACCAGCAACGTCCAGGTTTCTCCGATTCCATAGCTCCATTGGGTGATGTAGTCACGATCCAATCCACTGCTGGTCTGCTTGGCTGCATCGCCGGTTTCCACGAGTTCGCTTTTGCCACGCATGGTTTCCTTGCTGTACTCGTAAGTGTGATACAGGTTCGACAAGTTGACACATATACCGATGAGTGCAGCTACTACAAGCACACCGCTTGCTTTAAAGAACTGCGGCAAGGTTTTGTTGCGCCAGGCATCTTCAAAATAAGCTCCTGCAATGAACAGGATGACAAATAGGAAGTAGTAACTCATCTGTACGTGATTAGACAGAATTTGCAGGGCTATAAACAATGCTGTTATGATACCTCCTACCAGATATTTTCCCCGATAAGCCAGTACGATACCCGCTATCGTGGGTGGTATGTAAGCCAGGGTGATAAATTTCCATATGTGCCCGGCGGAAATCAGAATGAAGAAGTAAGATGAGAATGCCCACATCAATCCTCCCAATCCTGCCAGCCATACTGGTATGCCGAATGCACGCAACAGGATGAAAAAGCCCAGCATCAGAATGAAAGTCAGGTTTACATATGTGGGCAAGAACAGTTGATATGCTTTCTGTACCCATGTCAGTGGTTTTGTAGACTCATAGCTGGGAGCTATCTGGTAAGTCGGCATGCCACCGAACAGCGAGTTTGTCCAGCGTGTATATTCGCCGGTTTCTTCGCGATACTTTGTTGCTTCTTGTCCGGCACCGGCACCGGCAGCAGTGTCGTGTTGGAAGAGAATGCGGTTTTCTATATCCGCCGGAAAGAAATAGGCGAACGAAAGAACAGCAAACATAAGAATGACCAGGAGGTCGGGGAGGAGCTTCTTCATAAAAACGGAATTTTTATGAAATGAAGAATGAAGAATGAAGAATGAAGAATTACCATGCGGATTCATAGCGCAGCCAATTCTTCATTCTTCATTCTTCATTCTTCATTTCGTTATTAATAACGATAATGTTCAGCCTTATACGGTCCGTCTACTTTTACACCAATATAAGCGGCTTGCTCGGGAGTTAGTTTGGTTAGCTTCACACCTATTTTTTCGAGGTGCAGGCGTGCTACTTCCTCATCAAGATGCTTGGGAAGACGGTAAACACCCGTTTCATATTTCTTGTTGAACAACTCGATCTGTGCCAAAGTCTGGTTGGTGAATGAGTTACTCATGACGAATGACGGGTGACCGGTAGCGCAACCCAGATTAACCAGACGTCCGTCTGCCAACAGGATAATGCTGTGTCCGTCGGGGAAGTAGTAGCGGTCTACCTGCGGTTTGATGTTGACGCACTTGATGCCGGGATAATGTTTGAGCGCATCCACTTGGATTTCATTGTCGAAGTGACCGATGTTACAAACAATAGCCTGGTCTTTCATCTTCTCCATATGGTCGATGCGGATGATATCGATATTACCGGTGGTGGTGACAAAGATGTTACCTTGGGTGCAGGCTTCTTCCATCGTGATTACCTCAAAACCTTCCATGGCAGCTTGCAGGGCACAAATCGGGTCTACTTCCGTTACCAGTACGCGGGCACCATAAGTACGCATGGAGTGTGAGCATCCTTTACCTACGTCGCCATAACCGCAAACTACCACTACCTTGCCTGCAATCATCACGTCCGTGGCACGCTTGATGCCATCGGCAAGTGATTCACGGCAACCGTATAAATTATCGAATTTAGACTTCGTTACGGAGTCGTTCACATTGAATGCCGGGAACAGCAATTTGCCTTCTTCCTGCATCTGATATAAGCGGTGTACGCCTGTGGTTGTTTCTTCGGATACACCACGCATCTCAGCAGCCACACGATGCCAGCGGGTAGGGTCTTCTGCCAATACGCATTTCAGAATGGCGTTCAGTTCAATCTCGTCTTCCGCATGAACTTCTTTATCCAGAACAGAAGCGCTGTTTTCAGCTTCATAGCCCACGTGTATCATCATGGTGGCGTCACCACCATCATCCACAATCACCGTAGGACCTTTGCCGCCGGGGAAGTTGAGAGCTTGGAGCGTACACCACCAGTAGTCAGCCAGCGTTTCACCTTTCCAGGCGAATACGGGTACACCACTTGCGGCGATAGCTGCTGCGGCATGGTCTTGGGTCGAATATATGTTGCAAGAGCACCAGCGCACTTCGGCACCCAGTGCTACGAGGGTTTCAATCAGTACCGCCGTTTGGATGGTCATGTGCAGGGAACCCATGATACGAGCACCTTTCAACGGTTTTGTTTCTCCATACTTTTCGCGAAGAGCCATGAGGCCGGGCATTTCTTGTTCTGCCAGATCGATTTCCTTGCGACCGAAGTCGGCAAGCGTAATGTCTGCCACCTTGTAGGGCAGAGTAGAGAATAATTCTTTAGACATATTTATCAATGATTTAAAATAAAAAGTGCTGCAAAGATAGAACATTCTGATTAGTAGGACAAAAGCTATTCGTTTTTTTTAAATAAAAGCTTGGAATATATGTTGATATAATTGAAAAGATATGTATATTTGCTTCCCTAAAATAATATTAAGCAATATATATACCTTGAAATGAGGGATTATAACGATAAAACAAAGGAAGAACTACTGGATATAATCCGGGGATTGGAAGAGCAACTAACAAGTCGTCCTCCTTGGAAAACCCTATGCCCAGATGAAAATCCGGGGGCTTTTAGTAAGAAATATGGTAAAGAAATACTGGATGCTATTCCGGATATGCTGACTATATTTGATTTCAATCTGGACTATATCGAGTTACTTTCCTCTCCTGAAACTAATCATGTGGAAGGCTTGTCCGGTGATGATACGTCACGTCCTAACCTTAAGGATATAGTGCCGGAATCAGAATACCGTAAGATCCGTGCCAATATGGAAAAAGTGATACGCACCCGTCAACCCAGTATCGGAGAACATTCATTGCTGTTTGAAGGAAAGATGCATCATTATGAAAATCTGGTGTGTCCATTGGGAGACCAGTATCTGCTGTGCATGTGCCGGGACGTTACGAGCCGGGTGAATGCCCAGCGTGAACTGGCTGCCGCCCGTATAAAGGCGGAAGAGGCTGACCGGTTGAAATCAGCATTTCTTGCCAATATGAGCCATGAGATACGTACACCGCTAAATGCGATTGTCGGATTTTCGAGGCTGGTGATTGATCCGGGATATGAGGGAGATAAGGAAGATTATTGCAATATCATCGAGAAGAACTCTGAAGTACTGTTATGTCTGTTTAATGATATTCTGGACTTGTCGTCAATGGAGGCAGGAGCTTTGGAATTCAGGAAGGATAAAGTGAATATGTATGCTGCCTGCCTTGAAGAGTACACCAGGCACCGGACCAAGGTGAACGAAGGAGTCAGGTTGATATTGGATGATAGTGATAAGAATTTGTATGCTGCGGGAGATAGATCGCGCGTCATGCAGGTGTTGATGAACTTATTGAGCAATGCTGTAAAGTTTACTCCTGCCGGAGAAATCCATTTGGGATATGAACAACGAGGCAATGTTGTGCAGGCTTATGTAAAAGACACAGGTCTCGGTATACCTGCCAATCGCGTTGCGAAGATTTTTGAGCGTTTCGGTAAGATTAATAATTTTGCGCAGGGCACCGGGCTGGGGTTAACTGTTTCCCGTATGCTGGTAGAACGAATGGGCGGAAGAATCTGGGTGCGGTCGGGCATGGGAATAGGGACGACGTTTTTCTTTACGTTGCCGATGAGCGAATAAATAGAAAAAAGGAGTTGCTATACAGTGGGTAATGCTGCCCAACTCTTTACGGCTTTTTGTCGATACAAATTACTCAACTGTTGATTTTCTGATAATGATATTCGATTCCAATGTGATGGTCTGATTGGGAGTTGAGAAATCATTGATTTTTTCAAGAATAAGGCGGACGGCAATTGTGACCATTTCATCAACTTGTTGCTCAACAGCAGTCAGTGGTGGGTGTACCAAGGTTGATAAAGCGGTTCCCGACATACAGCAGATTGCAACTTTACTTGGAATAGCGATGTTGTGTTCTTGCAGTGTTTGTTTTGCACCTAACGCTTGAGTCTCTGTAAAACAAAAAACCGCGTCGAAAGGAATTTCAAGGCTTAAGACTTTCTCAATGGCATTGGCACCATCATTAACACTGACGCCCGATTCGATAGCATATCGTGAATCGTAGGGAATATGGAATTTTGCTAGTGCATCGCGGTAACCTTTCTTGCGGTCAATCGTGTTTTGGATATGCCGAGGACCAGTTAGATGGATAATTTGTTTCTTTCCTGAACGTATAAGATGTTCAACCATGAAGAATGACTGGATATAGTCGTTACTTTTTACTGCCGGAACGGAGATGTCGGAAATCGTGCGGTCGAAAAGGACTATTGGGATATGCCGGTCCAGGAAACTCCGGTAAACATCAAGATTGGCAGTATTGTGACAGGCACTAATCAGGATGCCTTCTACGCGCGCATTATCAAACATTGTCAGGTTTACGCGTTCTGTTTCAGGGTCTTCATCAGACAATGCCAAAATAACACGATAGCCTTGCTGATTTAATAGACTTTGAGCAGCGGTAATAAAACTCATGGAGAATGTGGTTGTCATCTCAGGAACCATAATTCCGATGATACGTGTACTTTTCAAACGCAGGTTAACGGCCAGCTCATTGCGGCGATAGCCCATCTTATTAGCCGTTTCAACGATTTTTTCTAACGTTTCCTTGCTGACATTTTTGCTGTCTCCACTTAATGCTCTTGACACAGTAGATTTTGATAGTCCCAATGCAGCTGCTATATCTTTAATTGTAACGTATCTCATGGTTATGGTGTGTTTTCTGCAAAATTAGGACTTTTATCTATTCATATGCTAAAAATAAATGCCAATATCTTCTAAAATGTATGATTTAACGTTGGGAACGGTTGCGGAAAATGGGAACGGTTGCGGGAACGGTTGCGGATTATTTTCCGAAGAAAAACCTTGTGGCACAGCTAAATGGAGTTTAGTTTTGTGGTGTAAAGAGAGCGAATGAAACAATTTGCTTGAGACTAATTAACTAAATGCTATAATAAGATGAAGGATACAATGAAGGTTGCAGTGATGCTGGGAATCGGTCGGATGGGATTTGAAGAACGTCCCATTCCAAAAGTTAAGCCCAATGAAATATTGGTTAAGTTGGACTATGTGGGCGTTTGTGGGTCAGATATTCATTACTATGAAACAGGAAGAATTGGGAACTATATTGTCCAACCTCCTTTTATGTTAGGTCATGAGTCTGGTGGTACTGTAGTTAAGGTAGGGCAAAACGTGAAACATTTGAAAATTGGTGATAAAGTGGCACTCGAACCAGGTAAGACATGTGGTCATTGTCGTTTTTGCCGTGAAGGGAAATACAACCTTTGTTCTGATGTGGTATTCTTTGCTACCCCTCCGGTGGATGGTGTATTTGCGGAGTATGTGGCACATGAAGCAGATCTCTGTTTTAAACTTCCTGAGAATGTTGATACGCTTGAGGGGGCACTTATTGAGCCGTTGGCTGTAGGCTTTCATGCAGCCAACCAAGGTGAGGCACATGCAGGTCAAACAGCGGTAGTCTTTGGTGCAGGATGTATTGGTTTGGTTTCGTTAATGGCACTTAAAGCCGAAGGTGTCAACACAGTCTATGTTGTAGATATCATGGAGAAGCGTTTGGAAAAAGCGTTGGAAATAGGTGCAACTGCTGTGATAAATTCAAGTAAGGTCAATCCTATTGAGGAAATCAATAGGCTGACTGCTGGTGAGGGTGTTAATCTTGTCATTGAAACTGCCGGTATGGAAATTACTACTCGGCAGGCCATTAGTGTTGCTCAGAAAGGTTCGAATATCGTCTTGGTAGGGTATTCAAAAACAGGAGAGATGGTATTGCCTATTAGTCTGGCAATAGATAAGGAACTCACATTCAAGTCGGTGTTTCGTTATCGTCATATCTATCCAATGGCTATTGAGGCTGTGGCTTCCGGGAAAATCGATTTGAAAAGTATCGTGACTAATATCTTTGACTTTGATGATATCCAAAATGCAATGGATATGAGTATTAGTGATAAATCGAATATTGTAAAATCAGTAATTAAAATCTGGTAAACTATGAAGACGAAAACAGTTGTTGGTTTAGGGGAGGTCCTTTGGGATGTTTTCCCTGAAGGAAAGAAGTTAGGCGGAGCGCCTGCTAATTTCGCCTATCATGCAGCTCAACTGGGGCTTGATGCTATCGTGGTTAGTGCCATTGGTAATGATGAATTAGGCGATGAGGTTGTAGCCTGTTTTGAGGACAAGGCATTACCACACATGCTTGAAAGCTCGTCGTGTCCTACTGGAACAGTTCAGGTTAGTGTCAATGAGCGTGGTATTCCTCAATATACAATCGAAGAAGGTGTAGCATGGGATAATATCCTGTATAACGAAACATTAAAAGCACTGGCAAACCGTACTGATTGCATTTGTTTCGGTTCGTTGGCTCAACGCAATTCAGTATCGCGAAATACTATTGAACAGTTTCTTAACGATATGCCTGCCTGTTCTTTTAAGGTCTTTGATATTAATTTGAGACAGCATTTTTATATGAAAGAGCAGATTGAAAAATCGTTCTTCTTGTGTAATATCCTAAAAATAAATGATGATGAGCTTGGTAAGGTTTGCAGTATGTTTAGCATTGCGGGGACTCCAATCCAACAGTGCCGGACACTTCTTGCAACGTATGGTTGGAAAATGCTGATCCTGACTTGTGGCGAGATGGGAAGCTATGTCGTTACCCCTGATGAGGTATCGTTTTTGGAAACTCCCAAAGTGAAAGTTGTTGATACTGTTGGAGCTGGTGACTCGTTTACAGCTGCCTTTTGTGCGTTACTCTTGAAAGGTGAATCAATTGGCGAAGCCCACCGAAGAGCAGTTGATGTTTCAGCTTATGTTTGTACCCAGGCAGGTGCAATGCCAGCTTTGCCGAACTATCTTAAGTAATACTTTCAACAGTTGATATAATGAAAAACATCAGATTACAGCTATTTGTCTTATTCTTGTTGTGTACTTGTTTTCTCTATGCCCAGCAAGCCAAATATATATTCTTCTTTATAGGAGATGGAATGGGAATAAACCAGATACAGATGACTGAACTATACAGTGCTGAACTTCAGGGTAATATTGGGGTAACTCCCTTATTATTTACTCAATTCCCAATAGCAACTATTGCAACCACCTATTCTGCAACGAATGGTGTCACCGATTCGGCAGCTTCAGGTACCGCACTGGCTACAGGTGTGAAAACCCGTAATGGCTGTATTGGGGTGATGAAAGATAAGATTACCCCTTTGAAGAGCATCGCAGTGAGAGCTCGGGAAGCTGGTTGTAAGGTAGGTGTGGCATCAAGTGTGGCTATCAATCATGCAACACCGGCTGCATTCTATGCCCACAATGAAAATCGAAAAAACTACAATGCAATTGGCCATGACCTTGTAGCTGCCGGATTTGATTTTTATGGAGGTGCTGATTTTTGGAGTGTCACTCCTCAGGATTCAATAGGACTTTATGACCTTGCCTATAATAATGGTTATACGATAACTCGTGGTTACAAAGAATTTCAGAAGAAAGCCCGTACATCGGATAAAATGATTCTGTTTCAAAGGAGTGCAGTGTCGAAAATTGATAGCCGCACAATTCCCTATGCCATTGATCGCCAAAAAACAGATCTGACATTGTCGGAAATTACACGTGCAGGTATTAATATCTTAACGAAAGACCCTGAAAAAGGATTCTTCTTCATGATTGAGGGTGGGAGTATTGATTGGGCATGTCATAGTAATGATGCAGCGACAGTGATTCATGAAGTTCAGGATTTGGATAAAGCTATAGGGGTTGCTTATGAGTTCTATCAACAACACCCTGATGAAACATTGATTGTGGTGACAGCCGACCATGAAACCGGTGGTCTTGGGTTGGGTACCGGGTCGTACGAATTAAATCTTGGTGTTCTTGGTAATCAAAAAATCAGTGAGCGTGAGTTTTCAAAGGTACTTAATCACTTAAGAAAGAAAAACAACGGTAATGTTTCGTGGGATATAGTTAAGAAATCTCTCAGTGAGAACTTTGGTTTCTGGAAAAAGATTCAGTTGGCCCCGCAACAAGAGGAGCGATTGAAAATGGCCTATGAAAGCTCGTTTATCAACAGTGCCGGTCTGGTTGAAAGTGAATATCAAAAAGATGAAGCGATTGCAGCTGAAGCAAAAAAAATCATCAATGAAATCGCTCTTGTGGACTGGATTAGCAAAGGTCATTCGGCTAGTTTCGTGCCTGTGTTTGTTCTCGGGGTTGGTGCAGAGGATTTTCAAAGTCGTACTGATAATGCCGAAATACCTAGAAAGATCGCAGAGATAGGTGGATATGGGGTGGAAAATTAACATTTATCATTAGGGTTTAAGATTGTTTTTTGGGTAACTTAATGTTCTTAAGTCGACTTAAGAGTACATATGAGATAGAATTGTAAATTATAAATAGAATTAAATGTTTAACCTTTTTTTATGGATATGATACATAGTTTATTAGGGACTTTCAGAATGAAGCCTTCCCAACTAGGTCGTGCTACATTAATACTGGTGTGCTCATTTTTCAGCATATTTATAGCCAGTGCAAATGGTATAAAAGATTCTTCTGGAACAGAGCGGGAAATAACGGGTTACGTCCAGGATGCTCAGGGCGAACCGGTCATTGGAGCGAGCATCAGGGTAAAGGGAACAACTGTCGGTACCATTACTGATGTGAGCGGCCGTTATACTGTTAAAGTTACAAATGAATCAACTTTAGTTATTTCTTTCGTTGGATACAGAACTGAGGAGGTGAAAGTGGGTAATCATAATACTATTGATATAATTCTTCAGGAAGACTCAGAGCTTATAGATGAAGTGGTTGTTATTGGTTATGGTACCGCTAAGAAAAAAGATTTGACAGGTGCTGCTGCAAATATTAAAGGTGATAAGGTTGCTGAACGTCGTACTACACAATTGGCTACGGCTCTTCAAGGTGCTGTATCAGGGGTATTAGTGACTCGTTCAAGTGGTGAGCCTGGAGCAGGTGCAAGCAATATTCTGGTGCGTGGTGTAACTACAATTGGTGATTCATCACCTTTGATTGTAGTCGATGGTATTCCTGTAGGTAATATTAACGATGTTAATGCCAATGATGTGGAAAGTATCACGGTATTGAAAGATGCAGCTTCTGCTTCCATTTATGGGTCTCGTGCTGCGGCAGGTGTAATTTTGGTGACGACCAAACGTGCGACTGAGAAAGACTTGCGCATCAGTTATAACTTCGAGTATGGTATTGAAATCCCCACTGCCCAACCGAAACAGGTTGATTTTCAACGCTATCTTGAAATGGTTAACGAGTTGAAATACAATGATAATCCTGCTGGGGGCCTTTACACGGTCTATACTGAGGATCAGGTTAATAATTGGGTAAAAAACAATAAAACCGATCCCGATAACTATCCGATAACTGATTGGTATGATCTCTTGATTAAGGGCTCGGCACCACGCCAAACCCACACGTTGAACCTTGTTGGCGGTAGTAAAAATGTCAAGACGAGAGCATCTCTTAGTTACGAAAAAGTAGATGGGCTTTATAAAGATGCCGAAAACTACTACGAAAGATATATGGCAAGGTTAAATAACGACTTGACATTCAGTAAGTATCTTGCCGCTTCGTTAGATTTAAATGTAAAGTATGCCAAGAATCACGAACCAATGTTTTCGGATGTTTGGAACAGTATTTTGGTAGCCTCACCTGCTTATGCATGGCAGTGGGAGCATGGTGGTCTGGCTGATGTGAAGGGTGGTAATAATCTCTATGGCCGTCTGGTTGAGGGTGGCTACAATGAAACTTATTCTACAAAGATTGGTGGGCGTGTTTCTATTGACTTCACTCCATTCAAAGATTTGAAAATATCAGCTGTACTTGCTCCGGATTTCTCGATTTCTAAAGGTAAGAAGTTTCAGAAAAAGGCTGGATTTACATCACAGGATGATCCTACTACCATCATTGGTACGTTTGCCGGTTGCGGCTCTACTAAGTTGACAGAGAAACGTGCCGACTCCCGTTCGCTAACTACACAGTTTATTGCAAACTATATGAAAAAGTTTGGTAAGCATGACTTTAATATTATGCTTGGTTACGAAAACTATTATTACCATCATGAAACAATGGGTGCTTCAAGTGACCATTACGATTTGGACAGTTATCCTTATCTGGATGCAGGTCCTAAGGACTATTTAGCAAATTCCGGTTCCGCATATGAGAATGCTTATCGTTCATTCTTTGGTCGAGTTATGTATAGCTTCAATCATCGTTATTTGCTTCAGGTTAATGTTCGTCGTGACGGTTCATCACGTTTCCATAAAGATTCTCGTTGGGGTACATTCCCTTCCGTGTCAGCTGGTTGGATTATCAGTGAAGAACCTTTCATGGAAAAAATTAATGGCAAAACGCTTTCATTCCTAAAGCTGAGAGCTTCTATCGGTACTCTGGGTAACGAACGTATCGGTAACTACCCCTATGTCTCATTGATGGAGTTTACTAATTCGTTGTTCTACAACAAGGCTGATGCAAGTGAATCTACCTACTACAAAGGGGCCGCTCAAATCCAATATCCTATACGCAATCTAACATGGGAAACGACTGAAACATACGATATTGGTGTTGATGCGCGATTCTTTGACGGACGTTTATCTTTTGTGGGCGACTATTATTACAAGCGTACAAAAGACATGTTGCTTGATCTTGAAATACCCAAATATATGGGATATTCTAATCCGTCACAGAATGCGGGTAAAATGCATACCAGAGGCTATGACCTTGAACTCTCATGGAATGACCGTATTGGTGAATTTACCTATGGTATCTCTGCTAATCTTTCTGACTATATTTCTAAAATGGATGATCTGAGTGGTACGCAGTTCATGGGCAATCAGGTGAAGATGACCGGTAGTTTATTTGATGAATGGTATGGTTATATCTCTGAGGGCTTGTTTCAAACCCAGGAAGAACTGGACAAATCTGCTACACTAAATAGCAATACACAGGTTGGTGATGTGAAATATAAAGATATCTCTGGTCCGGATGGTGTGCCTGATGGCATTATCTCTCCCGAATATGACCGTGTACTTCTTGGGAATTCACAACCTCGTTTCATGTATGGTGGAACATTGTCGGCTGCTTATAAAGGTTTTGACTTTAGTACTGCTTTCCAGGGCATTGGTAAGCAAAAGGTACGTATGAACTCTAAGATGGTTCAACCTTATCACAACCAGTGGGGAAGCATTCCTGCCATTATAGATGGAAATTATTGGAGTTCCTTCAATTCTGAAATAGAGAATCTGGCGGCACGTTATCCACGTCTCACTTATCAGAACAATGATAGTAATAACGCTATGTCAACCTTCTGGATGTTCAATGGTAGTTACTTTCGCTTGAAAAACATTACCTTAGGATACACCCTTCCGGCAAGCCTTACGCAAAAGGCTAAAATTGAGCGGGTTCGTTTCTATGTATCGGCCAATGACCTGTTCTGTCTGAGTCATTATCCTGACGGTTGGGATCCTGAACGCGGAACTACCTCTTATGCTATGACCACTTCGGTGTTGTTTGGTCTGAATATTAATTTTTAATGGATTAGAGCAATGAAAAATATATATATTATACTGACAGTATTTGCACTTTCATTGGTATCGTGCAACAGCTTAGACTTGTATCCACTAGACCAAGGTTCAAGTGAAACCTGGTACAGTAACGAAACCGAGTATGAAATGGCGGTGAATGATTTGTATCGCACTGCATTTTGGCCTGTTGCCAAAGAAGCTTGGTCTGATGACTACCTTTATCGTGACGTTGCCGGTCCTGACATTGTCGATGGAACGTTAAACAGTGAAACAAATACGTCCGGTAGTGTTGAGCTGGCAACATTCTATACCAACCAATACAAAGCCATTGCCCGTTCCAATGCTATCATCGCTAATTTGGATCGTGGTCGTGAAAATGGAATCAATGAGGCTACTCTGTTGTCCTATGAAGCCCAGGCACGTTTTTCACGTGCTGCACATTATGCTATGCTGGTCTTTGCTTTTGGTGATGTAGTCTATGTGGAGGATCTGTTAACTATTGAAGCCGCATCTAAAATGGCACGGTCACCTAAAGCCGATGTGATTAAAATCATTTATGATGATTTTGATTATGCTGCTGAACATCTTCCGGCTTCTTACACCGGAAAACAGGTAGCAACCAAAGGTGCCGCTTTGGCATTGAAAGCACGCTATGCGTTGTATTTCGGTGATTATGAGATCGCTGCTACAGCAGCAAAAGCGTGTATGGATCTGGGTGTTTATAAGCTTCATAAAGATTATGGAGATTTATTCTATACGAAGAATGCTGAAGAGTCAATCTTTTTATTGCCTCGTTCAACTGCTCTCCTGATTGGTAATATCGGCGATGCAAAAAGCTACTACCCACGTACAGCGGGCGGTTTTTCGAGCAAGGTTCCTTCGTGGGCACTACTTGCAGCTTACGAGTGTACCGATGGTAAGTTGATTGATGAGTCGCCTCTATTTGATTCTCACAATCCTTTTCAGAATCGAGATCCTCGCTGCACAGCTTCGATCGTGGAATTTGGAAGTGAGTTCGTTGGCTATGAATATAACCCTCATCCGGAGGTTACTAAAGTAATGGACTATTCAACAGGGAAGCTGGTGAATAACGGTGATACTCGTGCCAGGGCTCAGTTTGCTTCCTTTACCGGTTTGGTGTGGAGAAAGTCAGTTGACAGAACGTGGGGACCCGATACCAACTTTACCCCCGAGAATGACCTGATAATTATCCGGTATGCCGATGTGCTTTTGATCTATGCTGAGGCTAAGATTGAGTTGAACCAGATTGACCAAAGCGTTTTGGATGCTATTAATCAGGTGCGTGCACGTGCCTATGGCGTGGAATTGAGTGATGTTTCTAATTATCCTGCTATTACAACAACTAATCAGAAAGAACTCCGAACGGTTCTTCGTCGTGAACGGCGTGTTGAGTTGGCCTTTGAGGGGCTTCGCTATTACGATTTGATTCGTTGGGGATTAGCTCAAAAAGCGCTGAATAAACCAAACTGTGGAGTACTCTATCCCGGAAATGAATTGATAGATAAAGTGGTAAAACCGGGACATTGGTTCTGGCCTTATGCTCCAGAAATAGATGAAGATGGTATTGCCGATTTTTCAAAAATGGTAAGCGATGGCTATGTACAGGTTTGTTCTAAGGGAGCTTTTTCTGAAAGACAATATTTATGGCCTATCCCGGCAAAAGAGCTGGTGATTAATCCTAATATGACTCAGAATCCAGGATATTAGTTCATGAATTGTTTTATCTAAAGAATGATATAAGTGGCAGAGCTAATGGTAGTATGGAAAAATATCTGGAGTTCTGCTACTTATTTTCAGTGAATAATGTATATTAGCAATGAAGAAATTCATCTTTTTCTGTTTTATAATCTGTAGTTGGACAACAGGATTACATGCTCAGCGCGTCTTTATAGCTCATCGAGGTGTCAATATGTATGGCACAATTGCCGGAGAGAATTCTTTGGAAGCTATCTCATTAGCCAAACGCGCCGGTTTTCAGGCTATTGAAACCGATGTACGTCTGTCAGCTGATGGATACTTGGTAGTGATGCATGATAGTACACTAAATCGTACTTGCCTGAATGCTGACGGAACAATACTTTCCGTTCAAGTTCCAGTTCAAACAAAGACTCTTATAGAACTGAAACAGGATTTTATCTTAAAGGCTGATAAATCGGAAATGAGAAGTCGGATACCTACATTAAGGGAATTTCTAACCGAATGTAAACGGAACGGACTTTATACATTTATTGAACCTAAATTGCTTGATGAAACTGGTCGGCATTATAAAGATATAATCACTCTTGCAGATGAAGTGCTTGGAAAGGGAAATTACGTTATTACTTCCAATAATCGTGCTAATGAGATTATTCGAGATCTTGGAGTTTACGATGTCCGCTTAATGGGAATTTTATATCAGACTGTCTTTGAAAAGATACAGAACCAAGGAGATTGTATTATGGCTATTAGTGCTTCCCGCTTTGATGAGAATGAGTATGACCGATACGCTGCATTAGCCAAGTCGCATGGTCTTATGAGAGAATCACATGCTGACAAATTCGTGCATTTCAATAAAATTAATCGTAATGATATTAATTTCATTTCCACGGATTTGTTGGCTCCCGACCTGAACGGTCAGGGTACCCTTTTGGTTGATAAACACGAAATTAAGGATTTTATTTGCCCGGTCATAACTAAGGTTGGGAGTATATTACTAAAAAAGGAACAAACGGTAGTACTCAACGAGCCGTTACCTTGTGTAACCTTTGGTGGAATCTATTTAGAGATTGAACTGAAAGGAAACGTTGAAATTGAGTTGGGAAATCAGGTTTTTAATGTGAAAACCGAAGATATTGCTAAACATCAGGTTCTTATATATAATGCTTCTCCGGCATTTAAGGTTAAGTCGCTTTCTGATGAATCTGAAATTAAGAGACTAATGTTGAAAATCGTACAATTTTGAAAATACTATTATAACATATATCATCATGGAATTAATGAAAACGTATACAGAAAAAGAAAGGCAAATAGAAGTCATCAATGACGTTGATGTCTTGGTTGTTGGTGGTGGGCCTGCCGGTGTCGGTGCTGCTATCGGTGCTGCCAAGGCCGGAGCTTCGACCATGCTTGTTGAGGCGATGGGCTCGTTTGGTGGCATGTGGACCAATGGGCTGGTGATCACATTGGCCGGGTTCAACAGTTGGTTGCGTCCTTATCGCCGTTGTGTAGATGGTGTTATGGGTGAATGGATTGCGATGGCTGAAAAGAAGGGAGGAGTTGAAAATAACCGTAGTTGGGTACTGAGTTCTGACCCTGAGATTATGAAACTGACTGCTGATGAACTACTGTTGAAATATCAGGTAAGATGTCTGTTGCATACCTGGATGGCCGATGTCATTGTTGAAGAGAATAAAGTGAAGGGGGCCATTGTAGAGAATGTGGATGGGCGTAAGGCAATTATGGCTAAGATCGTAGTGGATTGTACCGGAAATGGGGATGTCATAGCGCGTGCCGGAGCCGGATTTAATATATCACCTGAACTTCAGCCCATGACATTGCCTTTTTTTCTTGCGGAAGTTAACCCACAGGGAAGTGTAGGCTATGAAGATGAATTGACAATACCGTTTGGTCCCGATCCCGGTTTCTTAGGGAAAGAATTGTTAACCGAATATACCTCGCGAAGGAGAGATGTCGGAATTGACCGTGAGATGCTCAGTAATGCCTGTGAGGCCGATGAACTTCCTTGCTTTGGTGGTCCCTGGTTTGGCGGTTTAAGAAAAAACTATCCTTGGGTTAATACGACACGTGTTTATGGATCGGCGGTTAATGCAAACGAGCTGACTGCTGCTGAAATGGAGGCACGTAGTGATGCTCACCGTATTGTCAACTATTACAAAAAACATTGTAAAGGCTTTGAGAACAGTTGGATTATGAATACTTCGGCCACCATTGGCATTCGCGAAACCCGTAGGCTTGATGGGGTCTATACCATGACCAAAAATGACATTGTATCCAACCGCAAGTTTGAAGATTCAATAGCATTGGGTGTTTGGCCCATTGATGTGCACCCTCCTAAAAATCAAAACGGTATGCATGACATGTATGTACCTCTTCCATTCCAAATACCTTATCGCAGTTTGTTACCTGCCAAGATTGATAATTTGCTGGTTGGTGGTCGTTGTATCTCGGTTGATCGTGAGGCTCTCGGCACTGTCAGGGTTGGGGCTACTTGCGGAGCTACAGGACATGCAGCCGGTGTGGCGGCAGCCTTGGCGGCGCAAACGGGAAGTACTCCCCGTAATCTCTCTTGCAATGAGGTTCGGAAAGAAATATTGAATCAAAAGGCTATTATTGAATAAAATAACAAGAAGATACTATGAATATCCCATTTAAAATACCGGTTATAGCATTATTAGTTCTCTTTTCAATGACTATCCGGGCTCAGGAAGTAAAAATAGGTAAGGTATTACCTGCGTGGAAGGAAGGCTATCTTGATATTCATGCCATCAACACTGGACAAGGGGAATGTACTTTCTTTATATTACCCGACGGTACTACGATGTTGGTTGATGCCGGTGAAATTCGAGAAAAAGCACCCAACATTGTGCCACAAAAACCAAATGAAGAAATAGCTCCTTATGAAACCTATGCAAAATATATTGCACATTTCATGAAGGGAACTAAACAGAAGGCAATTGACTATATGCTTCTGACTCACTTTCATATCGACCACATGGGTGAAATTAATAAAGGATGCAAGTGGGCGGAGAATAAGGCTTATCAGCTAACCGGTATATCTGGTGTGGGCGATTGTATCCCCTTTAGGAAGGCTATTGACCGTGGTTGGCCGGATTATAACGATCCAATAGCGCCTATAAGTAAAGCATTTCCGAACTATTTGAATTTTATAAAATGGCAGAAGGAGAAAAATGGTATGGAGATTGAACAATTTAAAGTTGGCAAAAAAGATCAGCTTGTGCTTGTTCATAATGCTGCTAAATATCCCACTTTCGAAATTCGTAATATAGCGGCCAACGGACGTGTGTGGACTGGGGTTGAAGATATTGAGCGTAATTATTTCATTCCCACCGATCAACTGTCCAAAAGTGAATGGCCGGATGAAAACCAGTGTTCCATTGTTTTTCGTGTTTCTTATGGCAAATTTGATTACTTTACCGGGGCAGACCTGCCTGCCGTAACCACTTTAGACTGGCAGAATTTGGAATTGCCGGTTGGCTCGGTGACGGGTCCGGTAGAAGCATGTAAGAGTAATCATCACATGAATTACGATGCGATGGGCGTTACACTTCTCAAAGCTCTTCGGCCCCAGGTCGTTGTCGTTCATAATCGCAAGGCACAGCAGCCGGATATTGAAGTGTTGCGTCGTATTCTTTCTGCGACAAAGGCTTATCCAGGAAAGAAGGATGTATTTTCAACCAACTTCCATCCTGCAACAGCGCTTGTTGCCTATCCTAACACCAAACAGATGGCTGCCAAACAGGGACATATTGTAATTCGCGTACAACCCGGAGGTAATGAATTTTATGTCTATGCCCTCGATGATACAAGTGACAACTATGCTGTGACCTCCATTCATGGACCTTATATCTGTAATTAATACACTAAAACCCGATACCATGCAATTATTAGATTGGATTATAGTAATTCTATTTTTGGGAGCCTTGACAATGATAGGCTTCCTCTTCTCTCGTAAAAATAAAAATGTTGAAGATTATTTCCTTGGCGGGCGAAGTATGCCGACGTGGTTGGTAGCTTTTGCTGCGGTTGGAACATCAATCAGTGCCGGTACATTTGTTGGCGCACCTCAAATTGCTTTCGACGGTAACTTTACTTATATCATGCTTAGTGTTGGGGCGATAATTGGTGGCTTAATGGCAGCTTATATTATTTTGCCTGCCCTTTATAAAGCCAATACGATAACCATTTATGGTTATTTGGGTAATCGTTTTGGTGATGGCGCTAAAACGGCGACCAGTATCATGTTCTTGTTGGGGCAATTGCTTACGTCAGGCTCACGCCTTTTCATTGCTGCCATTGCGGTGTCTGTAATGCTTTATAATGATATATTGTTTCCTAACCTGATTGCTTCGATTGTGATTCTTGGCATTGTTAGTACAATTTATACAATGGCTGGAGGCATAAAAGGATTGATTTATATTGATACGATTCAAATTCTGCTCGTAATCGGTACTGGTCTGGTTGCCATTTATTTGTTATTTAGTGCCATTCCGCTATCGTTGGGTGAGATTGTCAATGTGCTTGAAAATACGGAGTCCGGTGACAAGCTACAGGTGATTGATCCGAAGTTGTCACTAACCGAACCCTATAATTTGATTGGTGCTCTTTTTGCCTGCGCCATCTTTAAGTTTGCACAATATAGTACGGATCAGGAATTTGTACAACGCCAGCTGACCTGCAAGTCTGTGAAAAAGGCGGCAAGTTCACTTGTATATTCTCAGGTTATCTCTCTTCCCGTTGTTGTGATCTTTATGATTATCGGTTCGTTGTTGTATGTGTTCTATTCACGTCCGGAGCTACTTGGTGCAACCGCACCGAGTGACATGTTAAATGATAGCCGTCAGGTATTCCCGCAATATATGTTCAACCACATGCCAACGGGCGTTCTCGGTCTGATGGTGGTAGGGCTACTTGCTGCTGCATTGTCAAGCTTTAATTCGGCCATTAATTCAATGACTAGTAGCTTGTTCTCCGATCTTTATCTTCCCTGGAGACAAAAACGCGATAAGGGTAATGTGAAAGTTAAGTCAGAGTTGAAGGAATCACGTTTCCTTGTAATCATTATGGGGATTGTATTGACGGCTTTTGCTATTATTGCTGCTTTGATGCAAGAAGCGGGCGATCAGTCGTTGGTTGATTTTGCGCTTGGCATCATGAGTTTCTCCTATGCCGGTATGTTGGGGATATTCCTTTGTGCTGTTTTGACCCGTCGTGGCAATGTTTATAGTGTGGTAGCCGCATTGGTTACCGGCTGTTTGGTAGTTCTGCTTCTTCAACCCGGCATTTTGGGCTGGTGGAGCACAGCTTTATTCGGTGCAACTCTCAAGCTGGCTTGGCCTTGGTGGGTTGTTGTTGGTGGTAGTATTAGTTTCCTTGTTTGTTGTATTGGAAAGAAAAAAGAATTGGTTAACTATAATGAATAGAGTAATGAAAAAGCAATGGGTATTATTGGTGGTGTTGGCTGTTGTTACTTGTTGCCCTGTGTTGGCTAAAGTAACACTTCCCGCTATCATTTCTGATAATATGGTTTTGCAACAAGATACCAGAGTTAATATCTGGGGGAAGGCAGAACCGGGTGAAGTCATAACTGTTCAACCTTCATGGGCTACTAAGGCTATGACTGCGGTTGCTTCTGAAGATGGCAAATGGATTGTGAAATTGAAAACGCCTCGTGCAACGATGAAAAATCAGTCGATTACCGTTAGTGGAGAGAACACTGTAACAGTCAGCAATATCTTGATTGGTGAGGTATGGCTTTGCGGTGGACAGAGTAATATGCTTTTTCCGGTTGGCAAACAAAAAGATGTGAAGTGGCAAACCGGTATGGAAGGGGCCGACAAAGAACTACAGGACGCCAATTATCCTGAAATCCGTCTCTTCACCGTGCCTTATTGTCTGGCACCTGACGGTGAACGTGATGATTGTGAGGGGAAGTGGCTTGTTTGTACTGCGGACCATGCTTATAATTTCTCAGCAGTGGGTTTTGTTTTCGGTCGACGTCTTTTCAAAGAACTCCATATTCCTGTCGGACTCATTCTTTCAGCCAAAGGTGATACACATGTGGAGTCATGGACTAAAATGGAGGTGATGGAAAATAACCCACTTTATGCAGATGTGTTCGATGAGTTTGGAGTAGAGAATGTGAAACAGAATAAACTTTATAAAGTTCCGTCCACACTATGGAACGGCATGATTAGACCAATTCTGGGTTACACCGTCAAGGGCACTATTTGGTATCAGGGGGAAGCCAATGCTATGCGCTATGAGCAATATCAACAGGTATTTACCAATATGATTAATAGTTGGCGTAAGGAGTGGAAACAACCGGACATGCCTTTTTACTTCGTTCAGATTGCTCCTTTCAAAGGTCAGCCTGCCGGTATCCGGGAAGCTCAGCTTCAAACGTGGCAGGGTGGATTGAAGAATCTGGGCATGGTGGTTACTACTGACGTAGGCGATTCGCTTGATATCCATCCCCGCAACAAACGTGTTCCAGGAGAAAGATTAGCTTTATGGGCGTTGGCTAAACAATATGGTAAGAATATTGTCTGTTCCGGTCCTCTGTTTAAGTCTATGAAATTATCTGGGAGCAAACTTATACTGAGTTTTGATTATGCAGATAATGGTTTAATGACGCCTAATGATGAACCAGTGGAAGGTTTCTATATAGCCGGTGCAGATCGGAAATTCTATCCTGCAAAAGCGATTATTAACGGTAACCGCATTGAAGTGTCCTCCTCTCAGGTGCAGGAGCCCGTGGCGGTACGTTATGCGTTTGCGAATTTCTTTCGGGCGAATCTTTATAATAAGGAAGGGCTACCGGCAACTCCGTTCCGCAGTGACTCATGGTCTAAAAAATAAATACATATGAAAATCAATAAATCAATATGCAGCTTGGCGTTAGCCGTTCCTTTAGTTCTCTCACAGAATCTCTATGCCGGACAGCGCCCTAATATCGTTTTCTTTTTAGTAGATGATTTCGGGTGGACAGAATCTTCTCTGCCTTTCGGTGAAGAAATATACCCTAATAACCAGCGTTTTAAAACGCCCAATATGGAGCGTCTTTCTCAAATGGGTGTCATGATGACAAACGCTTATGCTTGTCCGGTTTCAACACCTACACGTGCATCTCTAATGACTGGCATGAACCCTGCTCACATGAAGATTACGTCGTTTATTTCACTCTATAAAGATATTGTGCCGGATGCAATTGGCGGTCACCCTGGTGCCACCAATGAGAATCTCGATGATATTTTTGCTCATCCGGAGTGGAACTATAATGCTTTCTGTCCCGTTTCTCTCGAACCGGAACGTGAAACATACGGGCTCAATCATACCTTCTATGCAACTCCTATGGTTGAAATTCTTCGTGATGCGGGCTATCATACTATTCATGTGGGTAAGGCACATTGGGGGCCTGCGGGTACGCCCGGTTCAAATCCTTATAATATGGGCTTTGTGGTTAACATTGCCGGTTCGAGCAATGGTCATCCCAAAAGCTATCTTCCCGAAGATAATTTTGGCAATTTACCGGGTAAGGGTGATTATGGTTCGGTACAAAATATGTCACAATATTATGGTACTGATGTACATCTGACCGAAGCTATGACCCGCGAAGCACTCAAAACGCTAGAACATCCCATCAGGCAGAAGTTACCTTTCTATCTCTATTTTTCCCATTATTCTAATCATACTCCCATTCAACGGGATAAGCGTTATATTCAGCCCTACCTCGATGCCGGAATGGATGAAGGACAGGCGCGCTATGCTTCCATGGTGGAAGGCATGGATAAAAGTTTAGGAGATGTGCTTGATTTTCTGGAAAATAAAGGTGTGGCTGACAATACAATTATCATCTTTTACTCCGACAACGGAGGACATAGTGTAGGAAATGAGAAGGGTGGGGAACCTCATACTCAGAATCTCCCGTTACGTGAAGGGAAAGGATCGGTTTATGAAGGTGGTATCCGTGTTCCTATGCTCTTTTGCTGGCCGGGTAAGGTTAGTGCCGGAACGCGTATCAATACGCCTGTTTCGGCGGAAGATGTGTTCCCGACAATCCTTGAAATGGCAGGGGTGAAGAAATACGAAACCGTTCAGGAACGAGATGGTCAGAGCTTAGTGAAACTGATTCAGAAAGGTTCCCGGTATGTGGCTAAGGCTCAGAAAAGTGGGAAGATTACCAATCAACGCGAGGCTAATGCTATTGTAATTCCCGAAGCTATTTCGGGCATTGACCCTGAGCGTGGCATCATCTTTCATTTTCCTCATCAGCTTCGCTTTGAGGATCAGGATGATATCGACTTCATGAGTGCTCTCCGTAAGGGCGATTGGAAATTGGTCTATCGTATGCATACTGCCGAACTGGAACTCTATAATCTTCGTGAAGATATTGGTGAACGTAACAATCTGGCTGCCCGACATTTGGAAATAGTGAGGGAAATGGCAAAAGAACTTGGTACCCGTCTTCGTGGTTGGGATGCCCCAATGCCTACCGTGAGGGCAACCGGGCAAAAGGTTCCCATGCCCGATGAATTATAATGTGTGGTTAAATAGAAACAGGCTGCAACTTAATTGTACAGCCTGTTTCTTTATATTTAATTCTTTATATTATTTCGATTCCTTGTGCCTTGCAAAGTTGCAATCCTACATCTTTCAGTTTGAATTTCTGTATCTTGCCGCTGCCCGTCATAGGGAATTCGTCAATGAAGAATACATATTTAGGTATTTTGTAACGTGAAATCTTGCCTGTACAGAAGTCGCGTACATCCGATTCGTGTATATCCGCTCCTTCCTTCAGTATGATGAAAGCACCTACTTCTTCGCCATATTTTTTCGATGGGATGCCTGCCACTTGCACATCCTTCACACCTTCCAGCTTGTAGAGGAACTCTTCAATTTCTCGCGGATAGATATTTTCGCCGCCACGGATAATCATATCTTTGATGCGTCCGGTGATGCGGTAATTGCCGTCTTCGTCTTTCACACCAAGGTCACCGGAGTGAAGGAAGCCATTCTTGTCGATTACTTCGGCTGTGGCTTGCGGATTCTTATAGTAACCCTTCATGTTGTTATAGCCCCGGTTGCACATTTCGCCTTGCACACCTACCGGACATTCTTCTCCGGTTTCGGGATCGATAACCCTGACTTCGGTATGTTCAAAATCATGTCCTACGGTATTGCAACGGACATCGAACGGGTCGTCAATGCGTGAGGCTGTCATACCCGGCGATGTTTCTGTCAGACCATATACACTCGTAACTTTCATATACATCTTTTCTTCCACCTGCTTCATCAGTTCCACTGGGCAGAGTGAGCCAGCCATGATGCCGGTGCGCAGGCTGGACATATCGAACATGTCGAACATCGGATGATGCAACTCGGCAATGAACATTGTGGGGACACCGTACAGAGCCGTACAGCGTTCTTTATGAATGGAGGCAAGCACTACCAGCGGATTGAAGCGTTCCACCATTACTTCCGTACAGCCATGTGTCAGACAGTTCATGGTGGCAAGTACTACACCGAAGCAGTGGAAGAGGGGTACACAAACGCATAACTTATCGTCGCTGGTGAACTTCATGTGCTCTCCCGTCAGATAACCATTGTTAGTTATGTTATAGTGGGTGAGCATAACGCCTTTCGGGAAACCGGTGGTGCCGGATGTGTATTGCATATTCACCACATCATGGCAGGTTACCTGACTTTTCAGATTATTCAGACATTCATCTTCCACATTGTTACCCAGTAGGAGGATTTCAGCCGTATTGTACATACCGCGATGTTTCTCCTGTCCTACGTAAACAACATTGCGCATGTGTGGGAAACGTTGGCTCTTCAGATGTCCGCGTTCGCAGGTTTTCAGTTCCGGTAACATGGTGTAAGTCATCTGTACGAAGTCGCTGTCTTTTTCACCATTCACAATGCAAAGGGTGTGCATATCCGAGTTTTCGCATAGATATTCCAGTTCGGCTTGCTTATAGTTGGTATTTACAGTAACATAGACGGCGCCGATTTTAGCGCAGGCATACAGCAGTGTAAGCCAGTCGGGCACATTGGCAGCCCATATGCCTACATGGGTTCCGCGTCCTACGCCAATAGAGATTAGTCCTTTCGCCATGTCGTCTACCCGTCGGTTGAATTGGCTCCAGGTGAAGCGCAGGTTACGGTCGGAATAAACAATATATTCTTTATCGGGCGTAGTCTCTGCCCAGTGTTCCAGCCATTGGCCGAGTGTTCTTTCGTATAACATAGTTATTAAATTGAAACTTGAGAATTGAAAATTAAAAAATGAAAGATACCATGCAGCATGACAGCATAGTTATTTCTCAATTTTTAATTTTCAATTTTCAATTTATTAAATGGGCGTATAGATTACTGCAAGAATTTTTGCTGCTTTGCCTTCGTAAGCATGCACGTGGTGCGGAACGATGGAGTCATAATAGATGCTGTCTCCTTCTTCAAGCAAATATGTGCTTTTGCCATAACTGATTTCCATAATACCTTCCATAACCATAATAAACTCTTCACCTTCGTGTGAGGAAAGTACGAAGTCGCTGTCTTCCGTAGCGGCTACGTCGATGATGAAAGGTTCCATATGGCGGTCTGCTTTCGACTTGGACAGGGAATGGTATTCCATGTGCTTGCGGCTCTGGATAGCATTGTTAGAGAAGCTAATGGTGTCCTTGGATTCTGTTTTACGGCAGATAGCAGGTCCTGTTTCGTCCTGGTCGTCAAGGAAAGTTCCCAAGCGTACACCCAGCACGCGGGCTATTTTGATGAGCGGGGCCAATGAAGGCAGGTCGATGTTGTTTTCAATGCGTTCAATCTGTTCTACGGCTAAACCGGAACGTTCGGCCAGTTGCTCAATACTGATTGACTGGCTTTCACGGAGCGACTTGATTTTTTCTCCGACAATCTTGCTTGTATCCATAATTGATAATGTTTTTCGCCTATTAGGTTATAAATTGTATTGTTAAACTGCAAAAATAAAACAAACTTTTACTTGATGCAACAATACACGGAGAAAAGTTTAGCGTCCGGATAAAAAGAGATTATACATATCTCCTGTTTGTATTCTGTTCCATTTCTCTTTTGGGCTGTACCTTCTTTGCGTCTTCTTCGCTTCTATAGAGGGACGAAAAGAGCGAAGGGGGTACGAGGAGGGTACGAAGGAGATGCGAAGAAGGTACGAAGCGGGTGTAATTGTCCTGTTTGTCGGATAATTAGGAAATTGCTTTTATTTGTTTAATATATATTGCAGGATGCTCTTATCGGAGATCAGAATGAAAGCAAATCCGTCCATGTCTTTTTTTATGGCATAACGAAAAGGAGATCTTATCCTCAATGCAGCACGGAAATAGTGTTTGCCGTTCAGGATGATTACGCTGTCTACGGTTTGCGTGATTTTTCCATCCCTGTAGCCGAATGTATTGGCTCTGTAGCCATCCATTTCTATCTGCATCTGCATGTCTTTTTTTATTTTTGTGATGTAGTGGTAGGGGATAAACGCTTCTGCGATAACATCGTCGCCATCTACGGATGTTACGTTCACACTGGCTTTTATACTCTCCGGATACGGAATGAAAGAGGCGGCTAATACTAATAAAAGAAGAATGGCGGCTATAAAGCCTGTTCCTCCTCTTACTAATTCAGGGGGAACCTTTCCGATGATGTTCCGTACTTTTTCGCTACGCAGTTCTATATTCTCATAATCTGTCATGGTAAATCCTCCTGTTGTTTTAATTGCCTAATTCAAGCTGGTTCTTCACTAAGTTGTAGTAGGCTCCACGTTTTTCTATCAATGAATTATGATTTCCTGTTTCTATGATTCTTCCTTTATCCAGTACAATAATCTGGTCGGCATGCTTCACTGTGCTGAGGCGATGCGCCACGACTATTACGGTTCTTCCTTGGTAGAAGTCGTACAGGTTTTCAACGATGACCCGTTCATTCTCTGCATCGAGTGCATTTGTGGCTTCATCCAGGAAGATGTATTCCGGATTTTTATAGATGGCCCTGGCTATCAGGATGCGTTGTTTCTGTCCTTGGCTTAGTCCTATGCCGTCTTGCCCTATCAACGTACTGTATCTTAAGGGCAAGCCCATGATGTAGCCTTTTATATTGGCAAGTTCAACGGCACGCAACAATCTGTTTCCGTCTATCTCTTCGTCATCTACCGCTATGTTCCGGGCAATGGATTCGGAGAAGATGATTCCGTCCTGCATCACTACGCCACATTGGCGACGCCACCATTTGAGGTTGGTGTCATTGATGTTTGTATCTCCTATTTTTATATCCCCGCTCAAAGCAGGATAGTAGCCTAATAACAACTTGATGAGTGTTGTTTTACCGCTTCCTGATGCTCCGACGATGGCTGTTGTTTTTCCTTGGGGGATTGTCAGATTTATGTTATCAATTGTTTTCTGCAGATTATGGGGGTCGTATTTGAAGTCAACGTTTTCAAATTTCAGGTCTCCGGTTTTATCCGCTAACGCAGTCAGTTGCCTGCCGTTGTTTTCTTCATTCTTCATTTCGTGGATTTCGTTGATGCGTTCCAGGCTTATCTTGACATCTTGCAGTGAATAGAGGAACTTCATCAACTGTTCTACGGGGCTGTTGAGTTGCCCGATGATGTATTGCACGGCAAGCATCATACCCAGTGTCATGCTTCCATGTATGACGGCTGTGGCGGCTACAACAGTAATAACAATGTTCTTCACTTCATTGATGAAGATGCTGCCCGCCTCTTGTGTTTGTTGCAGTTTCAGACTTTTCATCTGTACGCCGAAGAGGTCGGCCTGCACATCCTCCCATTCCCAGCGGCGGCGTTGTTCGCAGTCTTGCAGTTTTATTTCCTGCATGGAGGTGATGAACTGGTAGGTTTTGTTGTTATTTATGGCTTGTTTTTCAAATAATTCGTAGTCCAGCACTTTGCGGCGGCGGAGGAAAGTGGCAATCCAGACTCCATAAAGGATGCTGCCTAATAAAAAGACGGCAAAGATTATCGTGTTGTAGCATAGCAGTACGATACCGAAAATTACAAAACTCAGCAATGAGAACATCACGGAGAGCGTCTGCGTGGTGAGAAACTGTTCCACGCGTTTGTGGTCGCCCATGCGCTGCAAGAGGTCACCTATCAGTTTGGTGTCAAAAAAGGACATGGGGAGCTTTAGCAGTTTGATGAAGAAATCGCTCACCAGCGAGATATTGATGCGCATGCTGATGTGCAGCAATATCCAGCGGCGGATGAAATCGACTGTGGTGCGGCTGATGGTCAATACCAACTGTCCCAGCAGTATTAGCCAGATGAATTTGAGGTTCTGGTGGGTGATACCTACATCGACAATGGCTTGTGTGAGGAAAGGTAGGATGAGCTGTAGCAGACACCCTACTAATAGGCCAAGGATAATTTGTCCGAAGTATCGTTTGTATTGCCGGATGTAGCCGAAAAGGAAACTGAAAGAGCGTTTCCCTTCATGCTGTTCTCCTGCCATGCTGTACTCTTTGAATGCCGGTGTAGGATTCAAGAACATAGCTACACCTTTTTCTTCACCTTTGGATTGGGTGCTGAGCCAGTTGTCTTTGAATTCTTTCTCGGCATAGACTATCTTTCCTTTTCCGGGATCGGCGACATAGTATAAGGAACCTTTTCTCCGACTTTTTACTTTATAGAGTACGACGAAATGGTTTTGTTTCCAGTGTAGGATGCAAGGGAGTTGTACTTTTTGTAATTGCTCCGTCGTAGCACGTCCGCAAAGGGCTTGTAGTCCCAACTTCAATGCAGCTTGGCTGATACCGAGTAGGGAAACTCCTTCGTTGGTGGCAAAGCATAGTTCGGATAGTTGCGTGAAGGTATACTCTTTGCCATAGTATTTGCATACCATTTGCAGGCAGGTAATGCCACATTGCATGGAGTCATGCTGTATGGATAGAGGGAATTTAGACACTTTTTATGGGCTTTATCAGTTTACAATTCTATTGAGCTCTTCAGCATTAGCTTTATTCTTCTGGAACATGTTTCTGAAACTATTCAGATTATATTTGATAGAGATTGTAATGTTCCGGCTGTCCGGATCTAATATCTTTTGCGACCAGACGTGATTGATGTTAGTGGTTGAGTTGGGCAGAGCCTTGTGCAAAATATCATTGGCTGAAATGATTACCTGAAGTCTGTTATCCTTGAAGAATGTTTTCAATATTCCTAATGTAAGGTCGTAAGCGGGCTTCATTTGAGTACCGAGTGATTGATACTTTGAAGATACATTGAAATTGCAAAAGAGCATGGTTTGTTTACATACATCAAACTGATTGACTGTGGAAAGAGTGAAGCGGGGGTGGAGGTTGCTATCTTTCTTTCCCAGATATGGAAGTTTAGTCACATCGTACATTATAGCACCATTGTAGGAAAAACGATATATACCCCATTTGTCCGAATAGCTGGTTGTCAATAAATAATAGGAAGCGTTTATATTTACCGGACTATTTACAAGACTGCCTTCTACCTGTGGATTGGTCTGAAATACATACATTGAAAGATTCTTTTTGTAGGTATAACTTGCTTCAATGGAGAATTTGCGGTGTAGAATAAGGGCTAAATATGCGTTATGTGAATTCATCAACTTCAACTCAGGGTTTCCTTTCTCATATAGCATGGCATTGATGTAGCGGATGATTGGAGATAGTTGGCTGAAACTCGGGCGGCTACTTTTATTTTCATACCCTCCTGTTATAATAACATTGGGATTGATTGTGTATTCACAATCTATTGTCGGATATAAATTGAAATCTTTTTTGTTGTATAACTTTTCTCCGTCTTGGCTATAGTCGGAATTGATATATTCAGCACGAACTCCTGCTGATACATAAAATCTTTTGAACTGATGGTTGAGTGTGACATAACCGGCAAGCATGCCATCTTTCAATATTGTCTTGTTCTTGTAGAAGTAGCTTTCATTGATTGGATTATAGGATTCGGAGCTACCGGAATTGTGGGTATTGACAAATTTCCCGCCTACCTGTAATTCATAATCGGCAAATATATTTCTTTTATAGTCTGCTTTCAGGGTTGCTACCTTGTAGTCGTTGTTTCCGTCAATCCGGTTTAGTTGTGTCTTATCCGTATTTATCAAATTGCTAAGGTCATCTTTGGAATAAATATATCCACCAGTCAGTGAAAGGGATTCTCCTTCTGCCCCTTTGTGGACAAACATCGCTTCGATATTGTGTAACTGACTCTTGTTTTTTATATTTTGGTCAGTGGCATGGAGAATCGTTTCTTTATTCAATGATGTCTCTTCATCTGTATTTGCATGATTGCGATTATTGTCATAGTCCAATGAATATTGGATGTTAAGGTTGTTTTGAGTATTAAATTTATAGCTGGTACTCATAATTAAATTGTGGGTATCAGAATGTCCGGTAGCACGATTGTCCGAACTATTATTGCTAATCAAATTATTTGTAGAGGAGTCATAGAGTTCATATCTGTTTTTTGCTTTGTCTTTGGAGCGGTAATCCTTTATCTGGTAAGAAAGGAAATGTGACCATCTCCCATGCAGAATGTTGATATTAGCTCCTTCTCTGTCATTATATTTGCGGGCAAATGTTGAAGTATGGAAAAGTTGGGAAGACACATAGTCTTTAAGTTTACCGACTGTGGTGATAAGAATGACGCTGTTGTATTGTGAGCTGTATTCTGCAGAGGGGTGATTGTCTACGCTGACTTCTTTAATCTGGTCGGGCTGCAGGACTTCCAGTTCGGCGAGCGAGCGTACTTCACGACCATTCAGTATAATCAATGGAGAACCTTTCCCAATGACAGAAACACCGTTTTCTGATGATATTACGCCCGGAAGAAATGAAAGTACATCGAATATTGTTGCCTGCTTTTTTAGCTCTGACTTATTTACATTCAATATATATTTTCCCTTGTTTACCGATAGTGGGTTTTGCTTCGCTTTGATAATGATTTCATTCAATGTAATATTATCTTGCTTCAGCATTATGTCCTCTAAGTTTATACTCTCCTTCTCATGTACTTGCAGGTTCATTTGATGTGTTTGATATCCAACTGCAGAAACTTTAAGCCTGTAATTTCCTTGTCTAATGTCGCTGAAGTTGAACAGCCCGCTTTCATCACTTATCGTTCCGGCAATCAGGACAGAATCTTCCATTTGATATACTGCAATGTTTATGTATGACAAAACTTCTTGGTTTTCGTCTATAATTCTTCCTTTTAGTGATTGTGCACTTAGTGATTGAGCATTATATAAAAGGAATAAGAAAAGGGAAATAATATTGTATAATTTCATACTGTTGTATATTTTATAAACTAAAGTGTGCAGGGAGTTATAATTCTCCCTGCACTTTGTCTAAAATCTGTTGGGAGATTTTAGTCATTAGTAACAGTAGTCGTTGTAGTAGTGGTAGTCGTTGTAGACGTATTACCCTTACTGTCGGTTACTGTTGTTGTGGTGGTAGTGGTCGTTGTACTGACTTTTCCGCCTTTTACCAATGACATTTCGTCTTCTTTAAGAATTTCGATACCAGATACAAATTGTTCCATGATAATGAAAAATTAGTGATTTTTGTCTACTCGTAAGCTTTTCGACATTCACTCCTCATATTTTATACAGTTGAGGCCTGTACTATTTAGCCGGACTATCGCGATTCGTCCGAAAGAATAATCATTGATATGGGTGGATATAAGACCCGTTTATTAGTTATCTTCTTCTCCTAAACCGAAAGTACTGATATAAATCCACTCTCCATCAATATAAATCCACTTTCCGGTTGACTGTTCGCCACCTTTTATTTGTAACATTTCATTTTCTGATAACTTTTCTAATTCTATTGTTTTCATATTTGTTTTTTTTGATGTTGCAAAGTAAATGCCTTTTTCTCGGAGGGTTTATAACAAAAAAATAATCATTGTATAATAACTTTCGTATGCTTTGATTATATTTGCATCGAACTCTGTATTGAATAATGAAAAAATATTATTATATAACTATTGTTGCTGCATTGGCAATTGTTTGTTTACAAGCTGTTTACTTGAAAAACTTATATAACCGTTACTTTGATGAGTATATAATTAAGGTAAATGATGCTGTACATATAGCATTGGATAAGGAATTACATTTGCGTTCGCTAAAAGAAGAAGGGAAGTCTCCCAAAGCTCATCAGTATTTATATGCAAAACCAGTTTCGGATATGTTGCCGGAAGAAACTGACAGCTTAAGAAGGCGATCGATAGCTGGTGATACTATAAATGTTGATGTTGCGAGGGAAAATGGGATTGGAAAAACAACGGGGGAAATAATTTCCCAATTAAGGCAAGATATAGCACAAAAAAGAGGTTTCCCTTTAGAACTGCAAGTTTTAGATAGTATATTTGTCAATGCTTTGGAAGACTCTCCTTGTCATACAATCCTTTTATATGATAAGCATAAGCTCGTAATCGATTCTATTGGAAGCTTGAATAATGGAAAATCTAATTATGCTTCGGGGCTTTATCCGATAGGAACTAAAGGTTTACAATATTTGCAAGTGAAGGCAGATATCTTGATGGCCTCTTTTGTCAAACTACATATTTGGACGCTTGCTTTCTCTGCTTGTTTTATGCTGGTGGCATTGTTCTCTCTGATATACCAATTGGTAGTGATACGTCGCAAGGAGGAACTACTGCGTAAGCGTGAGGAAAGTATAAACGGTACGATACATGATTTGAAGGCTCCTTTGAATAGCGTTGTAGCTATGCTTAGTTGGCTTAAGATGAATGAGACAGACTTAAAGAAAAAGGGAAATATAGAAGTTAGTCAGTCGGGAATTAAACATCTGGTATATAATATCGAATCTATGCTGGTGGTGGCAAGAAGAGATCGGAAAAAAATTGTATTGAATAAAACGGAAATTGACGTTCTGGCCTTAGTTGAACGGGTAAAGAAGGAACTGGATATGCTTTACCGTGGAAAGTCTCACACTATTGAGATTGTTAATGAACTGCCGGAAGGTTTCCGTATATCGGCTGACGGAATGTACATAGAGAATGTAACCAGGAATCTGATAGAGAATTCTCTGAAATATTCTGATGAAGGAGTGGCGGTTGAGGTATCATTGTCAATTAAGGAAGGGGTGTTACAGGTTTCCGTAGAGGATAATGGCTGGGGTATTGCACCCTGCTATCAGAAAGATTTGTTCAAGCAGTTCTATCAGGTTCCCCGGAGCAAGGAGTGCGTTCAGAAAGGTTATGGTATAGGACTAACGCAGGCAAAATATATAATTAACGAACATGGAGGAAATATAAAGGTAAAGAGTGCTGAGAAGGAAGGCAGCATATTTACGTTTACTATTCCTTTGACCAAAATAAAATAACGTAACTATGGATAAAATTAAGGTGTTGTTTGTAGATGATGATGTGGCATTAGGAAATATAGTCACAATGGCTCTGGAGGATTCTGGATATGAGGTACATTATCAAACCTCTTTGACTGCTATTAAGCCTGTTATTCAGGAACTGACTCCTGATATTATTGTACTCGATGTGGAAATAGGGAATAAAAACGGGATTGATATTACTCCCGAATTAAAGATAATCGCACCGGAAATCCCAATTCTGTTTGTTTCTTCTCACATAGATGCCTCTGAGGTTGTCAGAGCATTGAATGCCGGTGGAGTGGCCTATCTGAAAAAGCCTTTTGAAATTGAAGAATTGATAGCTTATATAAGCAGGCATACGTCTACTTTCCATACAAAGCCTATGCAAGTCGGGAGGTTTACTTTGAACGCTGAAGATAATCTGTTGATGAAAGGAGAAGAAGTGGTAAGGAAACTTAGTGTTTTTGAGGGTAAACTATTGAAACTTCTGATGTTGAACATGGATAGGGCCGTAACCCGCGAACAGATAGAGCAGGAATTGTGGGAAGGCGGTTATGGTAATGAGCAAAGCCTGAATAATTACGTTGCTAAACTCCGCAAGTATTTATCGGAAGATGAATCGCTGGATCTAATCACTATTCCCAAAGTTGGGTATAAGCTTTCACAGAATTGATATTGCTGAATTTACCATTCTGACAAATTGTATTTTTTGTTGGCTGAGAATGTGTTATATTCGTCCGGCAACCCATAAATGCAGAAGCAAGCAACTAAAAAATGGCAAAGGGCAGATTGATAGTGCAATATCGAAATGATTACATTCTTTTTAGATTGAAATATACCCTGAAAAGTATACCGATAAGTCTAAGCCATGATACAAATAAGTGTGTTACCAGTAAGTAGTAACTCTTTTGACCGTAAGTAGTAACCTTTTCATCCGTAAGTAGTAACCCTTTTTTGCATAAACTGCCCGGAAATGCGGAAGAATATGCGGGGATAGGGTATTTCTATCCTTTATTTATTCATCAAATATCCTGGAATGCATTTTTATAAAAAGACGTGTGTTGTATTAATCGCTCATATTGTATGAATCTGAGATATACTGCTTTCATTACGGAATGCTCTTCTATAGAAGGCATAATTCGCGGTGAAAGTGACTTCTATAGTTTTTGTTTTCTATGTATTGATTAAGTATGTCGTATTTCTAAAAACAAAAAGGGAAGCTTTTTAATGGCTTCCCTTCTTAATGCTTTTGCTGCAAGTAACGGATTACTTACGCAGACCGAGCTCTTTAACGATGGCACGATATCTTGCGATGTCGCGATCCTTCAGGTAGTTCAGCAACGCACGGCGTTTTCCTACCAACATTGTCAAGGCTCTTTCAGTACTATAATCTTTTCTGTTGAGCTTCAGGTGCTCAGTCAGGTGGGAAATACGGTATGAAAACAAAGCTATCTGGGCCTCAGCTGAGCCAGTATCAGTGTTAGACTTTCCGTACTTGCCAAAGATCTCTTGCTTTTTAGCAGCGTCTAAATACATAACTTTTAATTAAATTGATATATAAATGTTCTTTTAAGAGGGTGCAAAGATAGGGATAAACTTTTATACTACAATGATATTCAATGAAATTTTTCTCTTGCTACACTCATATCTAATGCAAAATTCGTACCTTTGCAGCCAAATATATAGGTATTGTATGCAAAATATTAGAAACATTGCAATCATTGCCCATGTTGACCATGGGAAAACGACGCTTGTCGATAAGATGCTCTTGGCGGGAAATCTGTTCCGCAGCAACCAGAGCACAGGTGAATTAATGCTGGATAACAACGACTTGGAACGTGAACGAGGAATAACGATTCTCTCCAAAAACGTTTCTATCAATTACAAAGGAACTAAAATCAATATCATTGATACTCCGGGACACAGTGACTTCGGAGGTGAAGTGGAACGTGTATTGAACATGGCGGATGGATGTATCCTGTTGGTGGATGCTTTCGAAGGTCCGATGCCCCAGACACGTTTCGTGTTGCAAAAGGCTTTACAGATTGGTCTGAAACCTATCGTTGTAGTGAATAAGGTGGATAAGCCAAACTGCCGTCCGGAAGAAGTATATGAAATGGTGTTCGACCTGATGTTCAGTCTGGAGGCTACAGAAAATCAATTGGACTTCCCCGTTATTTATGGTTCTGCAAAGAACGGATGGATGAGTACGGATTGGAAGACGCCTACCGATAATATTTTCGCGCTACTGGATTGCATCGTCGATAATATTCCGGCTCCCACGCAGTTGGAAGGTACTCCGCAGATGTTGATTACTTCTTTGGATTATTCTTCTTATACCGGACGTATTGCCGTAGGCCGTGTGCATCGTGGTACACTTAAAGAGGGTATGAATGTATCTCTGGCAAAACGTGACGGTAGCATTGTTAAGTCGAAAATTAAAGAACTGCATACATTTGAAGGTCTGGGACGCGCAAAGACGTCTGAAGTTTCTTCAGGTGATATCTGTGCGTTGGTAGGCATCGAAGGATTTGAAATCGGAGATACGGTCTGCGATTATGAAAAGCCGGAAGCACTGGAGCCTATCGCTATAGATGAACCGACCATGAGTATGTTGTTTGCCATCAACGATTCTCCTTTCTTTGGTCGTGACGGTAAGTTTGTTACTTCACGCCATATCCACGACCGCTTGACGAAGGAATTGGATAAGAACCTTGCCTTGCGCGTGCGTAAGAGTGAAGAGGACGGGAAATGGATTGTTTCCGGTCGTGGTGTACTCCATCTTTCTGTATTGATTGAGACCATGCGTCGCGAAGGTTATGAACTTCAGGTTGGCCAGCCACAGGTTATCTTTAAGGAGATTGACGGTGTGAAATGTGAGCCGATTGAAGAATTGACCGTGAATGTTCCTGAAGAATATGCCAGCAAGATTATTGATATGGTAACCCGCCGTAAAGGTGAAATGGTGAAAATGGAAAGTGCAGGCGAACGTGTAAATCTGGAATTTAATATGCCTTCACGTGGTATCATCGGTTTGCGTACAAATGTACTGACCGCTTCTGCCGGTGAGGCTATCATGGCACACCGCTTTAAAGAATATCAGCCGCATAAGGGTGAAATCGAACGTCGTACCAATGGCTCCATGATTGCTATGGAGGCAGGAACGGCTTTTGCTTATGCCATTGATAAGTTACAGGATCGTGGCAAATTCTTCATTTTCCCGCAAGAAGATGTTTATGCCGGACAGGTAGTGGGTGAACATTCTCACGACAATGACTTGGTGATTAATGTAACGAAATCCAAGAAACTGACGAATATGCGTGCTTCCGGTTCGGATGATAAAGTTCGTCTGATTCCACCCGTGCAGTTCTCTTTGGAAGAGGCGCTGGAATATATCAAGGAGGATGAATATGTGGAAGTGACCCCGAAGGCGATGCGTATGCGTAAGGTTATCCTGGATGAGATAGAGCGTAAACGTGCAAATAAGAGCTAAAAATAGCTGATATATAAAGAAAAGGAGTACTCTGCTGTAATCGGTAGGGCACTCCTTTTTTAGTTTTATATTCTCTTTTAATCTATGAATTTAATCTTCTCTGCATTTCTCGGTTTAGCCGCCGGTGTTTCATCCGGATAACCGAATGCGATGCAATAGAGCAATTGATATCCTTCGGGAATATCCAGCTTCTTTAGATAGTCGGCTGCTTCCGGCGTTGATGTCATGAATCGTGTCGGTCCTCCTAAACAACAAGAACCTATGCCCATAGACCAGGCTGAGAGAATCATGTTTTCACCCAGCAAGCCGCAGTCTATTTGTGACATGTCATAAGACTTATCATTGGCAATGAATACCACCGTAGGGGCATTGCGGAACATGTTCTTGAAATTAGGATCTTCCGCAGCTTTGGGATTCTGTTTTTTATAAACTTCGGTTATCCCGTTGATGAATTCCGGATTATCCACTACGCGTATTTCCCACGACTGCTTGTTTTGCCCATTGGGGGCATTAATACCGCAGGTCAGAATAATCTGCATGGTGTCCCGGTTCACAGGCTGTGGTTTGTATTTACGGATACTGCGGCGTGACATCATGTTTTCAATTACCGCATTTTCTTTACTTTCATTTGCACTCGTGGCTTCATTCTCTTTCTGCACTTGCGCACCGCAACCACAGAACAACAACAGGCTGGCGCCTACTAACATCAATTTGATACTTTTCATATTGCTTCGCTTGATTATTGGTTTGGACAAAGCTACTAAAACTTTCGGATTATCAATGATATAGGTTTCTTAAAAAAAGAAAAGCGGCTCTTGATTGTCAAGAGCCGCTTTCGCGTATATATCTAAACTGTTGTTATGCAGATTAGAGCTTCGGACCAGCAGCAACCAGTGCTTTACCAGCTTCGTTACCAGTGAACTTAGCGAAGTTCTTGATGAAACGACCAGCCAGGTCTTTTGCTTTTTCTTCCCACTGACAAGCACATTCGTAAGTGTCGCGAGGATCAAGGATCTTCGGATCTACGTTAGGCAATTCAGTCGGAACAACGAAGTCGAAGAACGGAATAACCTTAGTCGGAGCCTTGTCGATAGAACCGTCAAGGATAGCATCGATAATACCACGGGTATCTTT
>ULMJ01029615.1_pt1 | contig 51344 bp, 39 predicted proteins | sample 1951641 | NCBI WGS metagenome assembly ULMJ01 (sample SAMEA4835550, study PRJEB28245) | human gut metagenome | biome: gut microbiome; material: fecal sample | place: Denmark | collected 2008 | reverse complement strand
ACTCTTCCGATGTTGTCTCTTTCGCCCGTGAAAAGGGTTATTTTAACGGAGTGAACAAGGACTTTAGTTTTGCAGACGCCTATGCCCCGTTGGATTTCGGCGCACGCCGTTATTGCGAGGCCCGCGTATGGAGTTACTTCAATATGTTTACCGATCGTGGTGAGGAATTTCTTCCTTATATAGAAGGTAAAACCAACCAACCCATGCCGCTTTATCTGAAAGCCAACCGCAAAATCTCCGTACAGGATGTGAAGAATGCCATGCGCGACCATTATGAAGGTACTCCGTTGGATATCAGCAAAGATTTCGGTGCCGGTCCTTATCATACTCCTTACCGTCTTTCTCCGCTGTCCTTCAAGGTGAACGACCAGGAATATTTCAACGAACGTCCCATCTCTACCCAGCAGTCAGGTTTTGTTTTCGTATCTCAGATGCGCTCTACCATGCCCGATGCTATCGGTGGCGTACTGTGGTTCGGTACGGATGATGCTAATATGACAGTGTTCACACCTGTATATTGCTGTACCGATAAAGTGCCTGTATGTTACACTCGCGTAGATGGTGCCGACTATATCACCTTCTCCTGGAATTCTTCTTTCTGGATTTTCAACTGGGTGGCAAACATGGTTTATCCCCGTTACGACCTGATGATGGGTGATGTACGTGCCACTCAAATTGAATTGGAAACTACCTTCAACGATGCGCAGGAAGGTATTGAGTCTGCTGCATCCAAGCTCTACTCTAAAGACCCGGCACAGGCCAAAGCATTCCTGACTAACTATACGAATATGACTGCACAGAGTACACTCGACACTTGGAAACGTCTTGGTGAGTTCCTTATCGTGAAATATAACGATGGCGTAGTGAAGCGTATGAAAGACGGTAAATTCGAGCGTAATGCTATCGGCCAACCGGCAGGTGTAGTTCGTCCCGGATATCCGAAAGAGTTCCTGGAAGAATACGTGAAGCAAACCGGCGACCGCTATAAAATGCCGGAATAATGACCTGTTGCAGGCTTTGTTGATTTCACAGGAACAATAAAAAGCCTGTGAAATCTGTACAAAGCAGTGTAAATCTTTAATGAAAAAGTAGGATAATTGAACTTATTCGCCTACATTTGTGTCTTACAAATAACAGATATATTTTAACCTCTAAAATAACAATAATTGTATGGAAAATCAGGAACTTATCAAGCAGGTAACTGAGAAAGCCCAGAAGTGGCTCACCCCGGCTTATGATGCCGAAACTCAGGCTGAAGTAAAACGCATGTTGGAAAACGAAGACAAAACTGAGCTGATAGATTGTTTCTATAAGGATTTGGAATTCGGTACGGGTGGCTTGCGCGGCATTATGGGGGCAGGAACCAATCGTATGAATATCTATACCGTAGGCGCTGCCACACAGGGCCTTTCCAACTATTTGAACCAATGCTTCAAAGATAAAGAACAGATTTCCGTAGTGGTAGGTTACGACTGTCGTAACAATAGTGATAAATTCGCAAAAATCTCTGCCGACATCTTCTCTGCAAATGGCATCAAGGTATATCTCTTTGATGATTTGCGTCCCACACCGGAAGTTTCATTTGCTATCCGTCACTTCGGTTGCCAGAGTGGTATCAACATCACTGCCAGCCACAATCCGAGAGAATATAATGGTTACAAGGCTTATTGGGATGACGGTGCCCAGGTACTTGCTCCGCACGATACCGCCATCATTGACGAAGTAAACAAGGTGACTGTTGATGATATCAAGTTTGAAGGTAACAAAGAGTTGATTCAGATCATTGGTGCTGATGTAGACAAGATCTATCTGGATATGGTTCATTCTATTTCTATAGATCTGGAAGTTATCAAGCGTCAGAAAGATCTCAGCATTGTTTATACTCCTTTGCATGGTGCAGGTCGTGTGCTGATTCCTTCTTCTCTGAAAGAATGGGGATTTGAGAATGTAAATTGCGTACCCGAGCAGATGGTGAAGGATGGCAATTTCCCGACAGTAGTATCTCCGAACCCTGAAAATGCCGAAGCTCTCTCTATGGCTATCGCATTGGCTAAGAAACTCGATGCCGACATCGTAATGGCGAGCGATCCGGATGCCGACCGTGTAGGTATGGCTTGCAAAGATGATAAAGGTGAGTGGGTGCTTATCAATGGTAACCAGACTTGTCTGATCTTCTTGTATTACATTATCAAGAATCGTATTGCAATGGGTAAGATGCAGCCGAATGACTTTATTGTGAAGACCATTGTAACTACTGAACTGATTAAGGCTGTCGCTGATAAGAATAAGATTGAAATGCGTGATTGCTACACTGGTTTCAAATGGATTGCACGTGAAATCCGTTTGAGCGAAGGCAAACAACAATACATCGGTGGTGGTGAAGAAAGCTACGGCTTCCTGGCAGAAGACTTTGTTCGTGACAAAGACGCTGTTTCTGCTTGTTCACTGCTGGCTGAAATCTGTGCCTGGGCAAAAGACCAGGGCAAGACGCTGTATGACGTACTGATGGACATCTATGTAGAGTATGGTTTCTCTAAAGAAACGACTGTAAACGTAGTGAAACCCGGTAAGAGTGGTGCGGATGAAATCAAAGCCATGATGGATAACTTCCGTGCTAACCCGCCGAAGGAAATCGGAGGTTCACCTGTCAAATTAATCAAGGATTATAAGACATTGAAGATGATTGATGCTCAGGGAAATGCTGTTGATCTGGATATGCCGGAGACTTCAAATGTTCTTCAGTATTTCACGGAAGACGGTACAAAGATTTCTGTTCGTCCGTCGGGTACAGAACCGAAAATCAAGTTCTATATCGAGGTGAAGGGCGAAATGGGTTGCCCGAAATGCTACGCCAGTGCTGATGCTGAAGCAGAAGAGAAAGTGGTGGCAGTACGTAAGTCACTCGGTATCTAAAGGTAAATTGCTGTAAGGCAGAAAGAAAGGTGTAATCCTGCGAAGGGTTGCACCTTTTTTGTTTTTTGCCGGGCAGTGTGTGCTTTCTTTCCGGATTAAGGTTCTTTTACTTTCTTTAAGTCATTCCTCTAATCATTCTCTGTTAAATGCCGTTCTATATGCAACATCTAAACCTAAACTAAAATAGTTATGAAAGATCTTGTTGCCGGCATTAAGTATGATGCCGCTAAAGTGATTGAACAGGCCGTAGGGCCAAGTAAAGAATTCTGCATGGGTTACATGAATCCCGGTGCTCCGAATGGTCAGGGATACATCTCTACCATGAAACTCTCAGTGGGCACAGTCGATGTAAAAGACCTTGACGCAGTTACCGAAAACATTGTTTCGTATGACCGTTGCGAAAAGAACGACGCCTATATCGGACAAATCAATATGCTGACCGTATCTTCTTTCTGTGGCCAGAACGGTGCTGTATGGGGATACGACCTTGCTGTACACGAAGATATTGCTACAGGTAAGGAGAAACCCATGTACATGCAGGAACAACCGGACGGAAAACCCGCTATTCCCGTATATAATGCCCGCCCGTTGCTGGAAGCAAGCGAACGCCTCTTCGGACGTGAAGGCCAGCGACGCTTCCCACCCATGCCGGGAGCACACGTCATCTGCGCCAACAAGGATGTGACAGCCCGCGGTCCCGTGTGGGTATGGTCGGCCATTGGCATCGCTATCTTGAAAAATCGTAGTGACGGTTCTTGCCTTTTCATCGAGGATGCCAACACGTATGGCGGTGACAACACCACCGAAGCCGAAATCATTGGTTTCCTGGAAGGCTCACTCCGCAAAGTAACCAACAGCATTGTGCTGTGCGGACAAGACCAGTCGGTAGAGTACGACCGCATTTATGTAGGCTACAAGTACACTTTCGTAGAACCGAACCAAGTGGGTTGCGCGTTGACTTGCGCCCCGTACATTTATCTGGCCCAGAATGCTATTCCCGAAGGTATGAAAGCTGCCGACCTGAAAGGTATGCCTATCGACGAGTGGGAAAAGAAGCTGGGGCTTGAGCACCTGACAATGATTGAATAATAAGACCTAACCTAAACTTTAACTATATAAATATTTTTATCATGGATGAAATGAGAGGGACACGTTATCCCATTTTCGGATTTGTAACTGGTGGTACAGGCGCCTTTAATGACGGTATTCCACCTCAGCCTTATGAAACCTTTGCCTATGACCTCGCCTTGCACGAAGCCGGAATTGAAAATTTTAATGTTATTCCTTACACCTCTGTGATGCCGCCCGAAATACGTGGCAACCTGGTGACCATCACCCCGGAGATGAATCAGAAATTCCATTATCTGCCTTTCCGTCCCGACATCAAGAATCAGTTCCACCACGGAGCCGTATTGGAAGTGATTATTGCCGGATCGGGTGCCAACTATGCCGAACATAAGGCAATCGCTACCGGTGTGGGCATCGTATGGGCAAAGAAGGACGGTAAGTTCGTTGGTGGTTTTGCTGCCGAGTATGTGCAGTATTACGATTCAAAAATTGATGATGAAATAGCGGGTGCAGAAGCACGCATGTGGTTGAATAAGTCGTTGAACCATGAACTCTCCATGCGCGGCATGGAACAGGACGGTGATAAGGAGTTATTCCACAATTTCATCAATATACCTTCCGATAATCCGTTTGCATACTGTCTGACGGCTATCGGTTTCCTGAACTTTGGTTATGCACCATTAGCTAAATAAGTGATATGGCGGATACTTCAAAGAAATTAGGATTGGGCGGACTCGTCGCTATCGTCTTCGGTTCCATGATTGGTGGAGGTATTTTCAATATCTCGCAAAACATGGCACAAGGAGCGGGGTTAGGGGCCACTCTTATTTCCTGGGTCATTTCGGGAGTGGGAGTATTGTTCCTTGTGCTCAACTTCAAGGTGTTGGCCGATGCCCGTCCTGATCTCAATGCAGGTATCTATCAGTACGCAAAAGAGGGTTTTGGCAATTATGTGGGATTTAACATTGCCTGGGGATACTGGCTGTGTGCAGCTATGGGTAACGTGGCGTTTGCCGTGATGCTCAATGACTCGTTCGGTGAGTTCCTCCCTGTGCTGCTTCATCATGGCTGGCAGACGGTGGTGTTTGGATCGTTCTTCATTTGGGCCATGTATTTCATTGTGGCAAGAGGTGTGAAAGCTGCTGCCGCCCTGAATACAATAGTCACTATCGTGAAGTTCGCGGCGTTGATACTAATTGTCATTATCCTCTTTATTTTCTTTAAAATAGGCGCGCTGAGTTTTGATTTCTGGGGGCATACGCCTGACTTGGGCTCCATAGGAGCACAGGTGAAGAGTACCATGCTTGTCACCCTCTGGTGCTTCATTGGAGTGGAAGGTGCCGTGGTGATGTCTGCCCATGCCCGCAACAGTAGAGATGTGGGTAAGGCGGGTGTTATCGGTTTTCTGCTGGCGTTGGTGCTTTATGCATTAATCAGCGTTTTGTCCTATGGTATCATGCACCAGCCTGAACTGGCAAAGTTGGATGACCCGTCCGTGGCATACGTGCTGAAACATGCGGTGGGCGACTGGGCTTATACCTTTGTGGTGCTCAGTGTCATAGTCTCTGTCATTGGTGGTTGGATTGCCTGGACGTTGATGTGTGCGCAAGTACCCTATACGGCTGCTCAGGTGAAGATATTGCCGAAGTCATTCCTGCGTGAGAATAAGAAGTCGACACCTATTTATGCCTTGCTGATATCCAGTATCATCATGCAGGTGTTTATGGTAATGGTTGCTATGGCAAAGTCGGTTTACGATGCTGCTATCGACATTACCGGTGTCATGATCCTTCCCGCTTATCTGTTCTACGGAATCTATCTGGTGAAAGCCAGCTTTATGAAAGGGGAACTGAGCACAACAGATCCGAAGAAGATTGGTCAATACCGCTTTATCGGTATCGTGTCTTCTTTATTCTGCCTTTGGTTGCTTTATGCAGGCGGATTGTTGCTTTTGCTTGTGACGTCCATTTTCTATTTGGTGGGTATTTACTTCTATGTAGTGGCACGCAAACAGAACCGGGCGCAGGGCGAACCAATCTTCTCTCATGCTGAACGTTGGCTGGCACTGGCCATTGCGGTTTGCTCCGTGATAGCGGTGATACTGTTGATTGAGGGAAAGGTGGGACTCTGATAATTTAAAATTGAAGAATTAAGAGTTAAAAGTAGTCAGCTGCCGGGAGGCAGTTGCCGATAGAGATAAAATACAGATTGCGGTTGCACGCGATTGGTTGATGTGAATGAGAGTCGTTTCATTCGTAGTTGTTCGTTTGTTGAGTGCGTGTCCTCCGCAATCTGTTCTTATTTCATTTATCTCTTCCTTTTAACTTTTTAATTCTTCTTTTTGATTTAGCCACCAGTCTATCATTTTCCGCGCGATACTTAGTTTACGCGGTATTTCCGGAAGGTTCTCTTTGGAGTAGAAAGCACCGGCACTAAGTTCGTCTTTCTGTAGTTTGATTTCTCCGTCTTCGTAATCGGCAATGAAACCTACCATTAATCCGCTGGGATAGGGCCAGGGCTGATTTCCGAAATAAGTGATGTTTTTCACTTTTAATCCTGTTTCTTCCATCACTTCCCGTTGTACACATTGTTCCAGCGTTTCTCCGGGTTCCAGAAATCCCGCTACCAGCCCATAGAATGTTCCGCGGAAATTGCGTGCATGCACCAGCAAAAGTTCTTCTCCACGGCGTATCAGTACGATGATAGCGGTAGAAATGGGTGGATATATTTCGTAGGCACACGAAGGACACTTTTTCATGATAGCTGTCTGTTGTTCCGTAGGCGTGCCACATACCGGACAAAAGCGACTGTGCTGATCCCAATACAATATCTGATAAGCCTTTCCGGCCGCCTTATATTCATCCAGAGTGATGTATTCATAAGAACCCCGCAAGTTGACCATTATCCATTCTTCTGTTTCTTCAACAAGTTGTTCGATGTCGAATGCATGCACCATTTCATCCGTAGGCAGAAATACTTCGTGGATTGTGATGCCTGCGTCGGTTTTCAATGGTGGTTCTGTACCATAGGGTATACTGTATTTAATCTCTCCTTTGTCTGTTCTTTCTTTTTTCAGCAGCAGTTGGTCTTTAAAGAAGACGAACCACTGCGTAGGTTTGGGAGCTTCTATCTTTTGGTATGCAATTCTTGCCGTTCCATTGGAAACATACACAATTCCACAACGGACAAATCCGTTTCGTTCGAGGAGGTTTTGCATAATAATATTGTCTTTATGTGTATCTGCACGTAAACTGGGATATTGCTTGGCACACCAGTTTAAACAAATATCACCGATACCCTTATAACTTCCATCAGAGGCAATGCGATGAATGACGTAATAGGGCTCATCATTTAGCCAGGCTCCGTCTTCGATAAGAGCATAAAAAGGATCAGGACTCGGAACAAAACAGAATGTTCCGACAATTTTTCGATGCTCATCTTCACACGCATAACAATGCCCATCGGTGATTTCTTTGGCAATCAGTTCACGCGAGGGGTAACCATTGATCCACTGGTTTCCGTTTCCTACAGATGCCATAAAGTTGCGGGCATGATCGAATATCTCCATCAGGCGGTCTAAGTCTGAAAGCTGGCTGGGACGAATTTGTATCATATATGTAAACCTGTTAAGTTGCTTATTTCGGAATACAAAAGTACATGATTATTTTGATAAATGATAATTTATCACTCTATCGTCTCACCACTTTATCACTCTTTTCTTTTTCCTTTCATTAGAAATTCTTCAAAAAATGTGTCGCGGTAACTGTTGCCTATGGCAATCTCATAATTGCCTATGTAAATGTCATTGTTATCAAACGAATCGATGTGCCGGGTGTTGACGATATACGACTTGTTTACCCGGAGGAACATATCCTGGGGCAGGAGTTCGGAGATACCTTTCATATTCATGCGGGTGATGATGCGCTGTTCCGGCAATTGGAGGATTACATAATCTTTCAGTCCTTCGATGAAAAGAATATCGGCATAGTTCACTTTGAAGTATTTCCGTTCGGACTTGACGAAGAAATACTCGGAAGATACATTCGTCTCAAGGGCTTCTTTCTCTTCCTTCATCAATAGCGAATGATAGGAGAGAGCTTTTAATACAGCTTTTTGAAATCGTTCCGGTTCTATAGGCTTTACCAGATAGTCGATGGCATCGACTTCATAGCTGTCCAGTGCATACTCCGTATAGGCGGTGGTGAAAATGATAAGCGTTCGTTTGGAGACGGTGTGTGCGAATTCTATGCCGGTGATACCGGGCATCTGAATATCCAGAAAAATAAGGTCGACAGAATGTTCTTCCATAAACCGTGAGGCAGACACGGCATTGTTGAACATGCGCAGTAAGCTAAGTTCTTTATTTTCTTCCACCAACATTTCCATGGCTTCGCGTGCCAAGGGTTCATCGTCTATGATAATACAATTCATAAGTTCAGTTTTAGAGTTACTGTATATTGATTTTCCGTTTCCGCCACTTCCAGAAGATAGCGGCCGGGATATAATAGTTCGAGTCTCCGGCGGATATTTGTCAGTCCGATGCCGCCTACCCGGCTTTTGGCGATTGCGATGGCAGGTTTGGAATTCTCGCAACGGAATTCCAGACGGTCATTATCAATCTGAAAGAAGAGATGGACGTATGATGGATGCTCACTGTCAAAGTTGTGTTTCACGGCATTTTCTACAAAGGGTATGAAAAGCAATGCCGGTAACTGTATGGCATCTATCTCTCCCTCCTCGGTGATGCTGTAGTCGAAGTGGTCGCGCCGTATCTTTTCCAGATTGAGATAATCATTCAGAAAACGGATGTCTGAACGGAGAGGTACATGTTCGCGGAAGTTGTCATTCATCTGATAGTGCAATAAATCCTCAAGTTTAAATAATACTTGCGAAGCTTCGGCAGGATTTTTGCGAATGAGCACATTGGCATTATTCAGCATATTGAATAAGAAGTGCGGATTTATCTGGTTCTTGAGAAACCTCAGTTCCGAGCGCAGGGTAGCGGATTGCAGTTCATCCACCCGTTGGTTGTAAAGTATCCAGTGGCGGAGTAGGAGTATGGCAGACATTCCGGCTATGGTAAACCCCATTGCCAACACCCCCGATATGGCATTTATCAGGATAGGAATCAGTTCGGAATGAACTGCGGTAGTCGTAACCTCGACAGTGAAAATCTGGAATACCGCTACCGCCACAATGACTACCAGACTTACTAAAAGCACTCCGAACGCATACATCATCAGACGGCCTTTCAGCAGGAAGCGGGGAAACAACCAATATAGGTTGATATAGAAAACCGCATCGATAGAAATAAAGTAAATGGCCCAACCCAGTAACCTTTGCGGCAGTGAAAGCGGACGTATGGGAACATTCCATAGAATATTCACCGTGATGAGAAACACCACAAACTGCAGGAACAGATGCCTTGCCACTCGATATTGGGGAGCGAGCAGGAAATTGGTGAAGCGGTTACCGGTCATTTTCCACCTCCTTTTAGCTTAAGCCGGATGCTTTGGTCATTTAACTCCAACTGATATTGCTCTCCATATTGCAGGTCGAGACGTTGCCGGATTTTGTCCAGTTCCTGATAGTTGGCAAGAGGACAAGGAGACGGGGAGACAAGGGGCTGTGCAATATCTGTTGTATGCTGCAAGGAACCTTGTTCCCTTGTTTCCTCGTCTTCTTGTCTCCTTCTCTTGACTTGGCAGTTGAAAAGGACAGTATCATTCTCAGCTTCCAGACTGATTTCAATGAAGCACGGTTGTACCTTCTGCGTCTCTGTTTGCTTTACGGCGTACTGTATGAACGGGATAAAAAGCAAAGGAAATATAAACGTGCGTCCGGTATCTCCGGATGCATTGATCCGGAAGTCAAACTTGCCGGAAACAAGCTGCTCCAGTTCCAGATAATTCGTGAGAAATTTGATTTCCGTATTCAGCAAAACCTTCTCCCGATTGCAGTCGTACAACTGATAACGGAGTATCTGGCTCAACTTCATCAGCATCTTTGAAGCTTTTCCCGGATTTACCAATGCCTGTTCTCCCGAATAATGAAGTACCCGGAACAGCATCGAAGGACTAACCTGTTCTTTCAGATGTTCGATTTCAGACTGCAACCTGATTTTCTCCAATTGCATTACACGCTGGTTTTCCAGTATCCACAACCGCAACAGGACGGTCATACTACCACCGATAATGCTGAGGAGCGTCAACGGAAAAGAAGAGAGATAATCCATCACAAACGCTATCTTAGGATATCCGGTGAAAATATTAGGTATATGCAGAACAGATGATACCATATATTCTTGTGTGGCCTGTAGGATAAACACCACTATTAAACCGCCCGACAAGTAGAGGATATACGTCAGGTATTTTTGTTTGAGTAGATAGCGGGGTGTCAGGTGAAGCAGATTAAAATAGAAAAGGGAACCATACAGCACAAACAAATTGAATATGAGCAGGTATATCCAGTTTCCTAACGCCCCCGTTGCATCCCGCAGAGTGAACAATACCAGATTGCTGGCTATGACAAGCAGTGCTACAATGAGCGTTGCATGTCTGGCCGGCCGGAGGCGCGGACTGACCAGGAAACGGTATAGAAAAGAGCTGTCGTTGCCTATGATAGGTATTGTTTTCATTGGAACCTTTTTAATTAAGTTGACGAAGATAAAATAATTTCATGGAAAACAAGGCTTTCCAGGGAATTAAAACTCTATTTTATAACTGATATTGGTTAACCCTGTTTTCTGCTCGCTGGCTTCTATCTTCTCGGTTTTTATATTATAAAGGTGTTGGATGTACTCTTTAGCTCCTGTAAAATTGATACCTTTTATGGCGAATTCATGGGAAACGCGACGTTTATTGATACGATAACTCACCGTATAGTTGCCAATCAGCATTGGTGAACGCTGTATGGAGTATGCTCGCGTTTCATCATACTGAACTTCTTTGTCGGGATGTGCCATGGTTGCTTCCACATCAATCGGGGCATACCTTTCTCCGCCCTGCAATGTCATTTTCAGGTTGACACTAAGAATATTTTGTTTGTTGCGTCCCAGCATCCATTCCTTGCCTATCAGTCCGTTCAATACATATTTCCGGTTGAAGCGTGTGTTGTGCCATACTCCGTCGCCACCACGGTAGCGCGAATCAAATAAAGAAGCTGTCACCATATAATAAAGCCCTTTGCTTAATGCACGTTCCCAAGTGATATCTATTCCTATGTTTCGTCCGCGACCTTTGTTTACGAGTGTATTTTCTACGTAGAAGTCACTCCGGTTAAGGACGGAGAAAGAACTGTCGCGCATGACGGGAACATCGTACAAAAACTGGATGTAAGGCTCTACTTTCAGACTCATGTTGTTCGACACTTTGTAGGCGAACGATAACATCAGGCGATGCGCTTTCGTGAAATCAAGGTTTTTGTTCACGGACTCTTCACCTGTGCTTTGTGTTTTTACAAAATATACATCGAGCTTTTCCATTCGGCTGTACATACCGTAAGCCAGTGCAAAAGATGTTTTTGCGTTAGCCTGATATTTCAGACCTGCGCGCGGTTCCAGTGTCCAGCGATTATTCAGGGTGAGTAATTGTCCGTATAAGCCGAAGTTCAGGCTTAGCTGGTCGCTCATTCCCCATGAAGAGCTGTTATAAGCGGAAAGCAGGCTGGTGTTTCCGTCTCCTTTTGATATCAATTCCAATGGTTTGTCAATGAAGGGGGCGAGTTTCATATCCATATTATAGAACATTTGCGTATACGTGAATCCGGTTTTGTTGGTGAAGCGGTTGCTTATCTTCCGGTTTAGCGAAGAGGTTAGTATCAGGTTGGTGCTTCTGCTATACTGGTCAAGGAAAGGAGAACTGTTCAGTTCCCGGTCGAAACTCCACTGAAAGGCTTCCTGGTCGGAATAGGTGCCGGCAAGAGTAGTTTTCAATAAGGTGTTTTCGTCAAAGAAGTAGCGGTGTGTGATACCTCCGGCTGCCATATATTGTGTGGAATGTGCTTGCGCTGCATCTTCCAGATAGTCCCATTTGCCGGGGTCTCTGTCGAACGAACTTTTGAATTTATCAATGAGGGCAGTTCCCCATACAGAGAAAGTTCCGGCACTGCGGGTAGGGAAGTTCAGTTTGAAGTTCAGGTCTTGGTAGTCCATCTTTCCGCCCAGGTCCACGTTCAGTAATCCAGTGGTAGAGTAGCGGTAGTTGAAGATATAGGAAGCTTTATGCTTCTTGCTTAACGGACCTTCGGAAGCAAAGTCTATTCCCATGATGCCGACCTGAAAGGTATTTTCATTCTTCTGATTGTTTCCGTTGCGCAATTTCATGTCGAATACACCGGAAACAGCATTGCCGTATTCCGCCGGAAAGGCTCCCGTGAAAAAGTCCGAGTTACCCAATACCTGTGCGCTGAGTGATGAAAGGATTCCTCCGCCCAGGGTTGCAATATCAGCAAAGTGGTTGGGATTGGGAATTTCCACATCTTCCAGCCTCCACTGCAATAGGTGGGGCGCATTACCATGAATGGATATGCCGTTGTTGGAAACACTTGGTGCCACTCCGGCAAATGAAGCCACCAGCCGGGCAGGGTCATCGAAACCGCCTGCATAGCGGCTTGCCTCTTCTACACTGAGCATACGTGCTCCGGCAACGGCCATTTTATTCATTGCTTCGTCCCGGTTGTTGGCACGGACTACGACTTCATTCAGTTCATTGACGTTTTCGCGCATAGCTATTTCCAGATAAACTTCCTTGGCGGAGGTCACCAGTATTTCGCGTATGATTGCCGGTTCATATCCCATGAAAGAGCTTTCTACCGAATGGCGACCTACCGGAACTTTGGGCAGTGTGAAACGGCCGAGGCTGTCGCACACTGCTCCTAAATCCGGCATATCCGTCAGGCGTACGGTGGCGTAGGGAATGGGATGTCCGGATGCCCGGTCGTTCACAACGCCACGTAGAGTTTGTACCGGTCGTTCCTGAGCGAAACAACAAACTGAAAAAAACAATGCTATGATTGCTACTACTTTAATCTTATCCATCTTTATCTGTTTTGATTGATTGTGACAAAGATAGATTGTCCTTATACGCTATTTCTCCTTTTGAGACGAACCGGATGGGTTTGTAGACAAAAGCAGTTTTTTCATGCAATTTATTTCTCTCAGGAATTCCCTGTCATGCGATACTGCAATAACCGTTCCTGCATAATCCCGGATAGTTGCCGTAATGATTTCGATGCTTTCAATATCCAGATTATTGGTTGGCTCATCCAGGATAAAAGCATCCGGCGTATTGTCCGCAATCATCAGGCAGCAGAATGAAAGGCGCATCTTCTCTCCACCGCTAAGCAATGAGCAGGATTTGTTCCAGGTGTCTGCCGGAAAAAGGTAACGGTTCAGTATCGTTTTCAATTCATGTTCCGGCAACAGACGGCGGTTAAAAAGTTCTGCCTGTTCCAGAATACTAAGTTCATTCCGGATAAGAGAGTATTCCTGATCCAGATAAACAAAACTGAAATCAATCCGTTCCAGACTTCCGCTTCCGGCAGGAAGTGCTCCGCAAATCAGTCTCAACAGAGTTGTTTTGCCACTGCCATTGTTCCCTTCAATACAGAAGCGATCGCCGCTTTTCAATTGAAAACTGAGTGCTTCCTGCCACATAGGACGTTCGGCATCGGGATACTGGAAGTTCATTTCTGTAGCCGTGACCAGTATCTTGCCTTCGTGCAGGGTGGAGGCACTGAAATTGGTTTTCAACTTCTCGGCAAGTGGAATGGCGCTTCGGATACTTTGCATCTCCTGTTGCAGCTTTTCCGATTTCTCGGCATGCACGTTCTTTAGTTTGTTAGTGCTTACTTCTGCCTTGTCTTTCATAGCGCCCATCATAATTCGCGGGATACCTTTCTTTATAGCGGCTTTTTCTCCCCGCACATTTTGTTTCGCTTTCTGTTCCGCCAATTCACGGGCTGTTTTCCGGGCAAGGCGCAGGGCTTTTTGCTTCTCTTCCAACTGTTCCTGCAAGGCATTGATCTGGATGCTTTTCTGCTCCTTGAAGAAGTCGTAGTTTCCACCGTAATGTGTCAGTCCATTGGAAGATAACTCGCAAATGGCGGGAAGTAAGTTCAGCAATGTTCGGTCGTGGCTGATGACAAGAACAGCAGAAGAAGTACGTTGCACAAACTCATATAGTCGTTTCCTGCCGGTCATATCCAAGTGGTTTGTGGGTTCATCCAGCAGAATAGCGGTAGGAGAGTGCAGCTCCATACCTGCAAGGAAGATGCGCGTTTTTTCTCCACCGCTGAGGCCGTCCATCAGACGGGAAAGAGGAGTACCGCTCATTCCCCATGCTGCCAGGGCGGCTTGGGCACGTTCTTCAATATTCCAGTCATCGTCCAGAGTGGTGAAATGTTTTTCGGATACATCTCCATTTAAGATGGCATGCAGTGCTTCCAGTTTATGGTCTATCCTTAAAGCCTGTGCGATAGTCCGGTTATCGTATTGGCCAAAATGCTGAGGCACATAATAAAGATGTTCGGGGCGGGTGACTGTTCCGGCAACAGGCGATAAGTCTCCTGCAATAATCCGCATCAGGGTAGACTTTCCGCAACCGTTGTTTCCGGTCAGCGCCATTTTGTCTCCCGGATTAACGGTCAGGTTTAAGTGTTGGAACAAGACTTCCTTGTCAGAATGGACATAGCTAAGGTCTCTGATAATAATACTCATGATAAAATACTGTGTTAAGAGAGTGAATAACGGGATAAAATCTCGGAAACTTCCGTAAAGGAAGTCGTTGGAAGGAGGAACAGACAAACACAGTATGGGCTAAACATCTACATTCGGGATGCTCAGCGTTCTGAATAATAAAGCATATAAAAGGTGATGTTTACCGAAGGGTTTGTCTTTACTTGGAAATTCTCATCGTAGTAATTAATTAGTTAGTTAGTGGGCGCAAAGATAGGTATTTCTTTTGAAAGACACAAATCACCTTTTACTCCATAGAAGAAGCGTCGAACGACAGTGGCAATAATGCTCCTACATTCTTCATCTCATAAATTCCCTTTTTACCATAGAGAAGGATGCGCATAGGCTGTTTGAAACGTTTTTCCGTTTCGAGCATTACCTGACGGCAGGCGCCGCAGGGCGGAATAGGGTCGTCAAGGAAATCCCTTTCATTGCGTGCGGCAATGGCAAGGGTTTCTACCGGTTGGTCGGGGTATTGTGAATTGGCATAAAACAAAGTGGTACGTTCGGCGCAGAGTCCTGAAGGGTAAGCGGCATTTTCCTGGTTCGTACCTGTAACGATTCTCCCGTCTGCCAGTCGTGCGGCAGCGCCTACGGAGAAGTGTGAATAGGGTGCATAACTGCGTTTGGTTGCCTCCAGGGCCGCAGTCATCAGTTCACGGTCGGCGTCACTTAACTCATTATATTCGTATATTTTAATGTCAATTTGTAAGGTCAAATCTTTCATAAGGCAGTAAGGTATATTGTAATTAATGTTACAAAGTTAGAAAAGAGATTGGTAAATCCAATTCTTTTTAAGATTTTTGTGTCCTCAACTTATACTGCTATGAACAGAATTAACGCTATCAGACTTACCGCAATCCTGGCACTTCTTGTTTGTGCCGTTGCTGCCCAGGCGCAACGTCGGAATGCCCGTTATGTGGAATATATAGAAAAGTATGCTCCGCTTGCCGTGCAGCAAATGAAGGAGCACAAGATACCTGCCAGTATCACTCTGGCACAAGGACTTCTGGAAAGTGGTGCCGGACAGAGTGCACTGGCCCGCAAAAGTAACAATCACTTTGGCATCAAGTGCGGCAGCAACTGGCGCGGACGCACAGTGCGTCACGATGACGACGCGCGTAATGAATGTTTCCGTGCTTACAGCAATCCCCGTGATTCTTACGAAGATCATTCTGCATTCCTGAAACGGGGTGCTCGTTATGCTTTTCTGTTCGACTTGAAGATTACGGATTATAAAGGTTGGGCGCGTGGTCTGAAAAAGGCCGGATATGCAACAGATCCTTCTTATGCCAACCGCCTGATTACGATTATTGAAGATTATGACCTTTACAAGTACGACAGCCGTGGCATGAGTAAACGTGAGAGCCGTAATTGGGAAAAGGAATTGAAGAAAAAGCCGTGGCTTGCCAATCCGCATCAGGTATATATAGCCAATGATATAGCATATGTCGTAGCTCGTGATGGCGATACTTTCCGCTTCTTGGGTAAAGAGTTCGATATTAGCTGGAAGAAGCTGGTGAAGTATAATGACCTGCATAAAGATTACACTTTGGAGGCGGGTGACATTATCTATCTGAAAGCAAAAAAGAAGAAGGCCTCCAAGCCGCATACCGTTTATATTGTGAGAGACGGTGATTCCATGCATTCCATTTCTCAGAAGTATGGTATACGTTTAAAGAACCTGTATAAGATGAACCGGAAAGATGCCGAATATATTCCGGAAGTGGGAGACAGGTTGAGGCTGAGATAACAGGAAATTCTGATTAGCATAAAAGGGGAAGAGATTCTACTCATTACAGATTAGATTCTCTTCCCCTAACCAACTAACATTAGCACCGCATCCAACTAATCTCGGCACCGCAGTCAACTAATAATTTCTTGCCTAATTATTATTCATACAACAGATGTTGTAAGAAACTTCTATAATTGTTGTAAGAGACTTTTATAGTTGTTGTAAGAAACAAATAGATTTATGGTAAGAATAGTTTTTAGTATCCGAGATATTAGTTTGTTGCATCTCAGACATTAGTTTGCAGGCACTCCGATATTAGTTTGTTTCGTTGCCACTCCTAATTGGTGCGATAAGAGTATCTGTCATGCTGAGCGTAGTCGAAGCATCTCTTAGTGTACAAAGGGAAGAGGTTATTCACTATGTTCAGAATGACAGATAGTATAAGCTAATATTTAGTTTTATCAAAAGATAAAGTTAGTTACGGAGAGTATTTTTATTTATCCGAAAATGTACAGGGTGTTCGATATCGGACACCCTTCTTTTTTATTTATCCTCTTGTTATCAGCTATTTACATTTTTGGCACGCATTTAGTATATATAAATAATGTGAATAATATGCTTGTTCGTTTTTGAAAAGAGGACGGGAGCTGAAAACTGATAAAATAATAAATAACTCAATATTCAACATGGACAGAGAAATACCAAAAGCAGTGCGTAACAAAGAGCGCAACAAGAAAATTATCCGTTACGGCGGCATCGGCGTGGCAAGTATAGTCGTTATCAGTGTACTCATTTCATTGATGCGTACGGGGGTGAAAACAAAAGACCTGGTGCTTTCCACAGTAGATAAAGGTACGATTGAGGTCAGTGTGAGCGCATCGGGAAAAGTGGTGCCGGCTTTTGAAGAGATCATCAATTCTCCTATCAACACCCGTATTGTCGAGATATATAAGAAAGGTGGCGATAGCGTGGATGTAGGTACGCCGATCTTGAAACTTGACTTGCAGAGTGTGGAGACAGACTATAAAAAATTGTTAGACGAAGAGCAGATGCGCAGTTATAAATTGGATCAGCTACGAGTAAATAATCAGACTAAACTGAACGACCTGTCTATGAAGATTAAAGTTTCCGCCATGCAGTTGAACCGCAAGAAAGTGGAGTTGCGTAATGAGCAATATCTTGATAGCCTGGGTTCGGGAACTACGGATAAGGTGCGTCAGGCAGAACTTAGCTATAACGTAGCCCAGTTGGAATACGAACAACTGAAACAACAATATGATAATGAGAAAGAAGTGCTTGCTGCCGAATATAAAGTTCAGGAGCTGGATTTCAGCATCTTCCGCAAAGGCCTTGCCGAGATGAAGCGAACGCTGGATGATGCACAGGTTCGTTCTCCGCGCAAAGCTATCCTTACCTATATTAATAACCAGATCGGTGCACAGGTTTCTCAGGGAAGCCAGCTTGCCGTGATTTCTGATCTTAGCCATTTCAAGGTGGAAGGTGAAATAGCAGATACGTATGGTGACCGTGTGGCCGCCGGTGGCAAGGCAATTGTGAAGATTGGCAGTGATAAACTGGAAGGTACGGTGAGCAGTGTGACGCCGTTGTCAAAGAACGGAGTGATTTCTTTCACTGTACAACTGAATGAGGATAATAACCGCCGTTTGCGTTCGGGATTGAAGACAGATGTGTATGTGATGAATGCCGTGAAAGAAGATGTGATGCGTATCGCTAATGCTTCTTATTATGTAGGACGTGGCGAGTATGACCTCTTTGTGCGTGACTCTGATAAAGAAATCGTGAAACGTAAAGTGCAACTGGGTGATAGTAACTTTGAATTTGTGGAAGTTATCAGTGGCTTGCAGCCGGGTGACCAGGTGGTAGTGAGCGACATGAGCCAGTATAAAAATAAGAATAAGCTGAAGTTGAATTAGCTACGAGCTACGGGCTACAAGTAACAAGTGCCTTTCGGAGTAATTGAAAATAAGAAAGATATGTTAAGGATATATTTAAAGCAAGCGTGGAGCCTGCTGAAAGAAAATCCGCTGGTTAGCGGGCTTTCTATTGCAGGAACGGCATTGGCCATTACTGCTGTAATGATGATTATTCTTGTGATACAGGTGCGTCTGGCTGAATATGCACCGGAGACGGAGCGCGGACGGATGTTGCACATCATTGCAACTCGTGCTTTCATGAAGAGTAATGATGGAAACTGGAACAATGGCGGAATGGGAAAACGGGTGGTACGCGAGCTTTTCTATAATCTGAAGACTCCGCAGGAGGTGAGTGGCTATGCCCGTAACACGGTGTCCGTCAGTTCGGTTGCCAAGCGTACCTTTACCAAATATCGGGCTACTTATACAGACGACCGCTTCTGGAAAATATTCGATTATACATTTTTAGATGGTACTCCTTTTACCTATGAAGACAATGAAAGCGGCATCCGCAAAGCAGTTATCAGTGAGAAACTGGCACGCCGACTTTTTGGGAAAACAGAGGCGCAGGGTCAACGGCTACTTATCAATCGTACAGAATATACGGTATGCGGTGTTGTGAAGAATGTGCCCCGCACTGCTCGTTATGCTTATTCGGATGTATGGTTGCCTTATAATTCCAGTGCCGGCACAGAAACGGTTGCCAATGCTTATGAGGCACTGGTGGGGTCTTTTAATATTGTGATGCTGGCACATAGTACCGACGATTTTACCGCTATTCGTGCGGAAGTGGAAAAGGCCGCAAAACAATTGAATGCGAATACGTCGGAATATGGCGTCAGCTTCTTTAACGGGCCGATGAGTAACCTGGACTTGGTGGTTACCAATAATAATGGTTTTGTTAATGATATCCCCTATGGCAATTGGTTTTTGCGGCAAGGCAGTTTCGTATTTTTCCTGTTATTGCTTCCGGCGCTCAACATGATTGGTATAACGCTGACTAACTTTCGTAAGCGGCGTGCAGAGATAGGAGTCCGCAAAGCATTTGGAGCAACTGCGGGTAATGTTTTCCGTCAGGTTATCGATGAAAATCTCATTATCACTTTTATTGGCGGCATATTCGGATTGGTGCTTTCCATTGGTGTATTGTTGCTGACGCGCGACATCTTTTTCCCATCGGGTACGGAATTCAATGTAGAGATGCTAGTACGTCCGGAAACGTTTCTGGTAACTTTGCTTTTCATCTTCCTGCTGAACCTGCTGTGTGCCGGTATTCCTGCCTGGCGTGCCGGAAAGTATAACATTGTTAAATCGTTGAATAATCAAGAATAACCCATGATACGTCATCTCATCACCCTGATATGGAACCAGCGCAAACAGAATGGCTGGATATTTGCCGAACTGACATTGGTTCTGCTGGCTATCTTTATGATTACGGATGCCGGTTACAGCAAATATACTCTTTATAATGAGCCTTTAGGTTATAACATTGATCGTTGCTGGCGGCTTCATTTAGAGGAAACGGAACCCGGTAACGAAGGTTATACAGGCGAGGATGAACGTGGAGCCAAATGTTGGGAACGCATCACGGAACTGACCCGGCGGTTGATGAATACCGGTGAGGTGGAAGCTGTGGGATGTAGCTTTTACAGTTGCCCATACAGTCAGGGCAATTCGTGGACGAGCGTTGAACCGGCAGGTGCGGATAGCGTCAATGCTTATTCGGAATCTTTGCACCGCCAACTGGGTGATGCCGGTTTCTTTGAAGTTTTCGGCATTCATGACGTGAATGGAAAACATATCCGCGAACTGGAAAATCCAGCAAAAGACGAGGTTATCCTGACGGAGAAGGTAGCGCAGAAGTTTTTCGGTGGGAAGGAACCGCGTGGTCGGTTGGTAAATACCGGCGAATTGGACGGGACGCCTGTGCTGGCTGTTGCCCCTACTATTCGTGAGAATGATTTTGAACCGGCTACTCCCACGTTTTATATCAAAGCTTCCGGTTCTACGATGGAGGAGCTTTTCGAGTGGTATCGTCCTTCTTCATTGGAATATTCGCTACGCATGAAGCGTGATATGACACAGGCTGAGATGGAAGAATGGCTTGCCTCTTTGGGTGAACGGTTGACGTCCGGCAATATCTATGTAAATGCCGTAACAGGTTTCGAAGAAATGCGTGCCGACCGTATAGATTATGTGATAACGGATTGGCAAATGGTACAACTCATTGTAGCCTTCCTATTGTTGAATGTATTTTTCGGCGTTACCGGGACTTTCTGGATGCGTACGCAGGCACGCCGTTCGGAAACGGGATTGCGTATGGCTGTCGGCGCATCAAAGGGAAGGGTTGTATCTTGGCTCAATGCGGAGGGCTTATTGATTCTGTTGCTGGCTTTGGTTCCTATAGTTATTATTGTACTTAACTTTCGCCATATGGATTTACTGAGTGCGGAAGTTCCTTATACGGCAGGTCGCTGGATTGTAGAATTTGCTATTTCATTGGGAATTTTGGCAGCGATGATTATGTTGGGCATTGCAGTGCCGGCACGCTGGATTATGAAAGAGCAACCGGCTGAAGCATTGCATCACGAATAAACAAACGTAATATATTCAGGGATGATAAAAATCTATTTGAAGCAGGCGTGGGTCTTGTTGAAGCAGAATCCGCTTTTCAGTACCCTTTATATAGTTGGTACAGGTCTGGCTATTGCTATGACTATGATTGTGGCTGTGATTTACTATGTCAAAGTGGCCCCGGTTTATCCGGAAGTGAATCGCATGCAAACGCTTTATCTGACTTCTGCAAGATTTCAAAAAGGAGTGGAGCCAAATAAGCAGACTTTTCAATGGGCTGTTTCCTATCAGGCATTGCAAGAGTGGTTTTATCCATTGAAGAATGCTGAGGTTATTTCAGGTTTCATGAATAACAGGTCAGATGACAATTATATTCAACCGGCCGACCGCAGTGGAGATTTTACAGTAAGTTTAAAGTTGGTTGACCCGAATTTCTTTCGCATCTATCCATTTTATTTTTCGGAAGGTAAGCCTTTTACTACGTCCGATCTTGAAAGCGGTATCTGTACGGCTGTCATAACAGAAGAACTGGCCCGTCGTCTGTTTGACACGGCCGAAGGTGTGGTGGGACGCTCATTCAGTTTGGATTATGTCAATTATCGCGTTTGTGGTGTTGTGCGTAGTGCAAGTTACCTGACTTCGGATTCTTATGCGCAAGTCTATATTCCTTATAGTGTAATTCCTAAATATCGTGACTCCAATTATGGAATACCTTATCTAGGTGCATTTGGCGTTACTTTTCTTGTAAAGGACGATGCGCAAGCCGAAGCGTTGCGTGCCGAAATTCAGGAAATTGTCCGTAAGGAAAATCTGTTGCATGCGGATGAATGGCAGGTGAATCTTTGGGAACAACCTACTTCCCATTTGCAGCGATTGTTTAAACCTTATCCTAGTATGACTACTGGTGTATGGGCACAGATACGCTATCTTCTTTTGATATTGCTGGTGCTCCTGCTGGTTCCTGCCTTGAATTTGAGCGGAATGATAGCGAGCCGTATGGAAAGCCGCTTGTCGGAAATGGGAGTGCGTAAGTCATTCGGTGCCGGCCGTGACGGATTGCTTTCACAAGTGATGTGGGAGAATCTCTTATTGACGTTGTTGGGTGGTGTATTGGGATTATTGTTGGCGTGGTTCGCTCTGTATACTTGTCGTGAGTGGGTATTTATGATATTGGAAGACTGGGCCGAACCGGTTCCGGAAGGAGTGAATGTGATGGTTTCCGGTGAGGTGCTGTTTGCCCCGGTGGTATTTGCTGTCGCTCTTTTGTTCTGTATCTTGCTGAATTTATTATCAGCATTGATTCCGGCATGGTATGCACTGCGGAAGCCGATTGTGTATTCATTGAATGAAAAAAGATAAAGACTATGCTGAAACTTATATTAAAGAACCTGTGGGCACGCCGTCGCCGCAATGGCTGGTTACTGGCGGAATTGATTCTGGTCAGTATTGTTACGTGGATTATCCTTGATCCGGTTATCGTGATGACGTATGACCGTAGTATTCCTTTGGGTTATGATACTGACCGCCTTTGTCTTGTTACTCTCAGTACCTTGCAGCCACAAGCTCCCGGTTATGATGAAGAGGCTGAGGATTCGGCCATGATTATGAAATCTTACTTCAATCTGACACAATTGGTAAAGGACTATCCTGGCATAGAATCAGCTGCTCCGGTATTGGGTTTCGCTTATCCCAATTCGACGGGGAATGCCAATACATCTATCCGTGCGGAAGGTGATACCTTGGATTTGCCGGTAATGATTATGGAGTTTATACCTCATACGAATTTCTTCGAAACTTATGGCTTTCGCTCCGGACAAGGCAGAACACCTGCGGAATTATCGGATTATGACTATACGGAAGATGACATCGTAATGACTGAAAATACGGCTGAACATTTGTTCCATACTAAAAATGCGGGTAATAAGCGTTGTTGGTCAAAAGAGGGGAACGATACAATTTATTCACCGGTCATCGGTGTAGTGGAAAACTTTAAGGCAACCAGCGATTCCCGTCCGGCTCCTGTCATTTTCCGTCCTTTGATATCTATCGATATGGAAGATGCTTACGATGATATGCGGATATTGCTTCGTCTGAAAGAGAATGTGAGTATGAAGCGTTTCTTGCATGATTTTCAACCGTGGATGGTGAAAGAGTTGCGGGCCGGTAATCTTTTTGCCCGTAACGTTCGGTCTTATGAAGCATTGATAACGAAAAATGAGTCTTATGATGTTACACCGATGTATCGTCGTAATCTGGCAATGGCGGCATTCTTTTTAATTAATCTTTGCTTGGGTGTTATCGGTACTTTCTGGCTACAGACACGCACTCGCCGCGAAGAAGTGGGAGTTATGCTTTCCTTTGGCGGTACGCCGGGATATATTGTCCGCTTGTTGATGGGTGAAGGAATAGTGCTGACGTTTGTAGCTGTATTGACAGGCTGTTTGCTTTATTTGCAATATGCTGTCAAAGAAGGACTGGAAAGAGGTAACAACTGGAGTCAGGTTATTGATGAATGTTGGATCATGGATTTCACGCAGCATTTCCTCATCGTGTCATTCATCGTTTTCTTTATCCTGTTGGCAGTGGTATTGATCGGGATTTATATTCCTGCCCGCAAGATTAGCCGTATCCCACCAACAGAGGCATTACGTGACGAATAATAAAAATATGACTGTACTATGATTAAACTTTATCTGAAACAAGCTTGGACGCTGATAAAGCAGCATCGTCTCTTTACCAGTATCTATGTGGTGGGTACAGGGCTTTCAATAGCTCTCACCATGACAATGTTTATCATCTTCTATGTAAAGTTTGCAGCTATATATCCGGAGTATAACCGTGACCGGATGATAGTGCTGAAAATGATGAAATCTTATCCCAAGAATGATGACAAGAGTTGGAACTGCTCCGGTGTCAGTTACGATGTAGTGAAAATGTTGCAAGATTTGCCACACCTGGATGCTATCGGTGCCACATCAAGTAACTATCGCGAAAATTATGTGGAAATTCCGGATAACAATGAACCTGTCGGTATCGCTCCGCTTTATACGGATGCAGGATTTTGGCAGGTCTTTACATTTCGTTTCCTGTACGGCAAGCCTTTCACACAAGCAGATGTCGATGCAAAACGCAGGGAAGTGGTTGTTCCGGTAAGTTTGGCAAGGCGGTTGTTTGCTGCGGATGATGTGGTAGGCAGACGTTTTAAGATGGATGCGCAGGAATACCGGATTTGCGGTGTAGTTGAGGATGTTTCTGCCGCTACACCTTCTTCCGTTGGCGATTTGTGGATGCCGATAACGCTTAATTCCTGGATTGTATCAGACAATACCGGAAAATTGGTAGGTAATACGCAAATATACATGACGGCTCCTATTGCTACGGATAAAGAAGCCCTGAAAGAAGAAGTACGTGAGGTGTTCAGGAAGTTTAATCTTGCAGCTCCTAAATATATGAACGACCTTATGGATCAACCCGATGATTACTGGACCAGTACATTCCGGGTGAATTCTTGCGGAGCTCCTGACTTGGCAGCAGAGTTGAGAGTATATCTTTATATGTTGCTTGCCCTGCTCTTCATTCCTGCCATGAACCTGAGCGGTATGATGTCTTCGCGTATGGATGAACGACTTGCTGAGTTGGGTGTACGCAAAACTTATGGTGCAACTAACGGAAGTCTTATCGGACAAGTGCTGTGGGAAAATCTTCTGCTTACCTGCATCGGCGGTTTGCTCGGCCTGCTGATTTCTTATCTGATTGTGCTGACGGCAAGCGATTGGATACTGACCCTTTTTGACAGTTATACGGATGTTGAGAAGACTCCTTTCCTTTCATTCGAGATGCTTTTCAATCCGATGGTTTTCTGTACGGCATTCGGACTTTGTGTGTTGCTTAATCTCATATCCGCGCTTATTCCTGCGGTATGGGCATTGCGCCGTACTATTATTCAATCGTTGAACTCTAAACGTTAATATGCTATGATGAAGATAATAAGACACCAGCTATGGAATCAACGTCGGCAGAATGGATGGATATTTGTAGAACTGGTTATCGTGAGCTTTTTCCTCTGGACGGTAATTGATCCTATTTATGTGTTGACGTCTAATCTCGCTATTGCTCCCGGCTATGATGAGGAACGGGCATACGCTCTTTATATGGACTACTATGACGAACAGCATGGCAACTATGACAAGACGCAGGACAGTACTGCCATCAAACAGGAAAACCTGTATCGCATCACCCGTCTGGTGAAGAACTGTCCCGAAGTGGAAAGTTTTGCCTTGGTGACTAATGCAAGTTTTCCAAATTGTAATTCGTGGAATGGCGGACAATACTTTAATGACACATTGAAGGTGCATTCGCAATATTACCAATTCATACAGACAGAAGGTGGCGATGTATTTCGCACATTTGGCATGAAGGATGCTAAGAATGGGCAGGTAATGTCTTTGCCCGAAGATTGTGCCGCCCGAGAGGGAGTATTTGTCTCCGAACGTATGGCAGAGGAGCTTTTTGGCACCACGGATGCAGTAGGCAAGAAAGTGAGATATGGTGATAGTACTTTCCATGAGGTGATGGGAGTGTTGCAGGACTATAAACACCGGATTAATGAACAACCGGGTAATTTGCTGATACAGGTAAGAGGCAAAATTGAAAGTCACAGTTGGATTCAGTGGATGTATATGGTGACTTTTCGGTTAAAGCCGAATGTGGATGTTGCTGCTTTTGAGAAACGTTTCAAAGCGGAAGTAGTTCCACAACTCAACGTCGGTAATTTCTATTTTACGAAGTTAGGACGTTTTACAGATATCCGTCGCAAATATGAAAATGAAAGTGGAGTGACGAATACCTTGCGTCTGCAATATTCACTGGCGGGGTTTGCCTTGTTGTGTGTATTCCTCGGTATGGTGGGCACATTCTGGATACGTTGCAATGCGCGGAGACAGGACATAGGATTGATGCGAAGTATGGGGGCTACCCAAAAAGGTATCTGCAATCAGTTCCTTATGGAAGCATGGTTGCTGGTGACGATGGCATTTATCGTATCTCTGCCATTGACAATTCATCGTGTTTATGCAGTGGGCTTTGCCAATCCTACTGAGAATGGAAATCCTGCTTATTGGCAAAATCAGCCGTATACGCATTTTTTAATAGTCAGCATACTGACTTATGTGATACTGCTCATTATTGCTTTATTGGGCACTTATGCACCCGTCACCCGGGCAGCGAAGATATTGCCTGCTGAGGCTTTGCGTGATGAATAGGACAGGAGCGGACAACTGAAAACGAACAGGGTGTTCATTTTCGGACACATGCTTGTGAACTTAATTGGCTGATAATGAGTATATGTCTTTTTTGGCATATCATTTGACTAATATATGTGAAGAACAAATAAATAGCGAATTGAATCAATTAATAACAATTAAATACTTACCATTATGATTAAATTGACTGAGATAAACAAGATTTATCGTACGAATGAGATTGAAACCGTGGCATTGGAAAATGTGAACCTCGAAGTAGAGAAAGGCGAGTTCCTCAGTATTATGGGGCCTTCCGGTTGCGGAAAATCTACGTTGTTGAATATTGTAGGTCTTTTGGATGCCCCTACCAGTGGTATTATTGAGATTGACGGTACCCGTACAGATGGTATGAAGGATAAGGAACTGGCTGCTTTCCGTAACAAGAAGTTGGGTTTTGTATTCCAGTCTTTCCACTTGATTAACTCATTGAATGTACTCGATAATGTAGAACTTCCTTTATTATATAGAAAGGTATCCGCTAAAGAACGCCGCCGTTTGGCAGAAGAGGTGTTGGCAAAGGTGGGTTTGAGCCATCGTATGCGCCACATGCCGACACAGCTTTCCGGTGGTCAGTGCCAGCGTGTAGCTGTTGCCCGTGCCATTATTGGTAATCCTGAAATAATCCTCGCCGATGAGCCGACCGGTAACCTGGACTCTAAGATGGGTGCTGAGGTAATGGAACTACTGCATCAGTTGAATAAGGAGGACGGACGCACCATCGTGATGGTAACCCACAATGAAGAACAGGCCAAACAGACAAGTCGCACAGTACGCTTCTTCGACGGTCGTCAGGTGGAATGACGGAGCAAATGGAAGAATGAAAAATGAAAGAATGAAAGGAAGGATATAATGATGCAAACGATTCGTCAGGCCTTTACGATTCTGAAGCAGAATCCGTTATTGAGCACTATATCCATATTAGGTACGGCTTTCGCCATTACCATGATTATGGCTATCGTGATTACCTGGCAAACGAAATATGCCGATCTGGAACCGGAAGTGAACCGGAGCCGTTGTCTTTATTTCTCTGCTATGCATGTACAGGGAAAGGAGAATAAGGATTGGAACAACTTTGGCAAGCCTTCGGCTGCATTTATGAAGGAGTGTATACAGCCGCTTCCGGAAGTGGAAGCCTGTACGGCTTTCAGTACAGCAGATGTGGCACTGGTATCTCTGACTGATGGGAACAACCGTTTGAAAGTGGATGCCATGAGTACTGATCCCGATTTCTGGAAAATCTTCAAACTACAGTTTCTTGATGGAAGAAGTTTCACGGAGGCGGAACGGGGAGGAGAGATGATGTCTGTCGTTATTTCCGCTTCTGTTGCCCGTAAGCTATTTGGAACGACGGAGGCGGCGGGACGGCAGATGTTGTTGAACAGGGAGGTGGTACGCGTCATCGGGGTTGTGAAAGATATTTCGGTTACGGCTAAGGATGCTTATGCGCAGGTATGGAGCATGTACCATTCCAATGAACTGAACGTGACCGGTTGGTGGAGCTATAACGGAAACAGAACTATTGCTGTATTGGCGCGTACTCCTGATGATTTCCCAGCTATCAGACAAGGAGTCGAGAAACGGGTGAAAGACGTCAATGCCGGTTTGGAGCAGAGGCAGATAGACATTATGGAGCAACCCGATAATATTGTAGCGCACGTAAACCACGTATGGTCCAATATAGGACCTAACTTACCGATGCTTTATCTGCAATACGGAATCGCCCTGTTCATTATCCTGCTGGTGCCCTCGCTCAATCTGTGTGGGCTGAGTAATAGTCGCATGCAACAACGTGTCAGTGAGTTAGGTGTTCGCAAAGCTTTTGGAGCTACGGATGGTACACTTATCCGTCAGATATTGAATGAGAATCTGGTATTGACATTGATAGGAGGTGTGGTAGGTTTGATATTCAGCTACCTTGCTGTTTATGCCATGCGTACGTGGTTGTTTACCAACAGCGATAACATTGGTACGGCGGGCGATTTCAGCCTGAGCATGGACGCATTGTTCAGTCCGGCGGTGTTTGTCCTGGCATTTGCTTTCTGCCTGGTGATTAATCTGCTGAGTGCGGGCTTGCCTGCCTGGCTTGCTACCCGTCGCACGATTGTGGACGCATTGAACGATAAATAAGAAAAGGAGACCGTATGAAATTCATATTACATAATTTACGCATGATTTGGTCGCGCCTGCGCAGCAACGGCTGGGTGCTGGCTGAACTCTTTCTGGTGTTTGTCGTGATGTGGTTCCTTTGCGACTCGCTGGGTTGCCTCAAGTATACTTTCTACCGCCCTTTAGGCTACAATATAGACCACGTTTACCAGCTTACCACAATTATAGGAGGTGCCACCAGTGACACTACCCTGACGAATGCTGACAGATACCTGCGTGCATTGCAGAAATTAGAGCAGGAACCCAGCGTTGAGGCGGCCGCCTTGTGCTACTGGAGCCTGCCGATGAGCGGAAACAATAGCGACAACTCACTGGCCGCGCAGGACACCATCGGAGTGAATGCACGCATTATCCTGACTACCGGCGGATATATCGACGTCTTCCGCATGAGTGACGACCCGCAACGCCCCTTTGCCAAGACTCCTGCGGGGGAGAACAACGTGATGCTGAGCCAGGCAGCTGTGGACCGTTTCAAGAAGAGAATGCCGACCTTCTCACTGGATACACCGCTGAGTTACTATGGCGATACCACGTCAGTCGTCACGCAAGGTGGAAAGATAGAAGCCTTCCGCAGCTATCGTTACGGAAGCGATGCCTCGTGGTTTTTCTTTCGTCTGGACGAAAACCTGATTAAAACGCGGTTTGCCGACAATTGGGCGCAAATCGTTTTTCGTGTGAAAGCTGCTGCCGATGGCCCGGACTACCGTGCGAAGTTCGTCCGTGAGATTGCACCGCGACTGGACGTAGACGATTTGTTTGTGGCCGATGCCGTGCCTTATACTGAACAGCAGTTGCAGTTTGAAGTCATGTGCGGAGATACGGACAAGGTGAACAGCCAGGCAATTGTAGTGCTTTTCCTGTTGGTAAATGTATTCCTGGGATTGATTGGAACGTTCTGGTTCCGTACCCGTCGTCGCCGTGGTGAAATAGCTTTGCGCTTGGCTATGGGTAGCACAAAGAATCAGGTATTTCGCCTGCTGATGGGCGAGGGACTGTTGCTGCTTGCATTGGTAACGTTGCCCGCAATGATTATTTGCTATAATATAGGTATAGCGGAGTTTACCGTCGGACGGTCGGAACTGATTTCCACATGGCCTGTAGAGTGGAGTTTCCTGCGCTTTCTGCTCGGTTCTTTTGGAGCATGGCTGCTGGTAGCTTTGATGGTAACGATTGGTATTTGGTTTCCGGCACGGCAGGCGATGAAGATACAGCCGGCCGAAGCATTACATGAAGAATAAGAAATAAATTGGTATTAATCATTAATATGAGAAAGATTATGAAGGCTTTATTTATAACTCTGAGTTTATTATTTGCCGCAGTAGCCGGCACAGTTTATGCAGCTAACGAAAAGGACCCGCAGGTTAGCGAAATTCGTAAAGTGGAGGCTTTCTCTTCTGTTGAGGTGACGTCCGTAGCAACAGTGTACTTCACGCAGGGCAATAACTATTCTTTGAAAATAGAAGGAAGGGAAGAATATGTCATCACCACGACTACAGAAGTAAAGAATGACTGTCTCATTATCGGTTTCAAAAATAAAAAGGATGGTAACAACAATCGCAATAAAGGCGTGAATATCTACCTGACTGCTCCCGACCTGAAAAGTGTGAAATTCAGTGGTGTCGGTTCATTCAATTGCAATGAAGCTCTGAAACTGGATGATGTGAAGTTTGAGATAGAAGGCGTAGGCAAGGTAAATGTGGAAGATCTGACGTGCAATTCACTTGTAGTAAAGATGGAAGGCGTAGGCAAGGCTGATATTCATGTGAATTGTGACCGTTTGCGTGCCAGTATGGAAGGTGTAGGTAGTGTTACATTGAGCGGACGTGCCGGACAAGCCGATATTTCAAAAGGGGGTATCGGTGGTGTGAATACACGTAACCTGAAAGTAGGAGAGTGACAATGGTCATTGTAAACTGTAAGCAAATAATATGATTAAGCAATATTTTACGCAAGCATGGGCGCAGCTACGGCAACAGCCGATAATCAGTGCTGTCAGCATAGCTGGTACGGCACTTGCCATCTTCCTCATTATGTTGGTGGTGATGATGCAACAAGTGAAGGTAGCGCCTTTTGCTCCTGAAAATAACCGTGACCGCTTTCTGCATGTGCGTTATATGAGTATTACAAACCAAAATTGGGGGGGCGGAAGCAGTAACGGACCTATGAGTGCAAAGACTGCGCGCGAGTGTTTCCAGACTCTGAAGACACCTGAAGCGGTGACTATTTATACTTGTATGGTGATCTCCACTCCGGTCAACCTTCCGGGACAACCTTCCATAGGTATCGACCTGTTGCAGACGGATGATATTTTCTGGCGCGTGTTCGATTTTTCGTTTACCGGTGGGAAGCCTTATGATAAGGCAACGTTCGATGCCGGATTGCCGGTGGCGGTTATCACGGAAAGTGTGGCAAAGAAGCTGTTTCAAAGTACGGATGTTGAAGGACGTGAATTTCTGCTAAACCATGCACCCTATAAGGTAGTGGGAGTAGTGCAGGATGTTTCCACGTTGGCCACATCTGCATACGGACAGGTATGGGTGCCTTATACCTCAACAGAGATAACGAAAGATACATGGAGTGATGACCACATGGGCATGATGAGTTGTACTATCCTGGCACATGACCGCGATGACTTCGATGCGATCCGCGAGGAAGCCGAGCGGCGCAGGCAGGAATATAATGTATTGATTGGTGCCGATGGTTACGAGTTGATTTATCGTAACCGCCCCTACGACCAGGAGAAAAGTGCAATAGCCTTTGCTGCCAATCTGGAACCGGACGTGGACCAGGCACGCAGGCAAAGACTGATAATCTTTGTTATCCTGCTGATAGTGCCTGCCATCAATCTGAGTAGTATGACACAGAGCCGCCTCCGTCAGCGCGTGGCTGAAATAGGTGTGCGCCGTGCATTTGGCAGTACACGGCTGGAACTGATGGGACAAATCATTGCTGAGAATCTTGTAGTGACCCTGATGGCCGGTGTACTGGGACTATTGCTCAGTGTGGCATTTGCTTATTTGGGTAATACATTATTGTTTGCGCAGGAGTTCAGTCAGACACTCAGTCCTCCGGCAGTAGATACCAGCATATTGTTACATGCTTCCACTTTTGGCTGGGCATTGTTGTTCTGTTTTATACTGAACTTATTGAGTTCAGGTATTCCGGCATGGCGTGCATCGAGAGTAGGAATTGTAAATGCATTAGGCGGACGCCTGCATTAATCACTCATCACTAAACATTAATCACTGAAAGAAATGACTAAGAAACTTCTTACACAGATAAAGAATGAATGGCTCTCGAACCTATGGTTGGCGTTGGAGCTGCTGGTGGTGAGCGTAGTGATGTGGTATGTAGTGGACTACCTTTATACCCGCGCTGCCACTTACCTGGAACCGCGAGGCTTCAACATAGAGCATTGCTATCTCATTGAATTGGGTGAACTGACACCGAAGAGTCCCGATTATACGCCTGATAAGAGTAGGGATGACACACATGCGGATATTGCTGAATTGGTAGAGCGCTTACGCCGCCGTCCGGAGGTGGAAGCTGTCAGCCTTTCGCAAAACTCCTATCCTTATAATGGAAGCAATAGTAGTGGGGAGGTGCGTTATGATACGCTTCAGTCACCCGGATGGACTATCCGTAGAATGGTTACTCCGGACTTTGTGCGTGTTTTCCGTTATCAGGGTACACGTGGTGAAACACCCGAACAATTGGCGGAGATGTTGGAACGAGGTGAGTTTCTGGCTTCTGATAACCTTTATAGAAAGTACGACCGTAAGCTGACGGAGTTTGTAGGTAAGCGTTTTCAACTTTTCGGTGATACGACCAAAACGTATCAACTGGGAGCTGCCTTGCAGGATGTACGCTATCATGACTACGACCAAGCTCGTTATTCCTATTGCTTCCTGGCTAAGCAGTCCTTCTACTATGTAGGTCTGGAACTTTGTGTCCGTGTCCGCGAAGGGCAGGATGACGATTTTATTACGAAATTAAAGAAAGATAGCGAAAGCCAGTTCCGTGTAGGTAATCTCTTTATTTCGGAAATTCGTTCCTTCCACGATATACGCCGCAATTTCCAGCAGGCATGGACCAATAATATCCGCAACTATGTGATGGGTATGGGATTTCTGCTGCTGAATATCTTCCTCGGTTTGCTTGGAACATTCTGGTTCCGTACGCAGCAACGCCGTTCGGAGATTGCATTGCATAAAGCGCACGGGGCAACAGATCGTGCCATCTTCAGCCGACTACTTAGTGAAGGCTTGTTGCTGTTGGCGGTTGTTACGCCTATTGCTCTGGTTATTGATTGGAATCTGGCACACATGGAATTGAATTCGTGGCGTAACGGTACGACGCTGGAATGGGATCGGTTATTGCTCTGTGCGGGTATTAGTTTTGTATTGATGGCAGTGATGATTACCATCGGCATCGGTATTCCGGCACGCAAGGCAATGAAGGTACAGCCGGCTGAAGCCTTGCATGACGAATAAGTTTTAAGATAAAACGAAATATTATGATACGACTCTATTTTCTTCAGGCATTCTACCATTTGCGCGAGAACCCTATCATTACCTGGGTGTCTGTGTTAGGTACGGCAATGGCAATCTGCATGATTATGGTGCTTGTCATTACTTTCCAGGTGCGGCTCGTGGATTGTGAACCTGAAGTGAATCGCTCACGTACACTTTATGTTCCTTATATGTCTGTGAAACAAAAAGGCAAATCAGATAATGAGTCCGCTAATTCTTCCATGTCCGTGCGTACGGGTCGCGAATGTTTCCGTGCATTGACCACGCCCGAAGCTGTAACTTTGGCCAGTGGTGTTGATAAAGTTCGTGCTTCTGTCCCTTCTGGACCGAAGGCAACGGCAGATATGGTGCAAACCGATGAATCATTCTGGACGATTTTCAGTTTTCGTTTCCTGAGTGGCGCGCCGTTTACCAAGGCTGACTGTGATGCCGGATTACCGCGTGCTGTACTGGATGCCACCACTGCCCGCAGGCTGTTTGGTACTACCGATGCAGTGGGGCGTACTGTGCAATTGAATTATGTCGACTATACCGTTGCCGGAGTGGTTGCTGATGTCTCTATGCTTGCTACGGCTGCTTATGCACAGATATGGGTGCCTTATACTGCTGCGGGTGCGGAAGCTATGTCTTGGCAGAATGATACAATGGGACCCATGCATGCCATTATCCTTGCCCGTTCATCTGCGGACTTTGATGCGATTCGTGAAGAAACGGAGTTATTGCGTAAAAAGTATAATGACGGATTGCAAGATGTCGAAGTCTTTTATCGCGGACAGCCCGATACGCAACTGGCTTATCTTTATCGCCGTTGGTATGCAGAACCTGATGTTTCGGGAGTGATGCTGCGTTATGCTATTGTTGTTATCATTCTGCTTCTTGTTCCGGCGATTAACCTGTCCGGTATGACTCTTTCGCGCATGCGTCGCCGTATGGCTGAAATTGGAGTGCGTAAGGCTTTCGGCGCTACAGGCGGCGAATTGATGCGTCAGGTCTTTTTTGAGAATCTGGTGTTGACGTTGCTGGCAGGTATTGTTGGCTTGGCACTGAGTTACGTGGCTACTTTTGTGCTGAACGGTTTCCTTTTCAGTAATTCGATGAACGCCTCCCTGAGTGGCGAGACTGCACTGACACCGGGGATGTTGCTGTCACCGTGGGCTTTTATTGCAGCATTTGCATTCTGCCTTCTGATGAATATACTTTCCGCAGGTATTCCTGCATGGCGTGCTTCACGGATGAATATTACTGACGCTATTAATCAAAGATAGATATGAAGAACTTGCTGACACAAATAAAGAATGAATGGCGGAGCAATCTTTTCCTGCTCGTAGAGTTACTGTTGGTTTTTGCAGTGCTGTGGTATATTGTTGACTGGGTTACGGTCACTGCACGTGTCTATCACGCTCCGATGGGGTTCGATACGGAACATTGCTACAATCTGTCTTTCAATAGCCTGACTCCTAAATCTGCATTATACGATCCGGCTCTGACAGCCGAAGACGATGTAGATGCCCTGCTTGAGATTACTGAACGTTTACGTCACCGTCCCGGTGTGGAAGGTGTTACTGTCTCACAAAACTGCTTCCCATATAATGAAGGGAGTAGTGGAGCATATTTTTATCTACAGGATACTATATGTGTCACTGCCCACCAGGTTTGGTCTGACCCGGATTTCTATCGTGTTTTCCGTTATCACACTGTTGATGGTGGGGATGCGGATAAACTCGCTGCCGCTACTTCCGATCAGACTCTGGTTGTCACTTCCAATGTCACTGACAGATATTCTGAACTGAATATGTATGATGCCCGTTCCTTGCTCAACAAGGAAGTTTCTTTGACCTATCCCGACCGTGGTTATCATCGGCGCATTGCCGCCATTGCCGCTCCTGTACGTAGTTCCCACTTTGAAACGTCGAGTGAGTGGGGTGGGGCGTTTATCGGTCGTAGTCTGAATAGGGATGCTCTTGTTAATGATTTGGGCAATGTGCGTTACGTCCAGGTCAGCCTGCGCGTTTCACCCGATGCGGACCATGATTTCATTGATGCGCTGATGGAGGACGCCGACCGTCTCTACCGGATAGGCAATGTATACTTGCTCGATGCGCTTCCTTTCAGTGACATCCGTTATGTCCGGGAGCTTGAAGATGTGAACGAGGTGAAGACTCAACTTTGCATCCTCTTCTTCCTGATGCTGAATATATTTCTGGGTGTCATCGGTACTTTCTGGTTCCGTACACAACACCGGCGCCGTGAAGTGGCGTTGCGCATGGCGATGGGCTCCAGCCGCCGCGGTGTGTTCTTACGCCTGATGGGTGAGGGGCTGTTGCTATTATCGGTTGCTGCCATTCCTGCTCTGCTGATTGCTTTCAATGTGGGTATTGCCGAGTTGGTAGACATTAGCAAAATGCAGTTCACTGTCGACCGGTTCCTGATTGCAGCAGTACTTACCTGGCTACTAATGGCGCTGATGATTGTTGTCGGCATCTGGTATCCCGCCTATAAAGCCATGCAATTACAGCCTGCCGAGGCGTTGCACGACGAGTAGTATTATTTTCATAAAACGATATACTTATGATCTTCAGACAAATACTTGCACTTATACGGCAAAATCCCTTTTTCAGTGCTGTTTCCATCATCGGTACAACAGTTAGCATTGCTTTTGTCATGGTGGTTTACATGGTCTATGACATCCAGACAGCCAATATCCGTCCTGAGTCGCATCGCGACCGTATGGTCTATTCCTCCTATGGCTACAGCTTCCGCAAGGCCGATCATAGTAATTCAAACACAGGTATGTCCTATCAGGCTGCCAGTCGCGTTTTCGGCGATTTGCCCGGCGCGGAACTGGTCACCTATATGGGGAATTCTCCTATGGAATATTGCGGGGTTTCACCCGAGAAAGGTCGCCGTTGCCAAAGAAGACGTGTCGATCTGAATTTCTGGCGTCTGTATGATATTCGTTTTCTTGCAGGCCGTCCTTTCGACCAGCAGGAATTTGATGCTTGTGCCGATGTGGTTGTCATCGCTGAACGTCTGGCGCGTGAAGCCTTCGGTTCGGCGGAAGAAGCGTTGGGTAAGAACTACTTCGTGGGCTTCTACCCCAAACGTGTAGTGGGCGTCACCGAAGATGTCAGTTCGCTTTTCACCTTTGCCTATGGTGAAGTCTGGACACCCTACTATACTAAGGATCCGGACTGGGGAAGTGAAGGTTTGCGCGGTGGTTTTGAAGCGATGGTATTGTGTAAGCCCGATGTCAGCCCCGCAGAGATGAAGTTGCAGATAGAAAGCTCGCTCGACCGTTTGAATGCTTCGCTTACTGAATATGAATTAACGCTTCCTGACCTGAGCACTTATACGGAGCGTCAGTTCTTCCGTGATGATTTTCTGAGCCCTGTTGTAACGTGTATCATTCTGGGATTAATCCTGCTCATTGTGCCGGCTATCAACGTCAGCGGATTGATTTCTTCACAAATGTCCCGTCGCCTGTCCGAACTTGCAGTACGTAAAGCTTACGGTGCCAGCCGTTCTACTTTGATAGGACAATTGCTTCTTGAGAATATGTTGCTGGCGTTCATTGGTGCATTGCTGGGCTTCTTGTTGTCATGTCTGCTGTTGTGGCTGGGCAAAGACTGGATGTTGGCAGGTGGCTACACGGAAGGTAACTTTGAAGTCAGCATCTGGCTCTTCCTTCGTCCTACGGTGCTCCTGAGCGCAGTGGGTGTGTGCTTGCTTTTCAATTTGCTGTCCGTATTCATTCCGGCATGGAATGCTACTCGTCGACCGATAGCGGAAGTCATCAGCGGAGAATAATAATATGAAACCCTGAACTAAATAAAACTCTTTATGATAAAATCCATTCTGACGCAAATCTGGAACCAGCGTCGTGCAAACGGTTGGCTCTTTGCCGAACTCTTAATCGTGTTCGTGTTGCTGTGGTATTGCCTTGATATGCTCTACGGCTTTACTTACGCCGAAAAACAGTCCAAAGGTTATGATATGGAACATGTATACAAGCTCCATCTTTCCACCAACCCCAAGCAGCTTGTGCTCTGTTCGTCCGAAGACAGCTTGCAAGATTTCTGGTTTAAGCCAATGGAAGAACTTTTCCGCCGGATCAAACAATATCCGGGCATAGAAAGCGCCAGTATCTGGCTGGGTTCCGATGCTTATACCCGGAATACTGTATTCCAAGGATATACCGTGGATAGCGTTAGTGTGATGGAGGCCAATATTCGTTATGTGTCTCCTGAATATTTCAAAGTGATGCGTATTCCGATAGAAAAAGGCATCGGTAAGTTCGCCGGGAATATGGATGCCTTCGAGTACTCTTCCGGTTCATCACTGCCCTTTGCTTCGGACGAGTGGAATCCTGCTGACACTCCATTGCCTGCCGTCATCACACCGGACATGGCAGACAGTCTTTTCCATACCGACAAAGGAGTGCTGGGGCAGGAATTCTTTGATTATTATTCCGGCAGCAGTCTTCGCTACCGGGTGGTTGCCGTATGCAGCCATCAGAAAAGCGATGATTATGCCCGTTACGAACCTTTCATTCTAGCCCCTATGCCGGACTGGTTTTACCGGATGCAAGCTCTTCCCCTTCTTTCCATTCGCGTGCGTCCCGAAGCAGACACAGACGATTTTGCCACCCGTTTCTTTCGTGATATGACACCTCAGTTGCAGATTGCTCCGTTCTACCTGTTTGAAGTCCGCAGCTATGATGAGCAGAAAGCTGAGCGTGACGCTGCCGAAGGTATTACCCCATATATCCGTAGTGCACAGCTCATTGCTGTTTTCTTCAGTTTCAATGTTTTTGTAGGATTGATGGGAACTTTCTGGTTCCGTACGCGCCACCGCCGCAGCGAGATTGCTTTACGAATGGCGATGGGAAGCAGCCGTCTGAAGATATTTGGACAATTGTTGGGCGAAGGACTATTATTATTGGTTCTGGCTGCTATTCCGGCTCTGATTATCTGTGCTAACCTGGTGATGGCAGAAGCCACGATGACCGAACAGGCTGATGCTACGGGAGTTCGCTTTGCCATTGTTTCATTATCTACTTTTTTCCTCATGGGGTTGATGGTGATAGTTGGCGTTTGGTTCCCGGCTACACGGGCAATGCGGGTACATCCGGCCGAGGCTTTGCATGATGAGTAAAAAGAAAAGGCACATTCTGTTCTGTATTTCAATATAATGCGTATATTTGCGAGGAAAAAGCACATTTATTCAAACAGAAGAAAATTCAGATATGAAGAGACGCTTACTCCTCGTTATGTTAATCAGCCTGTTTCCCTGCATTGTGTTTGCCGGACACTTTTCAGCCGCAGAACGTACATATAACGTCCTTTTCATCCAATCATATAATCACCGTACGCCCTGGAACAATGATTTGACCGAAGGAGTGCGCGATGGACTGGCACGTGGAGGTGTGAAAGCGAAAGTCACTGCCGAGTATTTGGATGCGGACTACTGGACATTTGCTTCCGAGTGTGTCATTATGCGACGTATTTGTGAACGGGCACGTCAGCGAAACACTGACCTTATTATTACAGCAAGTGATGAAGCCTTCTATACCTTGATGCATTGTGGCGACTCTTTGCCTTATAAGTTGCCGGTGGTCATATCGGGTATAAAGTATCCTAACGATAAACTGATATCGAGTTTGCCTAATGTGTGTGGATATACCTCTAAAATTGATTTCGAATATTTGCTTGAAAACGCCCGTCGTATATTCCCACACCGCACAGAGGTTGTTTGCGTTTCAGACAGCAGTCTTTTGAGCCTCAAGGGAGTTGCTGAATTTGAGCGTGTCTGGGCCGGTTATCAGCAAAAACATCCTGAGTACACATTAAAAACTATGAATGTGCAAGCACAAGCTCCTAATCCTGTCATTTCCTCCATTTGCTATGAATATAATGCCTATAACCGTATTGTCGTTGCTCCCAAATGGACTCCTTTTCTCTCTTTTATAGGAAAGAACTCTAAAGCTCCGGTTTTTGCGGGACAAAGCCTTGCCTTGACAAACGGAGTGTTCGGTGTTCATGATATGGCGCCTTATGAAAGTACATATGCCGCCGGACGATGTGCTGCACAAGTGTTGCAGGGAGCCATGCCTTCCGTAGTGGGAATTTCAGATTTATCAGGTAAGATACTTTATGACTATAAACAATTAGAGTTTTTCAGGGTAAACGCTGATAAAGTGGGTGATAATGGTATTATCTTGAATGCCCCTTTGATGGAACGCTACCGTGGGTGGTTCATCCTTTTTTATTCTGTCATCGTGGGAGCATTGATCTTTTTGGTCATCTGGCTTTACCGTCTTAACCGCCATGAGTCTCGACGTCGTATGCATGCGCAAACACGTTTGCTTATTCAGAACCGTTTGGTGGAACAACGTGATGAGTTCGATAATATCTTCTGCTCCATCCGTGACGGATTGATAACTTATGATACTGATTTTCGCATACACTTCGTTAACCGTGCTTTGATGCTTATGCTGGAGCTTGATCCGGAGGTTCATACGGCTCGGTATTATGAAGGCCAGATGGCAGGTTCTATTTTTCATATCTTTTGTAATGGAGAAAACATTCTATCCTCTTTGTTGAAACAGGTGAGGACTGAGCCTCGTGTAATCCCTATTCCGGCGAAAGCTTTCATGCAGGAGATTCACAAAGGAACCTATTTTCCTGTTTCCGGTGAAGTGGTACCTGTCTATTCGAAGAATAAAATGACAGGTATGGCCATTTGCTGCCGTAATATATCCGAGGAAGAAATGCATAAGCGCTTCTTTGATCTGGCAATCGATGCAAGTTCCGTATACCCTTGGCAGTATGACATACGTACAGCCAGCTTCCATTTTGCCGGTGCGTTGCTCGACCATTTCGGACTTCCGGGCAAGCTCACTATTCTCCGGAAGGAACTGGAGCTTCTCATCTATCCGGAGGATTTGGAACAGACACAGGAACATTTCAATGTTATTCTTAAAGGAGATGAGTTGGATACCCGTATGAATTTCCGTATGCGTAATGCGGAAGGAAAATATGAATGGTGGGAATTCCGCAGTACTTCCTATAATGGTTTGAGTCCGGAAGCACCTTATATGGTATTGGGTGTTTGCCAGAGCATCCAACGTTATAAGAATACGGAAGAAGAACTGATAGCTGCCCGTGACCGTGCTTTGCAGGCCGATACATTAAAGTCAGCTTTCCTGGCTAACATGAGCCACGAGATACGCACTCCTTTAAATGCCATCGTCGGCTTTTCCGATTTGCTAAAGGATATAGATGCATTCACTCCTGAAGAAGTAAAACAGTTTGTAGATACTATCAATATCAATTGCACCCTTTTACTTGCGCTGATTAATGATATACTCGACCTGTCGCGCATTGAGTCCGGTTCAATGGATTTTCGCTTTGCAGGATATAATCTGAACTTTATTATGCAGCAAATATACGATTCTCAACGGTTGAGTATGCCCGAAGGAGTGGAGTTGGTTATGAAAGTTCCTGAAAACGAAAGTAAATCAATAATCACAGACTCTGTCCGCCTGAAGCAGGTGATTAATAACTTCATCAACAATGCCAAGAAGTTTACTACCCATGGTTCTATTACTTTTGGCTATCTGACGGATGAACCAGGTTATACTGTTTTCTTTGTGGAAGACACCGGAAGCGGTATCTCAGAAGAAAACCAGCAACGTATATTCGAACGTTTCTATAAGGTAGACAGCTTTACTCAAGGTGCCGGTTTGGGACTGAGTATCTGCCAGACCATCGTAGAACGTTTCTGTGGTAAGATAGCAGTAACTTCTGAATTGGGGAAAGGCACCCGCTTTACAGTGCGCGTGCCGGATAGTAATGAGTAAGCTCCTTATTCTATTCGTTTACATCCATTTGCCTGCAAGAATTCATCCAGCAATACCTTGTAATTTCCATGTACCAACACGTGGTGGTTTCCTAATGGATTCTTGAGGAAATACTCTGCCGGTGTATCCATCTTGATGCGTACCTGCGTGCGGCACATATTGATGTAATTGGTATTTTCCGTCAATGTGCCTGTACTTAGATAATACTCGTCCAGACATTCACCGCCACATTTTACAACCGTGACGTGCCCTGTAGGTAAAATGCCCTGGATACCGATACCCATTTCTGTTTCAAAGTGACTACGGATGATATATTGCTCGGTCTGTGCGATGCCGATGGTGCAATGAGCCAGTATTATTTCATTGGTACGGGCATTTATCATGGATGGGTTCGCCATGAAAGACGGTTGTCGAGTCAGTACTTTTATGGCAAGTTGGGTGAATACCGATTGCAGGTCACCTTCACACCCTGCTATGATGCCTTCATCATTCAATAAAGCTAGGGCAAGGCAGCCGGTGGTTCCGGTTTGCTCTATCATCTTGAAGCAACTCAGGGTGACGGCACTTAGCTTCTCTTCGTCTACAATTTTTTTTATGGCGCGATACAACCGCATAGCCTTTATCAGATCTTCCGGTGTCGCTTCACGGCAAGCCAGTGCTTTGCCTGCAAAAGTGGCGCAAGCTTCGCCCACTTCATCGTCTGTTATTTGATTATAATGCTCATAAACACGTTCCAGAGGAATATCCGTGTATTCAATTCCCCAACGGCGTTTAGACAGGAGATAATCCACATTACTGGCAACCAACCATGAAGAAGGAGCACCTATCACGCCGATGCGTAATCCTGATAGTGTCCGTTGGGCTTTAAAATTGCTGTACAAAACAAAGATACGTTTGATAATTTCGGGTAGTTCTCCATGCAGAATCTCGCTTTTCATGCCCCGGCCGCGTAGCCAGGATGAGATTTCGAGAGCAGAAGCAAGTGAATTTTGCATGCCGTCCGCCAGCAGTATGGCAGGGCGGGGGAGAGATTCAAAACGCTGGATAACCAATCGCTCCACACCACCTGTGGCAATAAAGAGCAGACAGAAATCATCTTTGGTGAGTTTGTCTATGTCTTGATAATACACAAGGTTTACAGTAAAATATTTCTCCAGTTCGTTTAGGATTAGTTCATGGGAACCAAGAACGGATGCTTGCTTGTGAAGCAACGATGCGAAGGTTATCAGGTTTAGTACCATGCTAGTATATACGGTTTACGATTTAACGATTTACGATATTCAAAGGTACAATTTCTTTTGAAACCACCACTATCTTTTAAGTCATAGATAGTGTTTTTAAACTTTTTTGCCAATGCTTTCCCTTTGTATCAATAAAAGTGTTACTTTTGCACCTCTGATTGCATAGATATGAAAGTATATCATCAATCGTTAACTGTAATTTGTCAAATTGTAATTTCTTAGACATGCCAACAATATCTATCCGTGGGATGGAGATGCCCGCATCTCCTATCAGAAAGCTGGCTCCTCTGGCTGATGCAGCAAAACAACGGGGAGTACATGTATTTCACCTGAATATCGGACAGCCCGACCTGCCCACGCCGCAAGTCGCGATTGACGCAATACGCAACATCGACCGTAAAGTACTGGAGTATAGTCCCAGTGCAGGATACCGCAGTTACCGCGAAAAATTGGTAGGCTATTATGATAAGTTCAATATCAAACTGACGGCGGACGATATTATCATTACGTCCGGCGGCTCGGAGGCTGTGTTGTTCTCTTTTCTGGCTTGCCTGAACCCGGGTGATGAAATTATCGTGCCCGAACCGGCTTATGCTAACTATATGGCATTCGCCATTTCTGCCGGTGCTAAAATCCGTACTATCGCTACTACAATAGAAGAAGGCTTTTCGCTTCCTAAAGTAGAGAAGTTTGAAGAACTGATTAATGAGCGCACCAGGGCTATTCTTATCTGTAATCCCAATAACCCTACGGGCTATCTCTATACTCGTCGTGAGATGAACCAGATACGTGATTTGGTTAAGAAGTATGACCTGTTCCTTTTCTCCGATGAGGTTTATCGTGAGTTCATCTATACGGGTTCCCCCTATATCTCTGCCTGTCATCTGGAAGGCATAGAAGATAATGTGGTGCTGATTGATTCCGTATCCAAGCGTTACTCTGAGTGCGGTATCCGCATCGGTGCTTTGATAACGAAGAATGCGGAAATCCGTAGTGCTGTGATGAAATTCTGCCAGGCACGTCTCAGCCCTCCTTTGATTGGGCAGATTGCTGCCGAAGCTTCTCTGGATGCTGATGAAGATTACTTACGCGATACCTATGACGAATATGTAGAGCGCCGTAAATGCCTGATAGACGGGCTGAATCGCATTCCCGGTGTATATTCACCTATTCCTATGGGAGCTTTCTACACAGTTGCAAAACTTCCTGTGGATGATTCCGATAAGTTCTGTGCCTGGTGTCTTTCCGACTTTGAGTACGAAGGACAAACCGTATTCATGGCACCTGCTTCCGGTTTCTATACTACCCCCGGTTCCGGCTGCAACGAAGTTCGCATAGCGTATGTGCTGAAGAAGGAGGATTTAACCCGTGCTCTCTTTGTCCTGTCAAAGGCTTTGGAAGCGTATCCCGGACGTACTGAGTAATATTGAATTAGAGACGGATTTCACGGATTACACGGATTACACAGTATTTATCAGCGTATAACCACCACGTAATCCGTCTCTAAAAAAATAATAAGCATGAATCTATCCCGCTTTATCGCCCTTCGTATCTATCGCAATTCGGAGCCCGGAAAGCAAGTTTCCCGTCCTGCCGTACTCATTGCCCTGATAGGTGTTGCTATCGGTTTGGCAGTGATGATTATCACGGTGTCGGTGATAGTCGGGTTTAAGAGTGAAGTGCGTGGTAAAGTCGTAGGTTTCGGTTCGGATATTCAGATTACCAATTCGGATGCGGCCCGTTCTTATGAGACGCGTCCTGTGGTAGTGAATGACAGTATTGTTTCCGTTCTTTCCAGCTATCCTGAAGTGAAGCATGTACAGCGCTATTCTACCAAACCGGGAATGATAAAGACTGCAGAGGACTTTCAAGGTATGGTGCTGAAAGGTGTGGGGCCTGAGTTTGACCCTACTTTCTTCCGTGAACATCTGATAGAAGGTGAATTGCCTCAGTTCAGTGATACGGCCTCTTCCAATCGCGTGATAATCTCCAAAGCGCTTGCTACGAAGCTGAGACTGAAATTAGGGGATAAAATAGATACCTATTATATACAGGATGATATCCGTGCACGCCGTTTGCAAATTGTAGGCATCTATCAGACTAACTTCTCTGAATACGATAATCTTTTCCTTCTGACTGACTTATACCTCGTGAACCGTCTTAATAATTGGGAGCCGGAACAGGTAAGCGGCGCAGAACTACAGATATATGATTATGACGCTTTGGAAGCAACAACCTATCAGATTGCGGTCGATATGAACGAAATAACCGATAAATACGGAGAAGACTACTGTGTGCGTAATATCGAAGATCTTAATCCGCAGATATTTGCTTGGCTTAGCATTCTGGATGTGAATATCTGGGTCATATTGATTTTGATGGTCGGTGTGGCAGGTTTCACTATGGTATCCGGTTTGTTGATAATCATCATTGAGCGTACCTCTATGATTGGCGTATTGAAATCTCTTGGTGCAAACAATACTACCATTCGCAAAGTATTTCTTTGGTTCTCTGTTTTCCTTATCGGCAAAGGAATGTTGTGGGGCAATGCCATCGGACTGGCTTTCTATTTCTTGCAGAAGTGGTTTGGTATCTTCAAACTCAACCCTGAGACGTATTATATGGATACCGTTCCGGTGTCTTTCAATATCTTGCTTTTCCTCTTATTGAATATCGGCACTTTGCTGGCGTCGGTTCTGATGCTTTTAGGACCTTCTTATCTCATTACACGCATTCATCCGGCCAATTCAATGAGATACGAATAATGCCTCACTTCGTTGTTCCCAATGCCACACTTCAACAACTGAAATGCCACACTTGAATAAAACAAATGCCACACTTTATCTTCCGTGAAGTGTGGCATTTGTTTTATTCAAGTGTGGCATTGGGAAAGCTGTTATTTCCTTAGAAAGTTGTTTCTCTTTCTAAACAAGCAATGGGACTTCCAGCGGAGAGATTGCATTGGTTGCAATATATCGAATACCGGAAGCGTGAAGTAGTAGCGGCGCTTTTCTCCCAAATCTTTTGCCGTTTTATTAATGATGAGGGCTTGCATTGTATATCGCAGGGCGAATATCAGGAATGCAATGCCTGCCACCAGCCAGTGGAAATTCAATATTCCTATTACCAGCGTAGCTATCCATGCAGCATGAAATAATAAGCGGGAAGTAGTTTCAAATCCCGATAGATAACGTTGTATCCCCTTGTAGAAATGTGCTGTTACTGTATAATTGATTTTTTCTTCGCGCCAGTCTTTGGCGCGATTAACAGGTTGCACCCGTACAACTGCATTTGCATCCGTTTCTACACGGGTATTCTCCGCCGTGGCGGTCTTATTGATAAACAGGTCATCATCTCCACGCTGTAGGTTGAGATGCGCTGAGAACCCTTTCTGAGCATAGAACAGTTCTTTGCGGTATGCCATATTACGTCCGATGCCTATGTAAGGCTTTCCGGCGAGTGCGTAGCCCAGATAGCGCATGGAATTAAATAGATTATCGAAAGATACCCGTTTATGCAGCCAACCCTTGCCACGTTCATATCCGCTGTAGCCCAATACAATTTGTGCACGTGAAGTGAAGTTACGCGCCATTGTGCGCAGCCATTGATTGCTTTCGGGCAGGCAGTTTGCTTCGGTAAACACAAGCCAGTCATATTTGCTTGCCTTTACGCCAAGGGTTACAGCCAGCTTTTTACGGCTGATGTAGCGGGAAGAGTTTGGAACGAAACTGTGATAGAGGTTCGGATATTTTTCTCCCTGTAAGGTCAGATAATCCTCGCTTTCATCGATATTGCCGTCGTTGATGACAATGACTTCAAATTGCGGATAATCCTGTTCCAGCACTGCGGTCAGGTTACGACGCAGATTTTCTACTTCTTCGCGGGCATAAATAATGACCGATAAAGGTAACAGCTCCTGTGAAAAATGTATATCACTTCGCTTTACGGCACGGCTACGGGTATGTATACGGTTGTAAAGACAAAAGTAATAGAGGAGTTGGATGATGAAAAGAATACCGACAGCAGCAAGTAGCGCCTGTTCTGTAGTATTGAATGTTAATGCTTCCATGTGGTCGTATGACGTTTTTGTGTTGCAAATGTACGCAAAAAATATGATTATCAAGAATAAGTTTGATAAATGATAATTTATCGCGCGAAGCGCGATAAGTGACGAGCTACAAGCTACGAGTGACAAGTGCCTTTCGGTGTGATAGCCGGGCGAATAATTATTTGCCCACGAGTACAGCGCAGCAACTCGTAACTCGTAGCTTGTAGCTCGTAACTTAATTTAGCGCGGAGCACTAAATTATCATTTCCGGCACCACCATAAACTTTGTCCCGGGAAAATATTTATCCATATACCGGCGGATATACTGCATCGTATCCTCCTGTATCGTAGTATCTTCTACGGTGGGATACAGATTATATAACACAGTATCCAATTGTATTCCCCTGTTCCGTATCGCCTCAAAACTTAATAAAGTGTGATTGATGCTTCCCAGTTTTCCCGAAGTGACAAAAACAAGTGGATATTTCTTCTCCGCAACGTAATCAATCGTCAGATAATCCTCGGTAAGCGGCACCATCAGTCCGCCTGCCCCTTCCACGAGTACTGCATCGTAGCGGCGTGCAAGCTCCTGCGTGGCGCGTTCTATCTTTCCAAAATCAATCGGTCGGTTATCTATCCGGGCTGCCAGGTGGGGAGAACAAGGATAAGAGAATATTTCCGGCATGGTCAGTCCTTCTCGGTCTTCCTCCGTCATGCCGATGCCCATGAGCTGCCGGTGCAGGTCTATATCCTCAGAATGCCCTGTGTTGCCTGTCTGGATGAATTTCTGTGTGATGACACGTTTACCGCTACGAATCAGTTCACAAGCAAAGAAAGCGGTGCAATAAGACTTTCCGGCATCCGTATCGATGCCACTGATAAAATAAATGTTATTTTCCATTGTTCTATTTGTTTTTCTTTCGTGCAATCATATAAATGGGATGATACGTTAGGCTAACGTTACCGTCCTCCTGACCGAATTGCCCGGTATATCCGTTGCAGAATGCCTGCAAGCGTCCGCGCGTCCATATTTTCTTTTCTGTGCCCGTCACTCCGGTTTGTTTCAGATGTTGAAGAACCTGGAGAGGGGTAGCAAAGGGGAGGGGTACTATCTCTTCTTCTGCATATACGGTTTCGAAATGAGGACTGAGCAACTCATTCAGTCCTTCTATCGGAAGATAATCGAGTCCGTGTCCTGTCAATGCACGTATCTCCCGCATATTTTCAGCCCCGAAGGTGCTAAAGGCAAGGTAACCGCCATCTGCCAGGAAGCTGTGGCAACGGGCAAAGAATTTTTTCGGATTATTAAACCATTGCAGGGTGGAGCATGAAGTGATTAAGTCCGTTTTCTCTGGAAATTCCAGTATTTCGGCGTCACCGGGCATGAAGTGCACGGCATCTTGCAGAAGCAAATCAGTCAGGCATTCCTTCATTTCCGGGCATAGGTCGTTCAACAGCAATGTTTCTGGTTGGAGCTGGTGCAGCAATATTCTGGAGTAGCTACCGGTACCGCATCCGAACTCCACAATGTGGTGGAAGGGTGCATCGGGCAATAGGCGCATCATCTTCTCGGCTACTTGCTGTTGTACCCGTGCTTCGTGTGAGTATGTATCCCGTGCACGGGCAAAGCGTTCGGCTATCAGTCGTTTATCCATACCTTTTCCAGATAGGTTTCAAATAGTTCTTGGGCGTAATGTGCCGTTTCTATTCTGATGACGATATGCGCTTCAGCCATAAAAGGTGTGCTTTTCTCATCACGTGTCCATGCCTTTTTTTGGTTTTCGGATGGGATGATGCGGTCTTCTGTGGCTATGACGGATGTGCACCAGTCGAAAGGATAGGCGGGTCCGGTGGTATAAGCTGTTTCGATGGCAGTCAATTCTTCCCGCAGCTCCTCCAGTGGTCTGTGCGGAGTGATGGCAAGGAACTTCCTGAATGCTGCACTGTCCGCACACATGCGGCGGAGGAATTTGTGCAAGGATGCATCCGTCAGTCCTTCCAGTGTACCGTGATAAATGGCAGGTGGTATGCCACGTTCTTCATCAATGGGAAACGGCGTACCGTTGATGGCGATTGTTTTTCCGAGAGGCAACCGGCTGTTTTCCGAAGTTTCACCTGCTATTACTTTCCCTAATACTTGCGATGCCGCCCAAACTCCCATCGACCAGCCCACAACATTCACCTCTTCATAATCCTTCAATACTTGCGAATCGAATGACAGATTACGGTAGTCATAGCAAATCATAAAGTCGCTGTTTGCGGGGCGATAATCCTTAAACGGAGTCTCATCGGCTCCCCATCCGGCAAAGAACAATAATAGCCGGGAATGTCTTTCTTGTATAATGAATTTTTGTATCATATCATTGTATATACTTTATCAATTCTCTGATTTCTTCCTCTGTAATTTCCGCTGTCAGCGAGAAACGAATGCGTGATGTGCCTTCCGGAACGGTAGGTGGCCTTACGGGCAGGGCGTAGAAACCATGCCGTTGCAGAACTTCCGCCCTCAAAATGGTCTCAGAACTTGTTCCTACAATCATTGGTACTATACAGCTTGCACTTGGACAATCATAACCCTTCTCCTTTAAGGTGTTGCGAAGAATATTGCTAATATTTTTCAGATGTATTCTTCGCTCCTTTAATCCGGCTAGTCTCCGCACAATGAACAAAGTCCATGCTATGTTTATCGGCGGAAGGGCTGTTGTAAATATTAATGTCCGCATCCGGTTCACCAGATATTCCCTTATGGTGCGTCGGCATACGATGTAAGCCCCGGCAGATGCAGCGGCTTTGCCGAAAGTTCCTACCAAGAAATCAATCTCTCGGATGCACCCGGTTTCTTCTGCATAACCCAAACCTTGCTCTCCCCGTACCCCGAAAGCATGTGCTTCATCCACATAAAGCAATACATTGTCATACGTCTGTTTCAGTCGCACCAGTTCCTTTAGGTCTGCTACATCTCCATCCATGCTGAAAATGCTTTCAGTAACGATGATTATTTGCCTGTAAGCGGCATGATTTTCGGCCAGCAGACGTTCCAGTTGCTTCATGTCGTTGTGGCGGTAGCGGATGCACCGTGCTGCCGAAAGGCGGATGCCGTCAATCAGGCTTGCGTGTACCAGTTTATCCGCCAGTATCAGAGTTTGCACATCGCTCACCGCAGGCAGAATGCCTGTGTTGGCATGATAACCACTATTGAACACCAATGCGGCTTCTGTTCCGAACAACTGTGTAAGTGTCTGTTCCAGTTCCTCGTAGATAGTGAAGTTGCCTGTCAGCAGCCGTGATGATGAAGATGTGGGCAGAAAGTTATCTGCCGTCAGCTCTTGCAGAAATTCTTCGCGCAGTTTCCGGTCGGCTGCCAGTCCCAGATAGTCATTTGAAGAGAGATTCAGCATCCGCCGTCCGTTTGCAATAACATCCCGCCCTTCATGTGTCAGGGCAGGTAGGGTTCGCAGGTTGCTGCGTTCTTTCAGTGCCTGCAACTCCTGTTGCATTTGCTCTATTACATTCATAAGCAGATAATCATATTTGTTCTTTGAGCGTTAATAACGCCGATTTTCCCTTTTAATTATTAATTCTTTAATTTTTAATTTGCCTGCCACAATATCTTCAATAAACTGCTTGTCAGCTTCGTCAATTGTTCCGGCTCTATGATAAATGGTGGCATGATGTACACCAGTTTACCGAACGGGCGCACCCAGATGCCTTCTTCCACAAACCGGTGCTGCATCCATGCCATGTCCACCGGGTCCTGCACTTCAATTACTCCGATGGCGCCCAGCACCCGTACATCCACCACTTGTGGCAAGTTTAATGCCGGTTCCAGCTCGCGCCATAATTGTTCTTCGATGCGGTTCACTTTTCCCTGCCAGTCATATTCCGGTGAAGTCAGCAACCTTATGGATGCGCATGCTACCGCACATGCCAGTGGGTTTCCCATAAATGTAGGGCCGTGCATGAAAGCTCCCGGTGCGTGATTGGATATTGTGTCTGCCACTTCATTTGTTGTCAGTACGGCGGAGAGAGTCATATATCCTCCCGTCAGCGATTTTCCTATGCACATGATGTCCGGTTCCACTCCTGCATGTTCCCAGGCAAACATCTTACCCGTGCGTCCGAAGCCTGTGGCGATTTCATCAAAAATCAGCAAAATGTTGTATTCTTTGCATATCCGCGCAGCTTCACGCAGGAATTGCGGGTGGTAGAACCACATTCCGCCTGCACCCTGCACGATGGGTTCAATGATAAGCGCAGCCAGTTCTTCATGATGTTTCTCTACGATGTCCAGCAGTTCCAGTGCATCGTCTGCATCCCACTCTCCATCGAAGCGGGAGCGGGGACGGGATGAGAAATAGCGTACCGGCAATGCCGAACCGAACAGCGAGTGCATCCCCGTCACCGGGTCGCATACTGACATTGCGTTCCAGGTATCTCCATGATACCCGCGCCGGACCGTTACAAAATTACTTTTCTTTGCCAGGTGCGCCTGTTCCGGAGCCGACTGACTTTTGGCATACCAATATTGTACCGCCATTTTCATAGCCACTTCCACCGCCACCGAACCGGAGTCTGCATAAAATATCTTTTGCATGGATGGCGGCACTAGTGGCAACAGTAGTTTGCCCAGTTCTATCGCCGGGTCATGCGTCAGACCGCCGAACATGACGTGGGATATCTTGCCGATTTGTTCCTGTAAGGCTGCATTCAGCACCGGATTATTATATCCATGCACCATGCACCACCAGGACGACATACCCTCTATGAGCACCTTTCCGTTTTCCAATGTAATGGTTGCTCCGTCTCCCCGTTTCACTTTATATACTGGGAGAGGATTGGTGGTCGAAGTATAGGGATGCCACAGATGTTCCTTGTCAAACTGTGAATCACTGAAATGATATCCTGCTTCTTCTATCAGAGCTTTATCCTCGGAAACCTTTGAGCCGAGTGTTGTCAGCAAATCTCCCACGATGGCGGAATTGATGCCGATATACAGGGATTTCTTCACAGCTTCTTTCGTCAGTTGTGAACGTCCTCCGGCAAAGCGCAGATAGGCTGTAGGGTTGATGAAGCGGAACAAGGCGATGGTGGTCAGCACTTCTTCTTCCGTCAGCACTGCTTGGCCTTCCAGGGGTGTTCCCGGAATGGGTTGTAATAGGTTTAGGGGTATGGATGATACTTCCAAATCCCTCAGTGTAAAAGCAAATTCAATCCGTTGTGATGCCGTTTCGCCCATA
>ULMJ01011563.1_pt1 | contig 51405 bp, 41 predicted proteins | sample 1951641 | NCBI WGS metagenome assembly ULMJ01 (sample SAMEA4835550, study PRJEB28245) | human gut metagenome | biome: gut microbiome; material: fecal sample | place: Denmark | collected 2008 | reverse complement strand
CGAGTTTCAGACTGTGGTGGATAATCCTTATCCGTGGGAGTATGTTGAAGAATAGAAAGTGAATAAAAAATAAGCAGTCCTTATGCGCGAATTTAAAGATATCAAAATAGCCGTAGCCGGAACGGGCTACGTTGGAATGAGCATTGCCACGTTGCTGTCACAGCATCACGAAGTAGTGGCAGTCGATGTCGTTCCCGAAAAGGTCGATAAGATCAACCGGAAGATTTCTCCTATTCAGGACGATTATATTGAGCAGTATCTGGCAGAGAAACCATTACGTCTTTCGGCTACCCTTGATGGGACTTCCGCCTATGCGGATGCCGACTTTGTTGTCATTGCCGCCCCCACGAACTACGATCCGGTAAAGAATTATTTCGATACCCATCACATAGAAGATGTCATCGACTTGGTACTCCGTGTTAATCCCGATGCCGTGATGGTGATCAAATCCACCATCCCTGTGGGCTATTGCCGCAGTCTTTACGTCAAGTACGCACAGCGTGGCGCCAAACGTCTCAACCTGCTTTTCTCTCCCGAGTTCCTTCGCGAGAGCAAAGCACTTTACGATAACCTCTATCCCAGCCGCATCATCGTAGGCTCTCCGAAGATGATGAACGGCAGCTGTTTTGACGCTGAGAACCAAGCCATCCGGGCAGTAACCGATGTCCCCATGCTCGTGCAAGCCGCCAAAACGTTTGCAGCCTTGCTGCAAGAAGGAGCAATAAAAGAAGATATCCCGACCCTTTTTATGGGCATCAAGGAAGCGGAAGCGGTAAAACTTTTCGCCAATACTTATCTCGCCCTCCGTGTCAGCTACTTCAACGAACTTGACACATACGCTGAAGTAAAAGGCTTGGATGCCCAGTCCATCATAGAAGGTGTGGGACTCGACCCCCGTATCGGTATCCATTACAACAATCCGAGTTTCGGCTATGGCGGTTACTGCCTGCCCAAAGATACCAAACAATTGCTCGCCAACTATGCGGATGTCCCCCAGAGCATGATGTCGGCCATCGTGGAGAGCAACCGCACCCGTAAGGATTTCATCGCCGACCAGGTGTTGCGGAAAGCCGGTTATTACACCGCTTCCAGCCAGTGGGATGCGCAGCGCGAACAACCTACTGTGGTGGGTGTGTTCCGTCTCACGATGAAATCGAACTCCGACAATTTCCGCCAGTCTTCCATACAAGGTGTGATGAAACGTATCAAGGCCAAAGGGGCTCAGATCATCATCTACGAACCTGCGCTCGAAGATGGTACATTATTCTTTGGCAGCACGGTGGTGAACGACTTGAACAAATTCAAAGAGATGAGTGATGCCATCATCGCCAACCGTTACGACGCTTGCTTGGATGATGTGGAGGAGAAGGTATTTACACGTGATATTTTCCGTAGAGACTAAAATTTATTTATGACCATATTAGTTACCGGTTCTGCCGGCTTCATCGGCTCGAACTTAGTGGAACGGCTGCTTGCCACCGAAAGCCCTGTCCGCATTGTCGGTTTCGACAGTGTGAACGACTATTACGACGTCCAGATCAAGGAATACCGTTTGAACCGTTTGCAGGAGATAGCAGCCCGGCATCCTGGGAGCACTTATACTTTTGTAAAGGGCAACCTTGCCAATAAATCCCTTATCGACCGCCTTTTTGCCGACTACCACTTTGATGTGGTGGTCAACCTGGCGGCTCAGGCCGGTGTCCGCTACAGCATCACCAACCCCGATGCCTATATCGAGAGTAACCTGATCGGTTTCTATAACATCCTTGAAGCCTGCCGGCATAGTTACGATAACGGACAAAGTGGTGTGCGCCATCTTGTTTATGCCTCTTCCAGTTCGGTTTATGGCAGTAACAAGCAGGTTCCCTACAGCACCGATGACAAGGTGGATAACCCTGTCAGCCTTTATGCCGCCACCAAGAAGAGCAACGAACTGATGGCTCATGCCTACAGCAAGCTCTATAACATTCCGAGTACCGGTCTTCGTTTCTTTACCGTTTACGGACCTGCCGGCCGACCCGATATGGCTTACTTCGGTTTCACCAATAAGTTGATAAAAGGAGAAAACATTGAGATATTCAATTATGGCAACTGCAAGCGTGACTTTACCTATATCGACGATATTGTAAAGGGTGTGCAGCGCATCATACATGGTGCTCCCCAATGCGAGACCGGAGAAGACGGTTTGCCTGTGCCACCTTATAAGATATACAATATCGGTAATAGCAACCCGGAGAATTTGCTCGACTTTGTACAGATTCTCCAGGAAGAGCTGATCCGTGCGGGCGTGCTTCCCGCGGATTACGATTTCGAATCCCATAAGCGTCTTGTCGCCATGCAGGCGGGTGATGTACCTGTCACCTATGCCGACACCACATCCCTTGAGCGTGATTTTGGTTTTAAACCCCATACACCGTTGAGAGAGGGACTACGCAGGTTTGCGGAGTGGTATAGAGACTTCTATCTGATAAAATAAAAACAGAAATAGATAAAGACTATGTCCATTTTCAAAGATAAAGTCCTGTTGATAACAGGCGGTACAGGTTCGTTTGGTAACGCTGTGCTTCGTCGCTTTCTGGATAGCGACATCAAAGAGATTCGTATATTTTCCCGTGACGAGAAGAAGCAAGACGACATGCGCCATGCCCTTCAGAATCCTAAAGTAAAGTTTTATATAGGCAATGTCCGCGACAAACAGTCGGTGGACATCGCCATGCGCGGCGTGGATTACGTATTTTCGGCGGCGGCGTTGAAACAAGTGCCTTCCTGCGAATTCTTTCCGCTTGAGGCAACGATGACCAATGTGGTCGGCACTAACAATGTCCTTCTTTCAGCCATTGAGCATGGGGTAAAGAATGTAGTGGTGCTTTCCACCGATAAGGCGGCTTATCCCATCAATGCCATGGGCATCTCCAAAGCCCTGATGGAAAAAGTAGCCATCGCCAAAGGACGTGAACTCGGGCAAAACGCCCGGACTACGATCTGTTGCACTCGCTACGGTAACGTGATGGCCAGCCGTGGCTCAGTGATCCCTTTGTGGGTGGAGCAGATGGAACAAGGCAAGCCTATTACCATCACCGATCCCAGCATGACCCGTTTCATGATGACGCTTGATGATGCGGTCGACCTTGTTATTTATGCCTTTACCCATGGTGAGAATGGCGATCTTTTTGTACAGAAGGCACCCGCTGCCACCCTGGACATTTTGGCTGAGGCCTTAAAACAGACTTATGCGCAAGTAAATCCCCGCTATGGGGCGACGGAAGTAAAAGTAATCGGTACGCGCCATGGGGAAAAGCTTTACGAAACCCTCGTTACCCGTGAGGAGATGGCCAAAGCCGTTGACATGGGCGACTATTATCGTATACCTTGCGATACCCGTGACCTTAACTACGACAAGTTCTTCACGAATGGCAGCGAGGAGGTCAGCAAGATAGAGGATTACCACAGCCACAACACCCGTCGTCTCGACGTTGAAGGAATGAAAGAACTCCTTCTCAAGCTCTGCTTTATCCGTGAAGACCTCGGTCTCCAACCTAGAAGCAAATCCAAAGAAATCCGTTCGGAATAGGACTATGAAGGTTTTAGTAACAGGAGCCCACGGTTTTGTAGGAAAGAACCTTTGCGCCCAACTCAACAATATCAAGGCCGGTAAGGCGAAAAGCTATCCCGTCATTCTTTCCGAGGTGATGGAATACGATCTTGACACAGATCCTGCTCTTTTGGATGAATATTGCCGACAGGCGGACTTCGTGTTCAACTTGGCGGGGGTCAACCGTCCCCAAGATCCCGGGGAGTTCATGAAAGGCAATTTCGGTTTTGCTTCCACCTTGCTGGATGCCCTCAAGAAGTACGGCAACACCTGTCCGGTGATGATCTCTTCGTCTACCCAAGCGGCTTTGGATAACCTTTATGGGGAATCTAAAAGGGCAGGGGAGCAGTTGATGTTCGATTACTCTAGGGAGACCGGAGCTAAGGTACTGGTCTACCGTTTCCCGAATGTGTTCGGCAAATGGTGTCGTCCCAACTATAACAGTGCCATAGCCACTTTCTGCAATAACATCGCCAATGGTATTCCCATACAAGTCAACGATCCCGGCGTGGTGATGAACCTTGTCTACATCGATGATGTGGTGGATGAACTTATCTCGGCGCTGAAGGGGTCCGAGCATTACGACGGTAATTATTGTGTGGTTCCCACAGTGCATACCATTACTTTGGGTGGCATTGTCGAACTACTTTATTCCTTTAAGGAGATGCCCCAAACATTGGGAGTGCCCCATCTGGCGGATGCTTTCAGTAAGAAACTTTATAGCACTTACCTCAGTTACCTGCCCCAAGAGAAGTTTTCCTATCCCTTGAAGATGAATATCGATGACAGGGGTAGCTTTACCGAACTGATTCGTACAGCAGATAGCGGTCAGTTCTCGGTCAATATCTCCAAACCGGGGATTACCAAAGGCCAGCACTGGCACCACACCAAGAACGAGAAGTTCGTGGTAGTCAGCGGCCACGGTCTGATCCAGCTTCGTAAGATTGGTACTGATGAGGTGGTCAATATTGAGGTCAGTGGCGATAAAATCGAGGTTGTGGAAATGATTCCCGGCTATACGCATAGCATCATCAACCTGTCGGAAACCGAAGACCTCGTCACCTTCATGTGGTGTAACGAGTGTTTTGACCCGGCTCATCCCGATACATTTTTTGAACCTGTAGAAAAGTAAAAGATATGGCAACATTCAAGAATAATGGTAAACTGAAGCTGTTGATCATCGTCGGTACAAGACCTGAGATCATTCGGCTGGCGGCTGTCATCAATAAATGCAGAAAATATTTTGATGTTGTACTGGTTCATACCGGTCAGAATTACGACTACAATCTTAACGGTGTCTTTTTCAAAGATCTTAAACTGGCTGATCCCGAAGTTTATCTTGATGCGGTAGGTGACGACCTTGGCGCTACCATGGGTAACATCATCGACAAGAGTTATAAACTAATGGTTGAAATAAAGCCTGATGCTGTTCTTGTATTGGGTGATACCAACAGTTGCCTCTCCGTGATAGGGGCCAAACGCCTGCATATTCCCATTTTCCACATGGAAGCCGGTAACCGTTGTTTCGACGAGTGCCTTCCGGAAGAGACGAACAGGAGGATCGTGGATATCATTAGCGATGTGAATATTTGCTATTCGGAACACGCCCGTCGTTACCTTAATGCCAGCAGTGTTGCTCCACAACGCACATACGTCAGTGGTTCCCCCATGGCTGAAGTGCTTCACGAGAACCTAGCCGATATCGAAGCGTCCGATGTCCATGCCAGACTCGGGCTTGAGAAAGGAAGATATATCCTTCTTTCCGCTCACCGGGAAGAGAACATCGACACGGAGAAGAATTTTACTTCCCTTTTTACCGCAATCAACAGGATGGCGGAGAAATATGATATGCCTATTCTTTACAGTTGCCATCCCCGTTCAAGGAACAGGCTTGCTTCCAGTGGTTTTAAGCTTGATCCCCGTGTCATCCAGCACGAGCCTCTCGGTTTCCATGATTATAATTGCCTTCAGATGTATGCTTTTGCGGTAGTATCTGATTCAGGCACGCTTCCAGAGGAGTCTTCGTTCTTTACTTCTATCGGTCATTCCATCCCGGCGGTGTGTATCCGTACTTCTACTGAAAGACCTGAAGCGTTGGACAAGGGTTGCTTCATCCTTGCCGGAATCAATGAATATGGCCTTTTGCAAGCGGTAGATACGGCAGTTGAGATGGTGAAGAATGGAGACAATGGACTGCCTGTGCCGAATTATGTGGATGAGAATGTGTCGATAAAGGTTGTGAAGTTGATACAGAGTTATACGGGGGTGGTGAATAAGGTGGTGTGGAGAAAATAATAATTTTATTTAATTAAAACAAAACATCAATTTCTGAAATAGTGAAACTTCGGAAAGAGCAAGAAGTTGAGTTAGTATTTCCTACAAAAAAAATATGTAGGTACTCATTGTATAACTATTGGTGCTGATCAGAAATTACCTTATCTATATATTCATAATATTAAAACTTTTGATAAAATATGAAAGTTGTAATCTTCGCCGGAGGTCTCGGTACACGTTTTAGCGAAAAGACCCAATATATGCCAAAGCCAATGATTGAGATTGGCAACAAACCTATTTTGTGGCACATTATGAAGATTTATTCATCCTTTGGCATCAATGAATTTATTATCTGTGCAGGTTATAAGCAGAACGTAATAAAGGAGTATTTTATGAATTACTTTACATTAAATACTGACGTCACTTTCGATCTTTCGGATAATAGTGTGCAGTTACATGAAAAACATGCTGAACCTTGGAAGGTAACGGTGGTTGATACTGGTCTGAACACAATGACTGCCGGTCGTTTGAAGAGAGTTCAGAAATATGTGGGTAATGAACAGTTCTGTCTTACCTATGGTGATGGGGTAACTGATATGGATATTGCTGAATCGATCAAAGCCCATAATAAAAGTTGCAAAGCTATATCTATGACTGTTTATAAACCAGTGGGGCGCTTTGGTGCAGTTGAAATTGATCCAATAACCAATGAAGTGAAATCTTTTATGGAAAAACCTGATGGTCAAGGAAATTGGATTAATGCAGGCTTTTTTGTTTGTGAGCCTGAAGTTTTCGACTATTTACCAGAAGATGCTGACAATATTATGTTTGAGAAAACTCCATTTGAGAATTTTGTGAAAAATAACGAAATGCATGCATTTAAGCATCGTGGATTTTGGAAACCTATGGATATGCTTCGCGACAATCAAGAACTTGAGAAAATGTGGGTTGAGAATAAAGCTCCATGGAAAAAGTGGGAGGATTAATTATGCTGGATTTGAATTTTTATAAAGGTAAGCGTGTTCTCGTAACGGGGCATACAGGTTTCAAAGGGTCTTGGCTTTGCACTATCTTGAAACAAGCTGGTGCAACTGTAGCAGGATATTCATTGGAACCAAATACGTCTCCTGCACTTTTTTACATTGCAAAAGTAGCTGATGGTATGTACTCTGTTTTTGGTGATATCCGAGATTATAAGAAGGTGCAGAAACTCTTTGACGAGTTTAGACCTGAAATTGTATTGCATTTGGCTGCACAACCTATTGTTCGTGATGGCTACAAAAATCCTCGTTACACTTACGAAGTTAATGTTATGGGAACTGTTAACATACTTGAGTGTGTTCGTTATTGTGATAGTGTTAAGTCTTTTCTTAATGTTACAACAGATAAGGTGTATGAGAATAGGGAGTGGGAATGGGGTTATCGTGAGAATGAAAGGCTCAATGGTTATGACCCATATTCAAACTCAAAGTCATGTTCTGAACTAGTAACCAGTAGCTATATAAATTCTTTTTTTAGTGCCGCTAAGATAGCTATTTCTACGGTTCGTGCTGGTAATGTAATAGGTGGTGGTGACTTTGCAAATGACCGTATAATTCCTGATTGCATTCGCACGGCTATGAAAAAAAAAGAAATCATTGTGCGTAATCCTTTATCTACCCGTCCTTATCAACATGTATTAGAGCCTCTCTATGTTTATTTGATGATCGCAGAAGCTCAATACAAGGATATTAAATTTGCCGATTGCTACAATGTGGGTCCAGAAGATGTAGATTGTTTCCAAACAGGGGCTCTTGTTGATTTATTCGTAAGTAAATGGGGTGAAAATATAAAGTGGATTATGAAGTGTGATAATGGTCCTCATGAGGCTAATTTTTTGAAACTTGACTGCTCTAAATTGAGATCTACTTTTGATTGGAATCCCTGCTGGAATCTTGCAGAAGCTATGGAGAAGATTGTAGAGTGGACACGTGTGTGGGCTGCAGGAAAAGATGTCCGACAGTGTATGTATGATCAGATTAATGATTTTTTAACAGGAATAAATAATGAAAAATGTTATAATAACAGGAGCAGATGGATTTGTGGGTAGCTTTACTGTAAAGCATTTTATAGATAGTAACTGTAACGTACTTGCACTTGATATAGGTGAAAAACCTCGTCGCTTCTCCGTAGGAGAGAATCTTACATATATGCAGTGCGACATTACTGATACAGAGGCTATGCTGGCAAAGATCCCTCACGATATATACGACACATTTATTCATTTTGCATGGGCAGGTTCTGCAGGAAGTTCGCGTATCGACTATAACCTTCAGATGCAAAATGCGATTGATACAGTAGAATGCTTGAAGGTTGCTAAGAAATTGGGATGTTCACGTTTTGTATGTGCAGGTAGTATTATGGAGTATGAGGTGGAAGCAGCTATTCATTCACAAGGAAGCCGTCCTGGAATGGGCTATATCTATGGTATGGGCAAGCATATTGCTCACTGCATGTGTAAATCTGTTGCTGCTAATATTGGTATTGATTTGTTGTGGCCTATGATTACTAATGCTTATGGTGTAGGTGAACTTTCTCCAAGATTTGTAAATACAACTCTTCGTAAGATTATCAATGGAGAACCTCTTCAGTTTACAGCTGCTTCACAGAATTATGATTTTGTATATGTTTCAGATGTTGCACAAGCTTTTTATAAAGTCGCATTGAAAGGGAAACCATTCTCTGAGTATATAATCGGTAGTGGTAATGCGCGTCCTTTGAAAGAGTTTATTTTTGAAATGGTTGACTCGTGTGGTGCAGATTTAACACCGCTCTTTGGTGAAATTCCTTTTACAGGCATTAATATGCCTCTCAGCATATTTGCAATAGATGATATTAAGAATGATTGTGGATACGTTTCTAAAGTGAGTTTTGCAGACGGAACTAAGCGAACGATGTCTTGGCTAAAAACAATTGAGCAATGATACAGAAATTTGAATTCGGGGCAACAGCTTTGGAGGGAGTGTATGAAATAACTCCATTTTATGCAACAGATGAGAGAGGTGGTTTTGTGAAGGATTACAATGTAGATTTATTCAAAACCAATGGCATTGAGCATGAGTTGAAAGAAGTATTTTATACGATCTCTAAAAAAGGTGTAATTCGCGCCATACACTTTCAGCTAGTCAAGCAGCAAGCAAAGTTAGTTCGATGCATTAGTGGGCGTGTGTATGATGTGGTTGTAGATCTTTGTCCTGGCTCGTCAACTTTTGGCAAATGGTTAGGGTTTGATTTGACTGGAGAAAATCAGAAGTCTCTTTATATTCCAAAATTTTTTGGGCATGGCTATCTTGTGCTTGAAGACGCAGTTGTAAGCTACAAATGTGGTGAGGTCTTTTACAGTGAAGGAGATTCAGGTATTATGTACAATGACCCAGATGTTAATATTCAATGGCCTTTTGAAAAAATTGGTGGTATTGAGAACTTAATAATCTCTGAGAAGGATAAAAAATTGATGAGTTTTGTAAATTACAAGCAACTATTCTGATGACTAGGAAAATAGGAATATGTTATGCTTCGAGTGATGAGTATGCCCCGTATAGTGGAATTTCATTACTGTCGTTGCTGGAGAACAACTCGCAGTTTGTAGACAATGTATATATACTGAGTTTTGGGATAAAAAGCGAAAATAAGAAAAAATTACAAGATATGGTAGAGTATTATGGTTGTAATTTTATTTTTATAGATGCTATATCTGTTCTTGAACCAATATTTATTTTATTAAATCTTAACTTATATGGAGGTAGTTATGCTACGTATGCTAGAGCTTTTATTAGCGACCTTATTCCTAATAATAATGGAAAGGTTTTGTATGTTGATTCCGACACTATAGTTGATGGTTCTATTGAAGAACTGGTTCATCTTGATATGGATAGTCCAACAAAGTTATACGGGGCTGTTATTGGGACGAATCAATATACGAAAGGAAATAATGAAATTAATCTAACTAATGGTAATTCTATATATTTTGCTTGCGGAGTTATGCTATTTAATATGAAAGGATGGAGAGACTACAATTGCTCTAATTTAATATGCGAATATATAAATTCCCATGGGTCAAATTATAGATATGCTGACCAAACTATTATTAATAATGTGATAGAAGAGAAGTTCGTAATTGCTCTACATCCAAAATATAATTATTGGGGGCACATATATAGAGGCTCACGTTTTTGGTATCAAATGACTTTAGGTGGCTTTTGGCATGAAAAAATTATAGAAGAAGCAAAAAAAACTCCTGTTATCATTCATTACAAAGGATATATAGTTCATCCTTGGCGGAAAAATAATGTATCTTCATTATCTAATCGTTTTCAATATTACAAATCTATATCTCCTTGGAAAAATATACCAGAATATTCGATATACTATGATTTTTCGCAAGGTAAAATAACGAAAGAAAATAAAATTAAGTATAATCAGCAAATAAGGAATTTAAGGTATCCACCATATGTTTTATCACTGTTAGGTACTCTCTCAAAAATCAAGCACATATTTTTATGCAAGAAATAGGCATAAAAAAAGCGGCTTTATTTAATGCCGTTTCAAAATATGGAACTATGGTAGTACAACTAGGTATGACAATGATATTGTCACGTCTTATTGTACCCGAGGCCTATGGTATTGTGGCTATAGTTACTGTTTTAATAGGATTTTTGAGTCTTTTTGCGGATTTAGGATTAGGTATCAATGTTGTGCAGCATCCTGATATGAATAAAGATGATATTAATCGGCTTTTTACATTCAGCATTATTACTGGGTTAATATTGGGGGGAGTAATGTTGTTTCTTTCATATCCTATTGCAATATTTTATGGTGATGAAATGTATATTAAAGTATGTGCTATACTATCTGTTGTACCTTTTCTTAACACTTTAAATGTGGTACCTAATGCGATATTGACAAGAGATAAACGTTTTGATATAATTGCAATACGTTCTATTTTGTGTACAATTGTAAGTGGCGCTATCGCTGTTGTTTTGGCTATTTTAGGATGGGGGGTATATGCATTGATATATCAGTCCATAATCAGCGCTTTATTCCTTTTTATCTGGAATTATTGCCAATGTCCATTAACTTTGCAACGGTTTAATTGCAATCAAATATTTCATTTGTTAGGTTCATATTCATTATATCAAGTCTTATTTAATTTTTTAAATTATTTCACAAGAAATTTAGATAATTTAGTTATAGGAAAATTGTTTGGCTCTTCAGATTTGGCTTACTATAATAAATCGTATTATTTGAATTTATATCCGAATAACATTTTTACCTCTGTTATAACAGGTGTTTTACATCCATATATACGGGATTATAAAGATAATATTCGTGAGCTGTGTATTAAATACATACAGATAGAAAAAATACTGTCTATTTTAGGTATTTTATCAATGATGGTGTTTTTTTGGTGCTCTAATGAAGTTGTTCTTATCATGTTTGGTAAAAACTGGGGGCCGTCAGGTTTATGTCTCAAATGTCTTTCAATATGTATGTGGACTCAGATCATGTGTTCTGTATCTGGTTCTCTTTTTTTGGGATTGAGAAGAACTGATCAAACTTTTAAATGCGGAATAATTAATTTGATTTTGATTGTAATTTCAATAGTCTGCGGATACTATGCCAAGAGCATTAATGTTTTAGCTTTATGTATAGGATTTTCGTATAATCTAATATTTGTAATAACTAATTACATTTTGATTAATAAGACAATGAAAATGAGCTTATTGTCATTTCTATCTAATTTTTTATTTGATGCTTTTTTCGTATTTGGATTTATCATTATTACATTGTTTATTCCAGTAATCTCAGATAATATTTGGATGTCTTTACTAATTAAGTTAGTAATTATTCTTGTTACATATAGTGCTTATATATTAATTTCTGGACAATATATAGTATTATTATCGCTACTCAATTCTTTAAAACATTATGGAAAATAGGGTAACAATTGCTGTAGCTTTATATAATAATGCACCTTATATAGAAAGGTGTATGGAGTCTATCATAAATCAAACATATCATAATTTAGAGATAATTGTTGTAGATGATGGTTCAACAGATGATTCTGTGGAAAAATGCAAAAAATACACATTGGATCAACGCGTTAGAATTTACGAAAAGGAGAATGGAGGTTTAAGCTCTGTACGTCAGATGGCTTTGGAATTAGCTGAAGGTGAATTTATTTGTTTTATTGATGCAGATGATTACTTGAATGCTGACCATGTGAATAATTTGTTTAAGCAAATAGTTAATCAACATGCTGACGTGTGTATTTGCAGTACTACTTTTGTTGATTATAATGGAGTAATTTTAGCTAAACAAACAGATGCATTTAGATACGATGACAGTAGTGAAGGTTTTAAACTGACAAATAGTATATACGCAGATACAATTAATAATAGCAAAGATCGCTTTACGCTTAGCGATTCTTGGAATAAAATGTACAGAGTAAGTTTTTTGAGGAAAACTAAAGTCAGGTTCATTCTGCCAAAAGGATATAATGGTACAGATTCTATATTTAACCAAAAAATTGCCTATCATGAACCTATATATGCAAATATTGCGTATAGTGGTTATGTTCATGTCATGTATAAAAGTTCTGCAACGCATAGGAAAAATAAACGTATGCAAGAAGGTTTTATGATTCAGATATTACAACAAATTGGAGAATGTAAAAAATTAGGTATTCAAGAATTGATGCAAAATAGACTTAAATATACATATTACTCTTATTTGCTTAGGTCATTTGAAGATATTTTTCAGGAAGAGAACGGCGTAATCAGTCAGTATAGAAAATTTGAAGAAATGAAACTAATTCATGAGAAATTTATGCATGATTATCCTATATTAAAAATGGGACAATTAAAAAATCGATCATATAGAATTTTTGAACAGCTACTCAATAAGTATATGTTCTTAGTGCCGATATTGTTAAAGTATAGAGCCATCAGATCATAATTTGATTAATATGGGAGGCGGTCAATTGTTAGCTATTAGAAATAGTCTTTTTTTATTTTTTTACTTGATTATTTTATATTTGCATTTGCATGCACCTGTTTTTAATGGCAATCACACGTTTAGATTTCTTTTTTTATTTATATTAATTTATTTGCTTTTTAATTCAAGTGGTATTAAACGTTTTTTTAAAATATTTTCAGTAGAATTCCGATTTGTTCTTTTTTTTATAATATACTGTATTTTTAGAACACTCATAGGAGGGGATTCTTCATATATTAGTATGTGGATAAGAACTATATTCGAGTTTTTTCTTATTCCATATGTGCTTTTAGATTTATTGTCAAAGCGAAAATTAGATTCATACAAAAACTTCAATAGCATGCTGCTTTTATTGGGATGTATGGGGGCAATAATAACAGCATTGTGTATTATAAACCCTTCTTTCAATGAGATTATAAAAGCTCATTTCTCAGTAATTGAGGATGATAATTATTTGAGCGCTATTTCTTATAGGTGTTTTGGTATTTCTGATAGTTTGCCATTTAGCTATGGCATTATTCAAGGTATTATTCTTTTAATTGGTTTAATATATATGAAAGAAAATAAATGGGGAATTATATTTCTTCCTTTTATTGCAATATCTATTTTACTTAATGCGCGAACAGGATTTCTTATAGCTGTTTTAGGCTTTTTGGTTTATATTGTCTTTGCTAAGCCTAAATTAGAACGCTTAATACCTATCATTGCCTTAGTTGGTATAGGTATTATTGTTGCGGGACAATTTATTACTAGCTATATTGATGAAAAGGGCTTGATGTGGCTTACAGACTTTTTTAATGAGCTTGATAGCGCTTTTTTAGGGAGCAATAATGATACTGCTACTGCAGATATGTTGCTTGGAGATATGTTAATATTACCAACGACTTTGGGAGATTGGTTGATTGGCAAGGGATATAGGTTATGGCGTACAAATGGTGATAATTCTGATGTAGGGTACGTTCTTCAATTGATGTATGGAGGTATTTTATATGTTTTTCCATTATATCTGTTTATTTATAAAATGTATAAACGTTTAAGATCTAGTGGTTACAAAGTCCATGCGATAATTTTTCTGGTGATATTTTCGGTTTCTAACATAAAGGGAGATTTCTTTCCATACAATGGTGCATTTCGACTTTTATTTTTCTATTATTGTTTTTTGATTTATAGAATAAATTGTAGCTATAAAAATACATCATCTTGTTATACTTAGTAATCTGCTGTTTTCTATAAAAATATGAGAATTGTGAATACATTTTTATTATATGTTCAACACCCTAAAAAAATTATTGCAGGAGTTGTTTTTCGTCTTAATTTTTTGTTTCCGGATAAGATGTATCTTAAAATTATATTTTGGACTCAAATGAATTATAAACTTGATCTATATCATCCCAAAACATTTAATGAAAAATTACAATGGTTGAAAATTTATAATAGAAAGTCTGAATATACATCCATGGTGGACAAATATGCTGTTAAAGAGTATGTCGCTAAGATTATAGGTGAAGAATATATCATACCTACTTTCGGCGTATGGGATAGTCCTGATGAAATAGATTTTGGTAAGTTACCGAGGAAATTCGTTTTGAAAACAACAAATGGGGGTGGTAGTGATGGCGTCATCGTTTGTACAGATAAATCGAAGTTGGATTTATCGAGTGTTAGAAAAAAAATGAAAAAAGCATTGAAATTAAATATTTATAGTTTATATAGAGAATGGCCATATAAAAATGTTAAACATAGAATTATAGCTGAACATTTGTTGGAAGTAGACGGTGATACTAATATTGATGATTATAAATTATTTTGTTTTAACGGTACTGTAAAACTATTTAAAATTGATTTTGATAGACATGCAATGCATAAAGCCAATTATTATGATCCTAAATTGAACTTATTAGATTTACAAGAAGATGTATGTCCACCGGATTATAATCGGCCTATAAAAATGCCTACTAATATTAATAAAATGATAGAATTAGCAGAGGTCTTGTCGAAAGATGTACCATTTGTTCGTATTGATTTTTATAATATTAATGGAAAAATATATTTTGGAGAAATTACTTTTTTTCCTGCAGGAGGTTTAGGTACTTTTACTCCAAGAGAGTGGGATATTAAACTTGGAGAATATATTAAGCTATGAATAAACGTCTAATTTTTCCGTTTTGGAAATCATCTAATTATCGACCTTTACTAATTCCGAGAATTTTTCATAAAAAACAGCAATAATGAGTAGAATGTATTTTTTGTTTCATTGTTTTCTTCCTAATACAGCAAATACGAACAGAATATTATCATTCTTGCGTGAAATTGATAATATGGGATATAATATAACAGTATGCTTTTTTGAGCCAGATAGTAGTTTTAGTAAAATACCAGAAACTTTTAATAATTTCAAAATAGTTTATTGTTGGGATCGGTTTTATTTCAATAATAGATTTCTCAAACATTTATCTTATTACTATTATTTATACAGATTTGTAGAGAATATTAATCAAGGAGATATTGTGTTTTTAAATGGGCTGTGGGAGTTAGCAAGTATAATAGTAAAAATAAAAAAAAATGTGAGAGTTTTTATGGAAAGAAGCGAACATCCTTTAGTTGTTCCGCCTAATTTAAAATTTTATAGACCGTCGACTGGTAAATATTTACAATTATGTGGAAGATTAACAGGATTATTTGTAATATCACACCCTTTAAAAAAATATTTCATTGATTCTGGTCTTGAGAAGGATAGAATACATATAATCAATATGACTGTTGATCCTCATCGTTTTGAGGGAATAAAGAAAAAGGTTGATTCTGAAAAATATATTGCATATTGTGGAACGGTTTCTAATAATAAAGACGGTGTGGATGAACTTATCAAATCATTTGGCCTTGTTGTCCAAAAGCATGAAAATATTAAGTTATACATTATAGGTGAAACACCTTTGAAAGACGATAAAACAGGTAATTTGAAACTAATAGAATCTCTTGGTATTAAAGACAAAGTTGTATTCACTGGCATTGTACCAGCAGAAAAAATGCCTCAATTATTAAAAAATGCAGAAGTACTTGCTTTGGCTCGGCCTAATAACCTTCAAGCACAACATGGTTTTCCGACTAAGTTAGGTGAATATCTACTTACTGAGAATCCTGTTGTCGTGACGAAAGTTGGCGATATACCTCTGTTCTTAGAAGATGGCGTAAGTGCATTACTTTCCGAGCCTCAAAATACAAAAGAGTTCGCTGATAAATTGTGTTGGGCTCTTGAACATCCCAAAGAAGCTGCAATAATTGGTAGAAATGGCAAAGAAGTAGCTTTAAGAGAGTTTAATGCCAAAATTGAAACTAAGAAATTGATGAATGTAATAATGCATTCAAAATAAAAAATGATAAAGGTTTTATTGGTATATCACGCTCTTTGTTCTGGAGAGTTTAAATATGCAGGTATGGAAAAGATGCTTGTGTGGCTGGGAAATGCTTTAGCAGATAAGGGATATGATGTAACATTTTGTACTTTGTTTGATACTGAAAGGTGCGTATTGTATAGTCCAAAGGTACATTCTATAGAATTGGCTTTACCTTATTATTCTTCTTTCTTCAAACGCAATATTGTCATATTTATAAGAGGATTACAAAAGCTTCAAAAGGTCGTTAGTCAAGATTATGATTATGTGGTGAATTTTGGTGATACTATGTTTTTTCTTTTAGTAATACTTAAAACTTACAATAATTATAAGCTAATAACTTCAGAACGGGGAGACCCATATAACTGTTCTAATTTTTTGGAGAGGTTACGACGTAAAATGGTAAAGTGTTCTAACTATATTGTTTTTCAGACAAATGGTGCAAGAGATTTTTACGGAGAAGTTATAAAAAAAAGGTCGTGCATTATACCTAATCCTATTGTAATTCCTCAGCAGGAATGGAATCAAGATGATACGAATAAGCATGTTGCATTTGTTGGAAGAATCGATTTCTGGCAGAAGAGGCTTGATGTGTTAGTAGAAGCATTTGCTAAGTTCAAATCCTTACATCCGGATTATATATTAGATATTTATGGTTCAGGAAATATTAAAGAACTCAAACGGATTGTGGAAAAGTTGTACTTGTCAGAAAATGTAATTATACATGGGGCTGTAAGTGATGTAAATGAGAAACTTTTACTTTCGGAACTATTCATTTTAACTTCTGATTTTGAGGGTATCCCTAATGCCCTTTTAGAAGCTATGGCTATTGGCATGCCCGTGATCTCAACTAATTGTAGTCCTGGAGGCGCTGCTTTTTTAATTGAGAATTACAAAAACGGCATATTGGTGGACTGCGGTGATACAGAGGCTATAGCAAATAGTATTAATTATTTAGTAGAGAATAGAGATAAAGCAAAGTTAATGGGGCAAAGAGCCCGAATTTCAATGAAGAAATATGATCCTCAACAAATTATTGCTTTGTGGTCAGCAATCTTGAAATGAATTAATATGAAAGAAGATTTAGTTTCTGTAGTTATTCCGGCATACAATACAGGAAAGTATATAGCTAACATTATTGAAGCTGTAAAAAGTCAGACATATGAGAATCTTGAAATAGTGATAGTAGATGATGGTAGTAAAGATAATACAGTTGAGATAGCTGGTCGATTATTAAAGGATTATGATAAGCCTTGGCAGATCATAAAATCTAAGAATGGAGGTGTATCAAGTGCTCGTAATATAGGTATAAAAGTATCTAAAGGAGATTGGGTTATTTGCCCGGATTCAGATGATTATATTGACCCGCAAATGATAGAAACACTTTATAAGGCTGCTGTACAGAATGATGCACAATGTGCTTTCTGTGAATATAAGAGTTCTACGATTGAATTTATTACTAGTAGGACACTCTATAATAAGGGGATAAGTGTATTTGGCAGAGATGAGATAAAACAGATATATCTTTCTCGTTCTATTATATGGGTTATACCTGCAACTCTTATACATCGGTCTATTATCGAAAACATAGAGTATGATGTTGATTGTCCATATTCAGAAGATACTTTATATACATGGGAGTTAATCTATCAGATTGAAAAAATAGCCTTTGTTGCTGCTGATATGTATAATTATTTTCAAAGAGAGAATTCAAAACAACATTCTTTAATTCCTAGTAAATGCTTGAAAGCCATTGAGCAGTACCAAAAAATGGTCTATAGGTTATTAGTTAATAATCAGGGAGACAAAAAATTTATAAATAATATTGTTCCTAAATTTATTCTTGGAGCTTTTCATGTATTAGCTCGTTGTACTACTTATGATGTTTTTAAAGGTACACGTAGACAGATAGAAATAAATCGCGTATATCCATTGTTGTTTATTAATAAAAATACTAAACTTTTTATATATGCGTTTTCTTTTGTATTTACTCCTTATGTCTTTTATCGTGTTAGTAAGTTGAATTAGTTTTAATGATGCAACTAACAAATTTAGCCTCTCATCTTTCTCCATTGTGTTACCTCCCTTCTGGTTCTCTGGTTTGTTATCGGTTGGGAAATATTATACTATTAAATGATGGAATAGTAGAAAAGGAATTTCCAATATTTTATAGTAAGAGGGAACGGATATTCGGTAAATATCGGTATCTTTATCGTTTGCTCAGAATGGGGATTCGTGCAGCGGAAGCTATTGACGAGCAGCATATTGTGCTATCTATTGATAATATGTTGTATGAGTTAGATCTTGCTTCATGTAAGCTGTCTACCGGTTATTTTTGTGGTGATGGTATCCGCCCATTGATTTTTACTACTGTTAAAGGAATTTCTTCGGTGGATGAAGGGATTTACTTTGGTGGTTATTTAGGGAATAGGGACAAAAGGCCGGTGAGCATATATAAGCGTGTGAATATAGACCAGTGGCAGACGGTGTTTACGTTCCCTCAAGGAGCTATTAATCATGTACATACTATTGTAAGTGATCATTATCGGGATTGTTTATGGATTTTTACAGGTGACTTCGATAAAGCTTCTGCTATTTGGAAAGTAACAGATAATTTTGAAAAGGTTGAGCGCATAGTTTGTAATGAACAAAAGTATCGCGGGTGTGTGGCTTTTATTTTGCCAGAGGGATTACTTTATGCGACAGATTCGCCTTTTGCTGACAATTTTATCTATCTGATGAATACCGAGACGTTACAAGTAAAAGAGATTGTGCCGATTGACGGATCGTGTATTTACGGTTGCCGGTGGCAGAATAAATTTGTTTTTTCATCTACAGTAGAAGGAGATGGTCGAAACACGTCTAGTTGGGAATTTTTGTTTGGTCGTAAACGTGGATCAGGCATTAAGGATATGTATGTTCATCTTTATGTCGGTAATTTGCAAGAGGGGTTCAAAGAAGTCTATAAACAGAAAAAAGATTGCATGCCGTTTTATACATTCCAGTTTGGTGCATTCAAATTTCCATACGGTGTAAATTATAATCATACACTTTATTTTCAGCCTGTAGCAACTTATAAGAATGATTTAGCGTTGATGGCTTTAAATATAAGGAGCTAAGGTTAGGCTTTACTATTAGACATTTTTATAGTTCACATTTTTTAAAATAGTATGAGTCTGATGCAATGATTATTACAATATGAACACATTATTCTTAACCATGTCCTCTGGTATGCAAAATATTGAAGATCGAGGGATTTATACAGATTTGATGCGTAAATTTCGTGATGAGGGGCACGAAGTCTATATTATTTATCCCTTGGAGCGTAGAACGGGGCTCTATACAGAGGTGACTGTGAAAAATCATGTGCATCTATTGGGGGTCAAAACTCTGAATTTGACGAAAACAAATATTATAGAGAAAGGAATCGGACAGGTATTATTGGAGTATCAATTCAAAGTAGCTTTGAAGCGCTATTTTGGTACTGTAAAATTTGATTTGATTCTTTATTCTACACCGCCTATCACTTTTACTAAAGTAATTCGCTATGCAAAGAAGCGTAATCCTGAGGCGTTGAGTTACTTGATGTTAAAGGATATCTTCCCGCAAAATGCTGTGGATTTAGGTATGTTTTCTCTAAATAGTTTTTACTATAAGATGTTTCGTAAAAAAGAAAAACGTCTTTATGAAATATCTGATTTTATTGGGTGTATGTCGCCTGCCAATGTGGATTTCGTACTAAAACATAACTCTGAAATAGATGTGACCAAGGTGGAAATCTGTCCTAATGCTATTGAGATAGTTAATAAGCCTGTAGTGAGTAGAAATGTTGTCCTGCAACGATTTCAAATGCCAACAGATAAATTGATGTTGATTTATGGTGGAAACTTGGGTAAACCACAAGGGATTGACTTCTTGCTGGAAGTGATAGAAGAGAATGAGAGACGGAAAGATACCCATATCATAATAGTAGGAAATGGAACGGAATATCAGCGAACGAAGCTGTGGTTTGACGAGAAACATCCCAAGCATGCTACATTGATATCGTATTTACCTAAAACGGATTATGATGAATTGGTACGCAGCTGTGATGTAGGCATGATCTTCTTGGATAAGCGGTTTACTATCCCCAACTATCCTTCACGTTTGCTTTCTTATTTAGAAAATAAAATGCCGGTATTGATGGCAACGGACTTGAATACGGATATAGGGAACATAGCCGAAAGAAATGGATACGGTATGTGGACAGAGAGTGGAAGTATCGTAGCTTTTATGAGTATGATAGATGAGGTGGCAACAGACAAGCTCCTGCTCAAAGAGATGGGAGAGAAGGGATATCGTTTTCTAAAGGATAATTATACTGTGACTCATGCTTATGAGATAATAATGAAACATTTACGATAGTTATGTACAAGAATTTCTTAAAGAGAGTGATTGACTTTATTATTGTGTCTGGGGTATTATTAATTATCTGGCCAATATTACTTGTCATCACTATTTGGTTACACTTTGCTAATAAGGGGGCTGGAGCTTTTTTTACTCAGGAACGTCCGGGAAAGAATGGTAAAATCTTCAGAGTGATCAAGTTCAAGACAATGACAGATAAACGGGATTCGGAAGGAAACCTTTTACCGGATGCAGAACGGTTAACAAAGGTGGGACAGTTTGTACGTTCTGCTTCGATTGACGAACTTCCACAACTATTTAATGTACTGAAAGGTGATATGGCGCTGATTGGTCCCCGTCCTTTATTGCCTCAATATCTTCCTCTTTATTCCAAAGAACAGGCTCGCCGTCATGAAGTTCGTCCGGGTATTACCGGTTGGGCACAGTGTAAAGGACGTAACCATCTAAGACTTAGTAAAAAATTTGAGTATGATGTATGGTATGTAGACCATTGCTCATTTTGTCTTGATATCAAGATTGTTTGGTTGACAATTGGTAAGGTGCTGACAAGATCTGATATAGGAGAAGGAGCGGGTGATATGAAAGAAGTGGATGATTTAAATTTTATGGAGAAATTACATTTATGATTTTATTGAATAATACATTTAGGCTACGAAAAGCCAATTCTTCGGATATAGATCAATTGTTTTCGCTGAAGAATAATGCAAGGATTGCTTCTTTATTAGGAGGGTTTAATACTTTTTATTCCATAGAAGATATTTCTAAATGGATTGATTTTCATAACTCGAAGTCTGATGAGGTTTTATTTTTGATTGAAGACGTTGAAAGGCAGCATATAATAGGTCATGTGGGATTATACAATATTGACTATAGAATTGGAAAATGTGAGTATGCAATAATGATTGCGGATGAAGAGTATCAAGGAAAAGGAATAGGACAACTATGCACAAAAACAATGATATCATTTGCGAGAGACCAACTAAATGTACAAAAGATCACTTTATCACTTTTAAGTACTAATGAAAAAGCACTGGCTCTTTATACTAAAAATGGATTTGTACAAGAAGGGTTGTTGAAACGAGAACAATATAAAGATGGCAAATATCAAGATGTAATACTGATGGCTAAATTCTTTTGAAATATGAGAGAGTTTGGTTCTGATTATCATTTGTTGGATAATTATTTTTCTAATAGAGCTTCTTTGCAAAGAATATATCCTGATGCCATTTTTTATGCAAATGGGCGTCAGTGTTTGAGAGCCTTGATTGAACAAAACGGATGGCAACGTATTTGGCTGCCACAATATTTTTGCTATGAGGTGATTAATGCAGTGCAAGCGACAGGTATTCAAATTGCCTATTATGTGGATTATCCAACCTGTGATGACGTCTGTAATATTTTTAAACTAAATTTTGAAACAGGAGATGTATTGTTTCGGGTTAACTATTTTGGACTAAGAAATTATCGTGATGAAAAATATATTTCAATACCAGTAATAGAAGATCACTCCCATGATTTGCTAGGGCATTGGGCTTTATATAGTAATGCTGACTGGTGTATAGCTTCATTAAGGAAATCTCTTCCAATTGCAGAGGGAGGGATGTTGTGGTCTCCTAAAGGGAAAAAAATAGAGGAAGTTTCAAAATCAATATCTGAAAATGAATCAATTGCTGAAATACGTTGGGAAGCAATGGAGCAGAAAAGCATGTATCTGGAAGAAAAGATATCTTCAAAAAATGAATTTAGAAAGAAGTTTATAAATACGGAAGAAGCTCAATCAACACTTCCCCTTTCTTCTATTGATAGCAGATCCATTGAGTATTTGGCTCATTTTGATATAAATGCGTGGTGTAATAGTAAAAAAAAGAATTGGAAATATTTGAACGATATGTTTTTGAAAGATATAAATGTTTTGTCTCCAGAAGATGGTTTTTGTAATCCATTTTCATTTGTTGTTTTAATGAATGATATTGAAACACGAGAACTTGTTTATAAAAACTTAATTCAAGCATCTATATATCCTGCGATACTATGGAAAATACCATCCGATATAACGGTGGCGTCCGAAGTAGATGATATTAGTGGAAGGATATTGTCCATCCATTGTGATGGACGCTATACTGAAAACGATATACATGAATTATCGTGCAAATTAAAACAAATATTTATATGATACGGACTATAAGTATTAATGAACCAACTGTATGGGATGAGATTGTCAGATCATTTCCTGATTATGATGTGTATTATTTAAGCGGATATGTAAAGGGGTTTTTTATTCATGGAGATGGCGAACCCCAATTGTTGTATTATACTTCATCTGTTTTAAAGGCTATATATGTATATATGAAGCGCCGTATCAATAATGTATTCTATGATATAATGACTCCTTATGGTTATGGTGGAGTACTCTTTGATGGGGATATTTCGTTTGATAATCTGAAGAGCTTCGATGAAGATTTCTATTATTATATGGTTGAAAATAATATTGTAGATAATTTTGTTCGTTATCATCCTATATTAAGAAATGCGGAGTACATGCGCAAAGTTTCTGAGGTAATAGATTTAGGTAAAACTATAGCTTTGGATTTAACTTCTGAAGATGTGATATGGCAGAATATTACTAGTAAAAATCGTAATATGATACGTAAATCTGAAAAGAATGGGGTTGAGATATTCCATAGTAAATCTAATGCTTTGTTTCGCGATTTTATGCAAATTTATAATGAAACAATGATTAAGGATAGTGCAGAAGAGTATTATTTTTTTGAAGATGAATTTTATCACTCTATTTACACGGACTTAATTAATAATTATGAAATGTTTTATGCTGTTTATAATAATCAGATTATAGCAATGTCTATTATTCTTTTTGCCAATAAGCAAATGCATTATCACTTATCCGGTTCTTTAGGTGGGTTCCGCAATTTAGCTCCTAGTAATTTGTTGCTGTATAAGGCTGCCATTTGGGGATGTCAACAAGGATTTAAAACTTTTCATTTAGGAGGAGGAATCGGATCTAAAGAAGATAATCTCTATAAGTTTAAGGCTGCATTTAACCGTACATCTGACTATCAATTTTCAATAGGAAAACAGATATTCAACCAAGACATATATGACTCCTTGGTGAAAGAAAGAGCCATGTTAGATATAAGCTTTGATAAAGATTCGACTTTTTTCCCTTTGTATAGAAGTTAAATAATGGAATGTCTCTAAATGTTTTATAAATTCTTTCATTCAGATATGATATTAAAATCATCGTTTATGAAATATATTAGAATCTTTAAATGGTTATTTATTCCACATTACTTATGGCGAAAGTAATAATTTCTTTTTTACGCTTTCACTTTTCGCTTAATAGTAAGCACTCAATTTAGGGCTATAAATTAAAAGGCATACCTTCGTTGCGACCAAAATTGAGGAATTATGTACAGCAATGAAGATCTTGAAAGGTTTTACTTTCAGTATCAAACGGAGACCCTGCCTCATGGAGAATCTTTCCAGTCTTTTTGTGTAAAGAACAAAGTTCCTTATAACTTCTTTCACAAGTGGTATAAGGATATGTGTCACAAAATTGTTGAAGTCCAGGTTGATGGTATGCCAACTGCTACAGATGAGAAAGATTCTATATCTGTTGTCAATCCTCAGAAATCCTAGGACAGTACGGAAACCCTCTACGTATTTGGATTGAGCTCCGTATCAGTAACGGTCTGTTAGCGTCCAAAAATGACGTCTTAAAACTATAAAAATAAATTCAGACCTTCGTAGCTGTAATCAAAAACGTAATAATATGTATAGCAGCAACGATTTCGAGCGACTTTTTATCCTCTATAAGGCGGAAGCGGTGCCTAAGGGTGAATCTATTTTATCATTCTGTAATAGAAATAAAGTTCCGTATAACCTTTTTGAAAAATGGTACAAGGATACTCGTCACAAATTAGTACCAGTCCAAGTGGAGGGCCTTCCTTCCGCAGAGCAGTCTGTTATGGAGGAATCCCCTTCGGATTCCAAGGTGCTGTCGGATTCCGTCCGCATTATGGTGGATATCCGCATGACCAACGGGATACATATTCAGCAACGCGATTTAGACTTCGATGGTTTGAAACGTCTGGTCGGGAAGTTGGAGGTTTTATGCTGAGCGTAACCGGGCTGAACCAATTCTATTATTTGCGTGGCTTCCACGATATGCGTTGTAAATATGAACGTGTATTGTCTATTATACATCAGCAATTAGACCGTGATCCCACAGACGGCGATGTTTTTATAGTCATGTCCAAAGACCATAGGCTGATACGTCTGTTCAGTTATGACAGCCGTTCTTACAGCCTTTATGAGAAACGTTTTGTCCCCGGATATAAGTTTATGCATGTCGAGTTTGAAAATGACTTTCCTGTGCATAAAATCAACTGGGAAGATGTTGTGCTGTTATTGGAAAGTCCTGTGATTAAAAGATTGAATATCAGATAAATAATAGTATATTTTCTTGTTTGTGTCATTCCTTTTTCGTATTTTTATAGTGTGATAAGCAATGGATATGGACAAGGACGAACGCAATAGAATATTAACTTCATCAAAGCTGCTAACGGCCCGCGAGGATTCTCCGGAACCTTGGGTGGACCCATATTCAGATATGTCAAGCGACGAAAAATCAAAATTGTTATGTGAGCTCATGGCCATACATCTTCGCGATGAAAAGCGCAATGAGGAACTAATGTGTAAGATTGATGAGCTTCTTGAGGGGAACAGACAGATATCGGACCTCAAAGCTATGCTCTTAGAATTAGAGAATCGGGACAAGTCCAAAGATGCCCTGATAGAAAATCAGTCTAAAAAGATAACTTCTTTGGAAGAGGTTATCCGTCTGAATAATGAGCATACTTACGTGAGCAAGAGTCAGAAACGCAAGCCCAAGAAAACAGAGGACGCTGACCATACCAAAAACAAGGATGATTTTGACGGGACACAGGACTCTTTAGCCCCCCCATCGGCATCTTCTGAAACAACCGCCGACAAGCCTGATGTGGAATCGGAAAGTCATGAGAAAGAAGTCCGGCTGTATAGGCAAGGCAAAGCCTATCGCACGATGCGAGCCGACCGTTCGGTCTGCCATGCTTGTGATCCCACTAAATTGCCTGAGGGCGCCCTTATAATCAAGCGTATGCGTCGTTATTCTTACGAGCAGGTAAGCAGTATAATAGAGCATGCTTATGAGGTAATCCGCTACAAGACAGTTGACGGAACGATTCGTGACGGCTACTTTCCTATAGATGGCGAACCTGAAATTATGGATGTCATCCCCGGCACTCACGCGTCGAGTACCTTTATGGCTTATCTTGCTTTCAACAAATATGTTCTTGACACCCCTCTGCACAGGTAGATTTCACGTATTCTTGACGAGGATATGCGTCTAAGCCGCATGACACTGACCAATTGGCTTGAGAAAGGCTCGTTTCATATCAACAAACTGATAGGTTTCTTGAAAGACCGTTGCCTTGAGAAAGATGCAATCGTAAATTGTGACGAAACTTGGTGCAAGGTTAAAGTCGCATCCACTTATCGGAAAAGATATCTATGGTGTCTTGTCAACAAGTCGGAGAAGATTGTCATCTATTACTATGAGGATGGTTCCAGAGGTCGTGACGTATTACGTCATATACTTGGTGACCATGCGATAAAATCGTTACAGTCAGACGGCTATAACGTCTATATGTATCTTGATGACAATCTGATAGACATCGAGCATGTTTGTTGTATGGCGCATGCCAGGGCAAAGTTCAAATACGCCTTTGACCAGGGTGGGGACATTGATGCCTGTTTCTTCCTTGACGGCATAGGTGAACTTTATGGATTGGAGGCTGAATATGAAAAAGGTCGTTTGTCAGCGGAACAGATACAGATCTGCCGTAACAATCTTAAGACCAAAGAAATCATCATCCGTCTGCGCGGTAAACTTGACGCGTTGTTGAGTGAGGGTCATCCTCCACGGGGTGAACTGATGGAAAAGGCTGTTCATTATCTGAATACTTTCTGGCCACAGCTCTTTGCGTACACCCATGACGGTTCATACACCATCGACAATTCCATTGCCGAACGTTTCATACGTCCTTTAGCAGGAGAACGTAAGAACTCGTTATTTTTCGGAAGCGGCAAGATGGCTGGCGTATCAGCCGCATACCATACCATCATATCCACCTGCAAGATGCAGGGTGTCCCTGTATTGCAATATTTGAAGGAATTCTTCAAGCAGATAGTGCTGGGACGCACCGATTATGAAAATTTATTGCCGATGACTATCGGAATAACCAATAATAAACATTAAAATACAATCCAACTTTTGACATAATTTATAAGGAAACCGCTGAAAGGCGGCTTTCCATATGGGACACGTCAAAATTGGATGCTAACAAATTGAGTACTTAATTAATTTTCAGACATAGTTGATTCTATGACAAATTTATCGTTTTCCTATTAAAAATACTATTTATAGATATTTAATTTCATCAATATTATGAATAAGCGAATCTGGCTTTCGCTTGCTCACATGGGTGGCCGTGAGCAAGACTTTATAAAAGAGGCCTTTGATACGAACTGGGTTGTCCCTTTGGGGCCTAACGTGGATGCTTTTGAGCAATCTTTGGCCGAATACTTGCATGAAGACCGCCATGTGGTGGTCTTGAGTGCTGGAACGGCTGCACTTCACTTGGGCTTGATTCTTCTGGATGTAAAACCCGGTGATGAAGTGATCTGCCAAAGTTTTACTTTTGCCGCCTCTGCCAATCCGATTTCTTATCTGGAGGCCAAACCTGTTTTTGTGGACAGTGAGAAGGATACCTGGAATATGGATCCGGTATTACTGGAGGAGGCCATAAAGGACCGTTTGCGCAAGACGGGTAAGCTTCCGAAAGCGATTATTCCGGTTCACCTTTACGGCATGCCTGCTAAGATGGACGAGATCATGGAGATTGCCGGTCGTTATGGGATTCCGGTTCTGGAAGATGCTGCCGAGGCGTTGGGTTCGGAATTGAACGGACAGAGATGTGGAACCTTTGGCGAACTGGCAGCGCTTTCTTTCAATGGGAATAAGATGATTACCACTTCCGGTGGAGGTGCTCTGATTTGTCGCACGGAGGAAGAGGCCCGGCAAACAAAGTTCTACGCTACGCAGGCTCGTGATGCCGCTCCACATTATCAGCATACCCACATCGGTTACAACTATCGGATGAGTAATATTTGTGCGGGTATCGGTCGTGGGCAGATGTTTGTCCTCGATGAACATGTTGCCCGAAGACGGGCTATACATACTCTTTATACGGAGCTGCTTAAGGACGTTCCCGGTATAACGGTTCTTCAAAACCCTGATGGGAGGTTTGATTCAAATTTCTGGTTAACTTGTATCCTGGTTGATCCGAGTGTTGCCGGTAAGACTCGTGAGGACATTCGTTTGAAACTGGATGCCGAGAATATAGAAACTCGTCCATTATGGAAGCCGATGCATCTTCAGCCTGTGTTCACGGATGCTCCGTTCTATGGAAACGGTACGAGTGAACACTTATTTGATATCGGCCTTTGTCTGCCTTCAGGACCTACACTGACAGATGAGGATATCAGGAGAGTGGTGGATACGATCAGAGCGATATAAATAAAATAAATCTAATTAATCATGGGAAACTTAACAGAAAATGATTTTCAGCGTGTGGCAGGTTGGCTTGGCGTTAAAGTGGCAGTGGTAAAAGCCGTACAGGCAGTTGAAACCGGTGGTCGTGGGGGCTTTGTGGCTCCGGGTCGACCGGCGATCTTATTCGAAGGACACATCTTTTGGCGTGAACTTAAGAAGCGAGGACTTGATCCGGAGCGGTATGTTGCGGGCAATGAAAATATTCTTTATCCTAAATGGGAGAAGGGGCATTATTATGGCGGGATAAGAGAGTATGAACGTCTGGAAAAGGCCCGGGAAATACATAAAGAAGCTGCTGACGCTTCCACTTCATGGGGAATGTTCCAAATGATGGGCTTTAACTATGCGATGTGCGGGTATGGCAGTGTGGAGGAAATGGTGAAAGATATGTGTGCCGGAGAAGATAAGCAACTGGAAGCTTTTGCGAGGTTTGTGAAATTTGCTAAGCTACAGTCTTGTCTGGAGCAGAAAGACTGGGCCGGGTTTGCCAGGAGGTATAATGGACCCGAATATGCCCAAAATCAGTACGATAAAAAACTGGAAGAGGCTTATCGGAAGTTTACGAAGGAATAGAAATGTAATAGATAGGAGAAAGCAGGTTCTAATGAAAATATCAGGAAAGTCATAGATGTAATCAGATAGAATGAGCGAAAATATACCCAAACGGGTATAGATTCCTGTTTTGCTCCCACTTTTATGCCATATCGGGTATAAAAGTGGGAGTCTTTTATTATACTTGTGCCCCAACGGGTATAATATGGAAAATCAAACGATAGCAGAATACGTAAAACAAATGCGTAGGGAAACCGGACTAACACAGGGGGATCTGTCAGAGAAAGCCGGTGTAGATTAGGTTTTGTATATGCGTTGAAACTATTGAGAATGTGGTACTTATAATTTTTCCTGAGGGATCGGTTCCGGATGCCCTGTTTTCCTTTGTCATCTTCCTGTAAATGTTCACCTTTGCAATGTTGATCAACGAAATGTGAATAAAATCAGTAGTAATAACATTAAAAAAAAGGAGATATAGGAATATGACTTTATTTTATAAAGCAGTGCAATCGACCATGGCAACTAAGGCCGGTGACAAGAAGTGGCATTTGAATCTGGTGAAGATAGGTAAAACGGTGTCCACCCAGCAACTGGCAGAGATGATTGCGGAGAAGTCGTCATTGACCCCGGGTGATGTACATAATGTGGTCCGGAACTTAATGACGGCAATGCGCAGCGAGTTATTGAACAGTAAGACGGTGCGCCTGGAAGGGTTGGGTACTTTTACGATGAAGGCGCGTAGCCGTGGAAGGGGAGTAGACAAAGAGGAGGATGTCAATCCGAACCAGGTGGGAGCTCTTCTCTGTCACTTCACACCGGAATATACCCGGCCTGCCGCTATTGGCACTACCCGTGCTTTGCTTCAGGGTGTTGAGTTTCAGAAGATAGGCAGTGTCGGCACTTCGGGCGGTAATGGCTCCGGAAATGGTGATGGAGACATTGTGGATGATCCGACTGCATAATAACTTTAATCAGATAAACAGATGAAGAAGAATAGCTGGAATATCCTTTTAAAGGTGATCATAGCTGTGGCAAGCGCTATTGCCGGAGTGATAGGAGGGCAGGGATTGCTCTGATAACTGACCGATCGTTTCGGTTGAATAATAGAGCCAAAACTCACCACAGATTACATGGATTAACACAGAGAAGAGATTAATTTGATTGATAATCTGAATATTACACATCTGTGTGATCTGTTAATCTGTGGTGAAAAAGAGTTCTGATTCTAGCTAAGGAGGGATATCCTCTCTCAGGATGATATAAGACGCATGGTCGTATTAAGAAAATTGCTTTTATGCTTTGTATACTGACGGAAATTGCTTATATTTGCTCTGTATAAAGAGCGATTTCATGGAAAAGAGAATCATTAAAATCATAATCAGTGAAAAGCAACAGGAGATTGCTACGACTGAATTAGTAGAAAGACCCATCTTTTTGGAGGAAGTCTGCAACTATGTTTTTGTAGGGCTTCGTCGTGCCGGAAAATCATATTTGATGTTCCAACATATTCAATCAATGATAAAATCCGGCAAAGCGACTATTGAAGATATCTTATACATCAATTTTGAGGACGAGCGAATATCCTCCATTCAAATGGAGGAGCTAAATCTACTTCTTGAGTCGTATCGTGAATTATACGAAAATAAACGGCCATTGATATACCTGGATGAAATACAAAATATTGAAGGATGGGAACATTTTGCCCGACGTTTAGCAGACTCCAAATATAGAGTATACATTACCGGAAGTAATGCTAAAATGTTGAGTCGGGATATTGCAACAACACTTGGAGGCAGATTTATCATCAAGGAGGTTTACCCATTTTCGTTTTCGGAATATCTGACCTATAAGGGAGTCAAGCTTTCTAAAAATTGGGAATATTCTGATGAGAGGATTACAGTTGCAAAGCTCTTTGATGATTACTTTCACTTTGGCGGATTTCCTGAAACATTTGATTTGAGAGATAAAAGAAGTTGGATAAACTCATTATACTTAAAGATTCTTCTAGGGGATATTATTAGCCGGAATGAGATCCGCAATGCGGATGCTATCCGTTTGCTTGCTAAAAAAATGGCCGAAAGTGTAATGCAGCCAATAGCTTTAAGTCGATTACAGCATATCGTAAGTTCTGCAGGAGCTAAGGTGAGCCGAAATACGATTGCGGATTACATTGGATATATGAAAGATGCCTATCTTGTTTTTGGTATCTCTAATTTTACGGACTCGTTGAGTGATCGTGAGATATCTCAAAAGCGATATTTTTGTGATAACGGGCTACTGAATGTTTTTTTGGCAGATCCGGAGACTAAGCTATTGGAAAATATCGTGGCGTTGGCACTGATGAAGCGGTACGGTAATGAAGAACTATCTTATTATAATAAGAACGTTGAGGTGGACTTCTATCTTCCGTCGCAGAAGATGGCTGTGCAAGCCTCGCTTAGTATTTCCGATAGCTCTACTTTTGAGCGAGAAACTAAGGCTTTGGTAAAAATCGCAAATAGCTTTGATGTGGAGAAATTCATTATAGTGACTTATGACAACGAAAGGACAGTAGAGATTGCTGGAATATTAATAGATGTTGTACCTGTGTGGAAGTGGTTGCTGAATATTGAAGGGTTTTAGGCAGAGATGATTGCAGAGAAGTCGTCATTGACAGGGGCTGTTTCAAAACTCACCACAGATTACACGGATTAACACAGAGAAGAGATTAATTTGATTGATAATCTGAATATTACACATCTGTGTGATCTGTTAATCTGTGATGAAAAAGAGTTTATTGAAGAATGCTCCCGATACGTTGCAGCTCGTCCGGACTGAACTTACAGTTTTCCGTCGCTTTCAGGTTGTCTGCCAGTTGACTGACGGAACTGGCGCCGATAATGACGGAGGTTACCAGATCATCTTTCAATACCCAGGCTAATGCCATTTCGGCTAAGGTTTGTCCGCGACTGCCTGCCACTTCATTCAATGCTTTGATTTTATTTAATACTTGATCGGTCAGTTGTTCTTTTTTCAGGAAACCTCCGCGGGCTATCCTTGAATCTTCAGGAATTCCATTTAGATACCGGTTAGTGAGTAGACCCTGAGCCAGAGGAGAAAAGGCGATAAAGCCGGTACCGTTCTCTTGGGCTTGCCGGAGGATACCTTGTGCTTCCGGTTCACGGTTAAACAGGTTATATCGTCCCTGATAGAGGAGACAATGCACGTCTCGCTCTTCCAGATATCGGTAGGCAAACTCTGCTTTTTCTTTGGGGTATTTGGAAATACCGATGTAGAGGGCCTTACCTTGCCGGACAATGTCGACGAGTGCCTGAAGAGTTTCTTCAAGTGGAGTTTCGGGATCGTAACGGTGGGTATAGAAAATATCTACATATTCCAGATTCATGCGTTTTAAACTCTGGTTGAGACTGCTCATCAGATATTTTCGGGAGCCCCAGTTCCCGTAAGGACCTTCCCACATATCATGTCCGGCTTTGGTGGATATGAATAGTTCATCACGATAGGGCATAAAGGATTTCCTCATGATTAGCCCGAACGTCTCCTCGGCCGAGCCATAAGAGGGACCGTAGTTATTAGCCAGGTCGAAATGTGTGATGCCTTTGTCGAATGCAAAGTGAGCCATTCGAAGGCTATTGGCTAATGTATCTACATCACCGAAGTTATGCCAGAGGCCCAGGGAAACTTCCGGTAACAGTATACCGCTTTTGCCACAACGGCGATACTTCATTCCACCGGAGTATCTCGCCTTATCTGCTGAATAAATAGGATTGATCATATTCTGGAGTATTTGAGGATTAACTATGTGCAAAGATAATGGATTTATAAAGCAACATAAGTTATCAAAATAATAATTGTATTATGAATGGATAAAATAATACTGGATGGTTTGATGGAATCCCGATAATTTTGCATTATTGAAAAGCGTATGAACTAAAAACAGTGGAGATAAAATATGAAAGACATGCAAACAAAAATAGTAATGATAGGGATTCTACTTTCTGCCGGTATAATGTTGAGAGCTCAAGACAATGGAGGGTGTGAGGATTGTCCGGCTTTTAATGCAGGAGGAAAAGTGGAAGTCCGCGGTGTGAAAGAGAGGATTATCGGAGATTTGTCGCAACCGATTGACGTTCGCGTGAAAACACTCATCCAACAGATGACACTGGCAGAGAAGGCATCTCAACTCGTGAGCGAAAGTGATAGCATCCCCAGGCTGAACCTTCCTGCTTATAATTATTGGAATGAATGTCTCCATGGAGTGGCTCGTGCAGGTGAAGTGACTGTTTTTCCACAGGCTATTAATCTGGCTTCTACCTGGGATACGGTATTGGTAAAGCGGGTGGCTTCTGCTATTTCTACGGAGGCGCGACTGAAATATCTGGAAATAGGAAAGGGGCTCACTTACTGGTCGCCTACTATCAATATGGCTCGTGACCCGCGCTGGGGAAGAAATGAAGAGACTTATGGTGAAGATCCGTATCTGACTTCACGGCTTGGAGTAGCCTTTGTGAAGGGGCTACAGGGTGATCATCCGGCTTATCTGAAAACTGTCGCAACAATCAAACACTTTGTGGCTAACAACGAAGAGAACAATCGCTTTTCCAGCTCTTCGCAAATACCGACGAAACAGTTGTATGAATATTATTTTCCGGCTTACGAAGCTTGCGTGAAAGAGGCAGACGTGCAGTCGGTAATGACGGCTTATAATGCTTTTAACGGTGTGCCTCCCAGTGGCTCTCGTTGGCTGCTCGGTGAAGTGCTGAGAAAAGAGTGGGGATTTGACGGATTTGTAGTTTCTGATTGCGGGGCCATTGGGGTGATGAATTGGCAGCATAGGGTCGTGAATTCGTTGGAGGAAGCGGCAGCGCTGGGTGTCAACAGTGGGTGTGATTTGGAATGTGGCACTACATATAAAGAGAAATTGGTTCAGGCAGTGAAACAGGGCTTAATCTCGGAAGCTACTATTGATCAGGCTTTAACGCGGGTGCTGACCGCGAGGTTTAAGTTGGGAGAATTTGATCCGATGGAACTTGTGCCTTATAATCATTACGATAAGAAGCTATTGGCCGGCAAGAAGTTTGCGGAACTTGCTTATGAAGCGGCTGTCAAGTCGGTTGTGCTATTGAAAAATGAAAATCTGTTGCCTTTAAGTAAGGAGAAGACTAAATCGGTAGCTGTAGTAGGCCCGTTTGCCGATCATAATTATTTAGGTGGATATAGTGGACAGCCTCCTTATTCGATTACACTTTTGAAAGGGGTGAAAGATTTGATGGGTAAAAGAGGAAAAGTCAACTATTTGAACGGTATAGGAGCTTCCAGGGATTCTATTGTGGCTGCGGTAAAAGGAGTGGATGTGGTGCTTGTAGCTTTGGGAAGTGATGAAAAAATGGCAAGAGAGAATCATGATATGACTTCTATTTATTTACCGGAAGAACAGGAGAAACTGCTGAAAGCTATTTATCAAGTGAACCCGAGGATCGTATTGGTTTTCCATTCGGGAAATCCGTTGACTTCTGAATGGGCGGATGTGCATATACCGGCGATTATGCAGGCCTGGTACCCCGGGCAGGAAGCCGGTAGAGCCCTGGCCGATTTATTGTTTGGGAACGAAAATCCATCGGGGAAGTTGCCTATGACTATTTATCGGGCGGAAGATCAGTTGCCGGATATCCTGGATTTTGATATGTGGAAAGGGCGTACTTATCGTTATATGAAGGAAGATCCTTTATATGGTTTCGGTCATGGGTTGAGTTATACATCATTTGGGTTCGATGGTATACAAGGAAGTGATACCTTGAAATCGGGCACAACGTTGCAATGTTCGGTTGAATTATCCAATACCGGTAAATGGACCGGAGAAGAAGTCGTCCAGGTGTATGTTTCCAGAGAAAATACTCCTGTCTATACATATCCGTTGAAAAAATTGGTAGCGTTTAAAAAGGTGAAACTTGCTCCGGGTGAGAAGAAGAGAGTTGAATTTAATATACCTCCCCGGGAGTTGTCGGTCTGGGAAAATGGAAACTGGAGGATGCTTACCGGAAAGTATACGCTGTTTATAGGTTCCGGACAACCGGGACTGGCAAAGGGTGTTACGAAAGGTTTTGAGGTTAAGACACAATAAGGTTGGTTTTTACAGGTTCTGAGGTAGTAGTGTTTTTTTAAGGAAAGATTGTTTGAAGGTAATTTCTTTATGTACTTGTTCTCTGATGTAAGGGTGTGCTGATTGTATCACTATCGGATAAAATAATACTGGATTGTTAATGATAACTGCACTAATTTTACATTTGAGAAAGTTCTCCGATATTGGGATAAAACAAGTCTCGATTTCGTCTTTTAGATAAACTATGGTAGAATAACGGATGCATTGAAGGCTGAAAAGAAATAAAGAGTGTTTGTCTGAATTGCATAAGTGAATGATAAAATCATACTTGTTTGTTCTCCCGGTTGACTCTATTTTTGCATTATCACAAAATTAATCATTTTAAATCAGTGTAATAGTATGAAGAACATGATGTTGTTTCTGATGGCGCTCTTGATGAGCAGCCATATGATGGCTCAGCAAACCATTGTTACAGGCGTAATCACCGATGCTAACGATGGATCTCCATTGATTGGAGCCAATGTACTGGTCAAAGGTGCCGGAACCGGTTCTATTGCCAATGTGGACGGTAAATACAGTGTAAACGTTCCGAGTGGCAAGAATGTACTGGTCTTCTCGTGTGTGGGGTATAAAGAACAGGAGATTACTTTAAAACCCGGACAGAAAATACTCAATGTGACAATGAAGGAAGATACTGAACTGCTGGATGAGGTGGTAGTCATAGGCTATGGTACAATGAAGAAGAGCGACTTGACAGGATCGGTCACCAGTATCAAAAGCGAAGACTTGATGAAAACCAATCCGATCAGTATCAACCAGGGACTTCAGGGGCGTATTGCAGGTGTGCAGGTCAACCAGAATGATGGTGCTCCCGGAGCAGGCGTGAGTATTCAGATTCGTGGTGCGAACTCGTTTTCAACTTCTACAGAACCGCTTTACATTGTAGATGGTATTCCTTTTACCAGTAGTGGAATGCCCGGAACAGGTAAAGATGGTATGATGCAGACGGCCAATCCGCTGTCGACGATTAATCCGTCGGATATCGAGTCTATTGAGATCCTGAAAGATGCTTCAGCTACGGCTATTTACGGATCACGCGGTGCGAACGGAGTGGTATTGATTACCACCAAGCGTGGTGCGAAGGGAAAAGACAATATCAGTTTCAGTGCTAACTTCGGAATTTCAAAGGTAGTGAAGAAACTGGATATGCTGGATGGATATACATATGCATTGTATAGGAATGAAGCAGCACGGATGTTTAATGAATACGAGAATGCAAATGAAGCTATTCCTTATCCGGGCACTTCGAAAGTGGACCCGAATACCGGTGAATCGGTTTATTCTCCGGGACCGGAAGATTACCGGAATGGTACGTATCCCAGTGTAAACTGGCAGGATGAAGTATTTGAAACAGCTTTTTCCCAGGAATACAATCTGAGCGTGAACGGTTCGAATGATAAGGGGTATTATGCAATCTCCGGTAATATACTGGATCAGAGCGGTATCATTCATAACTCCGGATACAAACGTTATTCATTCCGTGCGAATCTCGCTCGTAAGGTACACGACTGGATTGAAATCGGTACGAATATGAGTTTTACCAACTCATTGAACAAGCTTGCCAAAACCAATTCTGTCAGTGATGGTATTATCCGGGGGGCTTTGTTCTATCCGGCTACCGCACCCTTGGACGATGAAACGAATAATGCCCAGTTGAACTGGTTCTCATCGAATCCTTATGTATATACCCGTGCGGCTAAAGATGAACTGGCAACGAATAGTTTCTTCTCTTCTTCATTTGTGGAAATCACACCGTATAAGGATTTGAAAGTTCGTCAGAATGTGGGTTTCTCCTATAATATAAACGAACGTGATGTGTACTATAACAGAGAGACGGTGGAAGGTAAAGATCCGACAAACGGATACGCCTCAAAAGCTGATAACTGGGCGAAGAATCTGGTACTTGAAACGATGGCGACTTACAACAAAACTTTCAATAAGAATCATTCGTTGAATGTGGTTGCTGCTTTCTCTTATGAAAGAGGGGACTATGGTAATAAAGCAATGGTAGCTACCGGATTCCCCCAGGACCTGACGGAAGACTTTGATATGAGTGCCGCTGTGAATCCGCAGAAGCCGACCAGTGGACGCGGAATGACTTCTCTGGTTTCTTTCCTGGGACGTGCCAACTATAACCTGATGAATAAGTATCTGTTTACTGCCTCTTTCCGTCGGGATGGTTCCAGTAAGTTTGCACCGGGCAACAAATGGTCTAACTTTGCTTCAGGAGCTATTGCCTGGAGAGCATCGGAAGAGCAGTTTATTAAGGACCTGAATTTGTTTAGTAACCTGAAGTTCCGTGCAAGCTACGGGCAGACTGGTAATCAGGCGATAGGCGCCTATGCTACCCGTGACTATCTGACTGTGGCCAATTATCCGATTAACGGTGCACTTTCCAGTGGATTTGCCAATCTTACCTGGAGAGGACCTGCCAATCCGGATTTGAAGTGGGAGACCACCAGCCAGTATAATGTGGGTGTGGATATGGGATTCCTGCAGAACAGAATTAATTTGACTGTCGATCTGTATTACAAAAAGACATCTGACTTATTGCAGAATATACAGATACCACAAAGTACAGGTTTCTCGAATATGACGACTAACTTTGGAAATGTAACGAATAAGGGACTTGAAATTACCGGAAAGTTCTATGCGATCACCGGTAAGAACTTCAACTGGGATTTTGATGCTAATATTTCCTTTAACCGTAACAAGATCAGCGGACTTCCGGGAGATCAGTTTGCCCAGGGATGGAGTAAGGCTGATAATGTATTCCTACAGCGCAACGGAATGCCGATCGGAACCATTTATGGATTTGTGGAAGATGGTTTTTATGATAATATTGCTGAAGTAAGAGCCGACCCGTTTTATGCAAAAGAGTCAGAAGCCGTATGTAAAGCAATGGTGGGTGAGGTGAAATATAAAGATTTGGATGGAGTAGCCGGTATTACAAATGCCGATCGCCAGGTAATTGGGGATACGAATCCGGATTTCACTTTCGGTATGACTCACAATTTTACTTATAAGAACTTTTCTTTAAGCTTTTTCCTGCAAGGATGTGTCGGAGGTGATATTTTCAATGCGAACTTACTCGAGGTGACTATGAGTGGTATTGGTAATATTCCGCTGAATATATATGAATCTCGCTGGACACCCGAAAACCGGGAGAATGCCAAATGGCCGAAAGCTTATGCCGGCTATGGAAGAACGATGAAACTGTCTGATCGTTATGTAGAAGACGGATCTTATCTGAGAATGAAGAATATTAATCTGGGGTATAAGTTTGTCTCTCCATTCAAGGGAATTGAATCGATCAATCTGTTTGCTTCTGTCAGCAATGTATTCACCATTTCGGGATATAGCTGGTATGATCCGGATGTAAACTCTTTCGGTAGTGATGCTTCTCGCCGTGGCGTAGATTTATTCTCGTATCCAAGTAGTCGCACCTTCTCATTTGGTTTACAGTGTACGTTCTGATGTTTAACTCAAATCAAGAAAAGTCATGAAAAAAATAATATTCAAATCGTTTTTATTGCTATGGACAGTCCTGTTGGCATGTTCATGCAATGATTTGCTGGAAGAAAAGGCCTATGATTTTGTGTCACCCGAACAGTTGGGAGACAGTGAGAGTGCGGCTTCCCAGCTTGTGACAGGTACTTATAATACAGTGATCACCAGCTTTATTGCTCCGGGTTCTTATCTTTATCTGACCAATATGGATTGTGACTATGCGTCGGGTGCATCATGGGCATTTGGTAATGTCGGAGCAGGTAATCCACAAGGATTCTGGGGAATAGATCATATGTGGCAGGGCAGCTATACGTTGATTCACCGGGCAAATCTGGGTATATCCAAGATCTCGGCTATGAATAACCTGACTCCGGAGAGTAAACAGGACGCTTTGGCACAACTCTGCTTCCTTAAAGCATGGGCTTATTTTAACCTGGTGAGAAATTACGGTCCTGTGCCTATTTTCCGGAAATCGATATCGGAAGGGGAAGCTATGAGTCAGCCTCGTGCCTCGGTATCGGACGTATACACACATATCATTGAATTGCTGGAACAAGCTGAAGGAATGTATTCGAAAGATGATGCCGGGTTTGTAGCGGGACGTGCCTCGAGCGGAGCTGTCAAAGCGTTATTGGCGAAAGTATATGTTACTATGGCTTCCGGGGCGATGTCCGGTGTGCCTATCGTGGTTAAGGGAGGAGATCCGAATATATTTGAACCACAACCTATCACGCACATTGCAAAGACTGTTGCAGGTTATGAGTCTTTTGATCCGGCCAAGTATTATGCGTTGGCACGTGACAAAGCTTGGGAGGTGATAAACGAATATACCCTGTTTGATAATTACATGGACGTATGGGCCATAGGAAACCGTAATAAGGGAGAACACATCTGGATGGCACAGGCCATCAGCGGTGATAAGGACTTTGGAAACACGATCTGTCAGGATTATGTGGGCATTTTCAAAGAAGACGGTACGATGGAAGGTAACTGGTATGGTATGCGCGATCACTGGTATCTGCTTTTCGAAGAACAGGATACGCGTATTGTCGATGGAGTTATTCACCGATATGCGTCGGATGGAATATCCAATGGTAAGGTTATCTATAACTATTATCCCCGTTGGTATGCAGATAAAGTAGAGAATAAGGAGGTATATGACAGTCAGGGCAATGCTTTTGATGGTACGGAAGTCTATCATGAAGGTCAGGGGTGGACATTGGCGAAATTGACGAAATTTACTTTTGTTACAGACCGGAAACAAAAAAACAGTGATTTTCACTTTCCGTTGCTCCGTTTGCCGGATATAATGTTGATTTATGCTGAGGCTGTCAATGAATTGAACGGCGGACCGGACGCTGAGGCCTATAATCAGGTGAACCGCATTCGTACGCGTGCCCATGCCACTCCGTTCTCCGGAATGAATCAGGATGAATTCCGTTCGGCTGTATTGGAAGAGCGTGCCCGTGAATTGGCCTATGAAGCTGACCGCCGTTATGATCTTTTCCGTTGGGGTATCTATCTGGATGTGATGAATGCCATCGATATGGATGAGCATAATGTGACTAAACGTCGTTTGGAGCGTAATCTTCTATATCCGATACCTACCAGTGAGGTGAACTCTAATGATAAGATTGATTCTAACAATCCGGGATGGTAATGAATACATTCGTAACATTTAAAATTGAAGATACAATGAAAACATTTAGATATATTTTATTCGTATGGGTGATTCTGGGCTGTGGTCTGTTTGCATCGTGTAAAGATGATGAAGTGGAATATGCCCCTCTGGCTGTCACCCGGGTATCTACGGTACTCGATCGCGAACAGGGGATCGAACAGGCTAATCTTGCACAATATATCATTGTGCAAGGTACAGGATTGAATGCTGTTAATTCGATTCTGGTAAATGATGTACAGGTTGATTTGAGAGATGCGTATATCACTTCCGGAGAAATAACTTTTCCGATTCCCAGGGTAATTCCGGGAGAGGTAAATAACCTGATAACTTTAGGAAACGGAAATTCTACCGTAACTACTCCGATATCGGTGTTTATTCCTGAATTGGAGGTGAACGGTATGTTCAATGAATTTACGCCGGCAGGTGATACGATGCAGGTGGTTGGCGATTATTTTGATCTTTATGAGATAACGACCGAATCGGGGCAGCTGTTCTTTGGTGGAAAAGAAGCGGAGATAACAAAAGCAACCGGTAACAGTCTGAGTTTTGTGTTGCCGGAGGATGCCGTAATAGGTTCAAAAATTAAATTAGTCAGCCCGGTTTGTGGAGAAGTCATGGTTCCCGGTAAATATATGGAAAAGGGCAATATGCTGTGTGACTTTGACCCGTTCACCGGTTGGGGAGGTGGTAAATATGTGATAAATGGTCCCGTTCCTGCTCCGTACAGCGGACAATTCTCCCGTTTCAAGATTAATAAGGGAGATGCGAATGATTGGGACTGGAACGAGGTGACTACTATTGCACAGTGTGCTGTCGAATACTTTCCCGAGGTTATTGCCGATCAGGATAAATATTTGCTGAAGTTTGAAGTAAATACAATCAAGCCATTGACCAAAAGACAGATCCGATTTTACTTCTCGCAGATTAATTACGATTGGGAACCTTTTGCATCGGGACTCGCCTTGAATACGAACGGAGAGTGGAAAACGGTTTCTATTGACCTGGGAGAAATGTGGAAAGGGGACATTCCTAATGATGGAGTTTTACAGATTATGGGTAATAGTTGGGCGGAAGATACGGATATCTGCTTTGATAATTTCCGTATTGTTCCCAAAGATTAAGGTGTGTTTAGTGAAAGGTAGTTTATTGACTGCTTGATGTAGGGTAGAGTTGGTAAAAGAGGGGCAGTTTTCTTATAACTATCCCTCTTTTTAACTCACTCCGCAATATGAATAAAAAAAGAATGACAATGCGGAAAATTCAATATTTGTTTATCGGTTTGTTCTTCTGTCTGGGGATACAGGCACAGGAGAAATTTAATATCAGGGGGGTACTTCCCTGGCATAATTTCTTGTCAGGACCTACTTCATGGAACTTGTCAGATTACCGGAATTATCTGGATGAATGTCAGAAAAATGGTATCAACTTCATTGGCTTCCACAATTATACGGGGGGTGGTGAGCGTTATGCCACTTATGTGGAACCTATGATAAAAATAGAATATAAGAATATTCTTCCTCAAGCCTGTTTTGATAATTCTCTGACTGCACGTTGGGGCTATCTGCCGATGGCTGTGAAAGACTTTGCTTATGATACGGGAAAAGCATTCCACTTACCTGCAGGGGCAGAAGCTTTCGGTAATGACGGTTCGGTTACCTCGTACTCTCCCCGGGAGCATTACGAAAAGGCCCAGGGGCTGATGCGTGATGTATTGAAAATGGCACATGAACGGGGAATTCGTATGGCTATGGGATTTGAATTCGGAGTGATTCCTCCCGAATACTTTTCTTTGAATGTAGCCGGAGACTGTTTCTATTGGCTGGGTGAATCGAATATGATTCCGAATCCGAAAAGCCAGATAGCAGCCGAGATACATTATGCTGCAATTGATGATATCCTGAAAGCTTATCCGGATATTGATTACATCTGGATGTGGCTGAATGAACATTCGTTTATGGGAGTCGATACTCAGAAAGCATTGCGGAATGCACCTTTTGCCCGTGCTTATCGGGAAAATGAAAGCTTCTTTGAGGAAGCGGCCGATTCATCGGCCCGTTTTGTCGGAGTGTGGGCGCTGGAATATATGAAACTGACTTATGATTATCTGAAATCAAAGGGTTCGCATGCCAAATTGATCCTTGGTGGCTGGGGAGGAGGACATCAGTTACCTTCATTGCTGAAAGGATTGGACAGAGCTTTGCCCAAAGATATTATTTTCAGTTGTCTCAATCCGGATCTGGGGAAAAGTCCACAACCGGAGTTTTTGGGAGAGATTGCCCGGAACCGTAATGTATGGGCAGTTCCCTGGTTGGAAGGCGATCACCAGTTGTGGCATTTTCAGCCAAGGGTCCATATGATGCGTGAACATGTGAAACTTGCCGCTAAACAGAATCTGGACGGAGTGGTTGCTATCCACTGGCGTACGGAGGAACCTCGTTTTAATTTCCGAACGTTTGCCCATTTTGCTTCGGATAAAGATGCCAAAGAAAGTGTGGAGCAGTTGTATGACAGATTTCTGACGGAGGAGTTCGGAAAAGATGCGGCTAAAAAAATGACTCCGTTGCTTGCCGGAATGGATCGGAAACAAATTCAGTGGAATGTGCCTTCGCCGGAGTTTTACGCCTATACTCCGGAATGGGGACTGCTGGACGAAAATAATGTGCGGATACGGAAAGAACTGGTGTCTTCCGGAGAATCATTATTGAAAAAGTTAAAAGGGGAGCAGCGGGATAATCTGGAACGTTTCATAGCAATGTTTCGTTTTGAACTTTTCTTGGGAGAGGTGGATCAGGCTATGATGCCCGCTTTTACCTTAAAGAAGAAAGAAGCGCAAGGTGAGAAAATAGATGCTTCACAGGAATATGCGGATGCATACCGGTTATTGCTTTCAGCACCAATCAAAGAGATGTTCGATACTTATGTGAAACGGGTTCATTCACGTGGAGAACTGGGAGTTCTTAGCTCTTTGAACCAGCGTGTGTGGCGTGAATACAATGAACTTAAAACTTATCTGGAAAATAAAATAAAATAGAAATGAAACGAATGGCATATCACCTGCTGGCTGCTTTGATTCTGGCAATGACAGTATCGACAATCAAAGCACAGATTTTATTGGCTACTTCGGGTACACCGGTCGAAGAATATGCGGCAGCAGAGCTTCAACGATATTACTATCAGTTGTCCGGGCGGCTATTATCTGTCGGACATGGAGAAGTGCCGGACAGGAAAACGGAATTTGTGCTTACAAGATTGGATCATCCGTTGATGACTTTCTGGAAAGACAATGGAGTGCTGTCTCTGGCATCAGTGCCCGGAGCACAGGGGTATGTCATTCGGACAGTGAAGGAAAAAGGCTGGCAACTGGTGGTTATTGCCGGTGCGGATACCAGTGGACTACTTTATGGCGTATATGGGTTATTGGAGGATCATTTAGGAATGCGTTTCTATATGAACGGGGATGTGTATCCCGATAAAAAAAAGCCGCAGACAAAGTTACCGTTTATCCGGGATGAACGTACGCCGACAATGACCGTTCGCGGATTTCTTCCCTGGACTAATTTTCCGCAATCGGCTACGATTTATTCATGGGATGATTGGCGTTACATCATAGATCAGGCTGCGCGGATGCGGATGAATTTTATTATGATTCATAACTATAACGGGTTTTGCGGGCATAATGAATTGTTTCATAATTTTGAGTATAAAGGCCATTTGTCACGTGGATGGATGCCTACCATAAAGACCGGACACGGATGGTGTTGCCCCGGATGGGATGTCAATGAATATCTTTTTGGAGCATCCGGGATTTATGATGACTATGATTTTGGAGCTGATTATGGGTTACATAATGAAACGCTGACGAATAGCCAGATCAAAGAGAAAGGAGCAACTATATTCCGCAAGGTGATCGCCTATGCACATTTGCGTGGTGTGAAAATAGGCTTAGGATTGGATATCGATGTCCTCTTGCCGGAATATCAGACTGAGCCGGATAATAGAGAAGTAATTAAGGCACAGGTTACAGAAATTGCCTGTGAATATCCGGAACTGGATTATCTGCTTTGTTTCCAGTCTGAGGGTCAGAAGAATGAAGCTTTTTATGCCCGCTGGCGGAGAGTTTTTGATGGATTCTATGAAGAGATGAAGCGGATGTCGCCTTCTACCCGTATAGCTGTATCGGGGTGGGGGCTGACCCCGGAATCAGTGAATAGTCTGCCCGAAGATGTTATTTGTGCTCCCATATCTTATTATTCGGCAGCGTTCGAACCGGGAAGTGTGTATGGCAGTCGTGAATACTGGGGATGTCCCTGGTTGGAACGGGATTTTAACAGTTCTGAATATTACTATCCTTATAATGTGGATCTTTCGGAAACCATCCGGGCCTTTGGAGATGCTTCTCCCAATATGAATGGTTTTTATGCACTGACGTGGAGACTGGCCGACGCTATTTCTCCTAAAATGTGGTATATCAGTAAGGCCCCCTGGTATAAGCGTGAAGTACTGGATTCTTCGGAGAAGGTATATCGGGATTTTGCATGTGCCAGTTACGGGAAAAATGCGGCCGATGCCATTACCGGTATTATCAATCAAAACGAGCCTTTTGCCACTGACTTTGGCGAGTGTCAGGAAACACCCGGATTTAATCAGGTGGTGCATACTTATCCGTTGATGAACCTTCGTTCGATGGCTTTTATCGGGAAAAATGGAGAAACCGTAAAGATAGAAGCTACCGGATACAAAGAGAAGAAAGGTACCCAAAATGCCCCTTGTGATGAAGGTGGTGAGTGTGTAGGGTATATTATGGCGGATGACTGGTTGGAGTATCCTGCGGTTGATTTTAGTAATAGTCCTGAGCGGATGTCCGTTCGGGTCGCTTCTGCATCTTCGGGTGGGGTTGCCACTGTTTGTCTGGACCGTCTGGAAGGCCCTGTTATCGCCCGGTTTGAGGTAAAGAATACGGAAGGGTGGCAATCTTGGAGAACGCTGACGGTTCCGATGAGCGGATTGAAAGGTATTCATACATTGTATATTCGTTTTCAACCTTTTGATGTGATAGCCGGGGCGGAAAAATTAGCTGAAGCACAATTGAAAACCATTGATAGTTGTATGGCGATTACTTCGGATGCACTTCAGAGGTTGCGTCTTTCCCGGTTGCGCGCGCGCATTCAGGGTGCTGCTTGCCACATTGCGTTGAATGCCGGTTTTGAAGCTTATCGGTGGGATGATTTACCCGGAAAGATGGATGAATGGGCGCGCAGCTTCCTGTATCGTATCGAGGATATTTCGTCCTACGGGAATATCATGAGTACTCAGAATAGATTTGTCAAACAGAATTATGTAGCGAAAATCAATCAACTTCGTAAGCAACAGCGGGTACAGGCACCTTCGCATATCACAGCCAAGGGAACCCGTGAGGGAGCATTGGTCAGTTGGCGTAATGAAGAACCGGCGGCAAAGGCTTTTGTTGTTTGTCGTAATGGAGAAGAAATTGATACATTGGCAGCCGGTGTGACATGCTATCGGGATATATTTCATGGAGTTGCTGTCTATTCGGTGTACACGGTGGATGTTGAAGGGCATAAGAGTCCTTTGGGAATACCTGCCTGGTGTCCGGCTGGAAATGCAGATCGTGAAGCACCGGTTATTGTTATTAATTCTCCGGTGACTTCCGTAATGAAAGGAGCTCCGTTGCATATCCGGTTTTCTGTGGTTGAAGACCGGTTGCCCGAAGTTGTATCCGGAACACTTCACTATCGGAAACCGGGAGATAAAGTATGGAAAGAGTTGCCGTTTGAACGCCGGGTCAGAGCTGTCTTCACATTGACGTTGCCTGCTTCCGGGATTACCGAAGAAGGAATAGAATACTATATTTCTGTTTCCGATTCTCACAATACCTCCTTTTATCCGGCCTCTGCTCCGTTCCGGAATCATACGGTAGTGGTGACGGGAGTACAGGGGAATGATAAACCGATACCTCCGGTGGTAAAACAAATCGATAATAACCGTATGTACTGGACTTGTACGGAAAATGCGGAAATGTATCGCATCTATCGTGCTAAGACTCCTGATTTTGCAGTCGGGGCAGGTACGTTTGTGACGTTTGTAGCTGGAAATACATGCACCTTTGCCGATAATGGATTCGATTTTGACGGAACTCCTTTAAAAGGGACTTATTATTATCGCCTGACTTCCGTATCACGGTGGGATTGTGAAAGTGAGGCATCAGATATCATTCAAATAGATTATCAATGAAAAGAATTGGAATATACATTGCTACTGTGGTCTGCATCCTGTCCTGTGTTCCCCCGCAAAGGAATTTGCTGACAGAAACCAGACAGATGCTGGTTGATTCAGGCGCAACTGAACGGACGGCAGCTTTGTTTTATAACTTGCGCCAACTGACCGGGAAACAGGTTGTTTACGGACAACATAATTATGAAATGGATGGGTTTGACTCGGATACCACACGCTGGCGGGATGAAGCGAACCGATGTGACGCATACGATGTGACGGGAACTTATCCAGCTTTGGCCAGCTTTGATTTTCTTCATTTTACAAATCCCCGTAGTTGGGAAACAAAAGACCCGGATTACATCCGGCAGAAGTTTCATGCTGCATATAACCGAGGTAACGTGATTACATTCTGCTGGCATTATTACAATCCGGTGACCGGTGGAAACTTTTATGATACTACCCGGGTGGTCCGCCATATCTTACCGGGAGGTTCCCATCATGCTATATTTAAGGCTGACCTGAAAATCATTGTCGACTTTGCCCACAATGCAAAAGCCGACAACGGAGAATTGATTCCCATTATATTCCGTCCCTGGCATGAGTTTGATGGCAACTGGTTCTGGTGGGGCAGAAATCATTGCCGGGTTGAGGAGTTTAAAGAATTATATCGGTTTACGGTCACTTACCTCAGGGACTCTCTGCAGGTACATAACTTTCTGTATGCTTTCTCTCCTGATTGTGGCTTTACTACCGAAGCCGAATACCTGGAACGCTATCCGGGAGATGAATATGTAGATGTGGTAGGAATGGATAATTACTGGGATTTTCGTCCAGATGGAGGAGACACTTCTCTGGTTGTTTTAAAAGCACGTATACTGACTCAGTATGCCCGGCAGCATGCAAAACTTTCGGCTATTACCGAGACCGGTACACAGACCCGTGACTCGTTGTGGTATACGCAATTGTTGTCCATCCTGCGTTCGGAAGGAGTAGCCTTGAACTATGTGTGTAGCTGGTCCGGGTTTGCTCCTTATAAAGGACATCCGGCTGCAACCGATTTTTGCCGGTTTAAGGAAGATTCCCTGATACTTTTTGCAGATGAGATTCCCGATTTCTATACTTGGCCTTAACCTGCTTATAATAATATCATGGAATGCTAAGATAGTATTAGGTATATATGCGGACGACGCTTATCTTTGCAATATCAGTTACAGAGTGAAAAGAATCTTATAAATAAAACATCTGATAATTATGAAAACCCTATCGAGTATACTACTGACCTTGCTGGTCGTGTTCGGGGCATGTACTTCTCCCCGGATTTCTTCCGATCCTTTTGTCCGTGTGTCAGACGGGCGTCTGACGGTGAATGGAAAACCTTACTATTATATTGGGACCAATTTCTGGTATGGAGCCATATTGGGGTCACAGGGGCAGGGGGGTAATCGTGAAAGGCTGCTTCGTGAACTCGATCACCTGAAAGCCCATGGAATCAATAACCTGCGTGTTCTTGTCGGGGCCGATGGAAAAGATGGTATCCCGACAAAAGCTGAACCTGCGCTTCAGATAGAAGCGGGCGTATATAACGATACTATTTTCGACGGACTCGATTATTTCTTATCGGAGTTGGGCAAACGGGATATGTATGCTGTGCTTTTCCTGAACAATAGTTGGGAGTGGTCGGGCGGATATTCCCAATACCTTTATTGGGCGGGGCACGGTGAGGTACCGATGCCGAATATAGCCGGGTGGGATGCTTTCTCCGGTTATGTGGCACAATACGCTAAGTCTGAAAAAGCACACCGTCTGTTCCGGAATCATGTTACCCACGTCGTGAATCGTGTCAACCGGTACACGGGAAAGAAATACAGTGAAGATCCTGCGATCATGTCCTGGCAGATAGGAAATGAACCCCGTCCGTTCGGTGAGGAGAATAAGGAAAGCTTTGCGGCGTGGATTGCGGATTGTGCAGCACTTATTAAATCATTGGACCCTAATCATCTGGTCTCGGTCGGATCGGAGGGAATGGTCGGTTGTGAAGGAGATCTTTCACTTTGGACTTCCATTCATGCCGATGCCAATATCGATTATGCCACGATTCATATCTGGCCGAACAATTGGGGATGGATCGATAAGAAAGATATTCCGGGAACTCTCGGACAGGCCATAAAGAATACTTGCTCTTATATTGACATACATGCCCAAGAGGCTTATAAAATAAACAAGCCGTTGGTGCTTGAAGAGTTCGGTTTGCCGAGAGACAGCGTAAAGTTTGCCTCGGACAGTCCGACTGTCCAACGAGACCTTTATTATAGGGAAGTGTTTGATATCGTCAAAAAGCATGCTGCCGGGAAAGGCGTTTTTCAAGGATGTAATTTCTGGGCATGGGGTGGATTTGCACAACCCCGCCACCTCTTCTGGCAAAAAGGAGATGACTACATGGGAGATCCCGGGCAGGAAGAACAAGGGTTGAATTCGGTTTATGCAACGGATTCGACAGTGGATATGATTAGAGAGACGGTAAATGATATTAACCAGATAATTCAGAAACAATGAAAATGAAATTACTGTGTATTCTGTTGCTGGGAGTGATTCCCGTATGCCCGATCCATGGCAAGGATACGTTCGGGAAGAAAAAAGATAAAGCAACGCGACTCCTTTTTTATGATCTGAATAAGAACGGGCAGATGGATACCTATGAAAACCCCTCTGTTCCGGTAGAAGAGCGTGTGGAGCACCTTCTGTCACAGATGACGCTGGAAGAAAAGGTAGGCCAGATGCTTACTTCATTGGGATGGCCGATGTACGAACGGGTGGGAGAGGAAATTCGCCTGACTGCACGGTTGGAAAAGGAAATCAGCGAATATCATATCGGGGCACTCTGGGGCTTTATGCGGGCCGATCCATGGACACAGCGCACACTGCATACCGGCCTCAATCCTTCATTGGCTGCCCGCGCCTCCAACCGTCTTCAGGCTTTTGTCATGGAGCATAGCCGTTTGGGTATTCCGTTGTTCCTGGCAGAAGAATGCCCTCATGGACATATGGCGATTGGTACAACCGTTTTTCCCACTTCCATTGGTCAGGCCAGTACCTGGAATCCGGAGCTGATCCGGCAGATGGGGCGTGTTATTGCAACCGAAGCAAGTGCTCAGGGAGCGCATATCGGTTATGGACCGGTACTCGATTTAGCCCGCGATCCACGTTGGTCACGTGTGGAAGAGACTTACGGAGAAGACCCTTATCTGAATGGAGTGATGGGAGCTGCTTTGGTACGCGGTTTTCAAGGGGACACACTAAGGGGGCGTAAAAGCGTAATTGCCACTCTCAAGCATTTTGCCTCGTATGGCTGGACCGAAGGGGGACATAACGGAGGTACTGCCCATCTGGGCGAACGTGAACTGGAAGAAGCTATTTTCCCTCCTTTTCGTGAAGCTGTAGGGGCAGGAGCATTGTCGGTGATGAGTTCGTATAATGAAATAGACGGTAATCCGTGTACCGGAAGCCGCTATTTGCTGACAGATATTTTGAAAGACCGTTGGCAATTCAAAGGTTTCGTCGTGTCCGATTTGTATGCTATTGGCGGATTACGGGAACACGGAGTTGCAGGCAGTGACTATGAAGCAGCCGTGAAAGCTGTGAATGCCGGGGTGGATAGTGATCTGGGGACGAATGTATATGCGGAACAACTGGTTGCCGCAGTTCGAAAAGGAGATGTCGCTATGGAGACAGTAGATAAGGCGGTACGCCGCATATTATCTCTCAAATTCCACATGGGATTGTTTGATGCTCCGTTTGTTGATGATAAGCGTCCGGCACAACTGGTTGCCTCTCCCGAGCATATCGGACTGGCTCGTGAAGTTGCCCGTCAGTCGATCGTTCTGCTTAAGAATGAAGACAAGCTGTTACCGTTGAAGAAGGATATTCGTACCCTTGCCGTCATAGGTCCCAATGCCGATAATGGTTATAATATGCTTGGTGACTATACAGCCCCTCAGGCAGACGGTTCTGTGGTGACTGTTCTGGAGGGCATCCGGCAAAAAGTTTCTAAAGACACCCGTGTGCTTTATGCCAAAGGTTGTGCCGTGCGGGATTCTTCCCGTACCGGATTTGCCGATGCCATAGAGGCTGCCCGTAGTGCCGATGTCGTGGTGATGGTAGTAGGAGGATCGAGTGCCCGGGATTTTTCTTCGGAATATGAAGAGACAGGAGCCGCCAAGGTCTCTGCAAACCGGGTCAGTGATATGGAAAGTGGAGAGGGATATGACCGTGCCACACTTCATCTTATGGGCAGACAATTGGAATTGCTGGAAGAGGTTCGCAAATTGGGCAAGCCGATGGTATTGGTCCTGATCAAAGGGCGCCCGTTATTGATGGAGGGAGTCATTCAGGAAGCAGATGCAATTCTTGATGCCTGGTATCCGGGTATGCAGGGAGGAAATGCTGTGGCAGATGTGCTATTTGGCGATTACAATCCGGCAGGTCGTCTCACACTTTCCGTTCCGCGTTCGGTCGGACAGCTTCCGGTATACTATAATACGAAACGTAAGGGAAATCGCAGTCGCTATATAGAAGAGGCGGGTACTCCCCGTTATCCTTTTGGCTATGGCCTTAGCTATACGATGTTCTCCTATACCGGCATGAAGGTTCGGGTGAGTGAAGAAAGCAATCACTGCCGGGTAGATGTATCGGTAACTGTACGCAACCAGGGTACAGTGGATGGTGACGAAGTGGTGCAGCTTTATCTGCGGGATGAAGTCGGCAGCTTTACAACTCCTGACAGACAGCTGCGTGCTTTCAGCCGTGTACGCCTGAAAGCAGGTGAGACCCGGGAAATAACTTTTACTCTCGACAAGAAGTCGTTGGCCCTGTATATGCGGGACGGTGAATGGGCCG